>Ga0310810_10001466_pt1 | contig 24768 bp, 19 predicted proteins | sample NCmetagenome_FD_207641 | JGI IMG/M metagenome (GOLD analysis project Ga0310810, IMG submission 207641) | Soil microbial communities from experimental microcosm in Duke University, North Carolina, United States - NC | ecosystem: Engineered > Artificial ecosystem > Soil microcosm > Unclassified ...
CTCGAGACCAATCACCCGCGCGAGCGGCTCCCAGGCGGCTCGCAGCGTGCCCGAGCCTGTCGCGATTGTGCCGAGAGAGAATGCGGCAACACCGACGGTAATGCCCCGCCAGTTGGATGCGCTCATGATTCTCCGGCTTACAGATCGCAAAGCCGATGCCCGAGCCAGAGAGTGCACCCGAGGGCAGGACTGCCCACGAGCGTGCGCTATCCTGAGTCATGCCGACGTCCTTCACTGCGGCCGTGACGCGCACGGCGACAGCGCGTCGCAAAGGCGATCGAACCGAGCTGCTGCCGGTCGCGCACGTCATCACGAGTCCAGAGACACAACTGAGTTACCAGATCGAGGGGCTGCTCGGTCAGGGTGGCTTCGGTCAGGTCTATCTGGCGAAGCGGCTCGGGCGCTCGTCAACGGTGCCCGAGGTCCTCTGCATCAAGGTCAGTCAGCGAATCGACGGCTGGCTGCGCGAAGCGTACTTCGGCCAGCTGCTCGACGATCACCCTCGCTCCATTCGAGTCTTCGACGCGTTTCCCGTGACCACGTCAGGGCGGGCGATCCTGTACTGCCTGGCGCTCGAGTACGCGCAGTACGGCGATCTCAGCGCATTCCTCAAGCGTAACGCTCGCCCGTGGGCGGAATCGATCGCGCGTCGCGAGATCGCCGGCGTCCTCGACGTGCTCGGAAAGCTGCATCGCGGACAGATGCTCCACCGCGATCTCACGCCGATGAACGTCTTCGTCTGCGAGAGTCGTCGTCTCAAGCTGGGTGATTTCGGGATCGTGCGCCAGCAGAGCGATCGACGGGGGATCACGGCGAGGACGATGAACACGATGACGGCGCCGAGCGAATTTCTTGCGGCGGCGGCGCCCAAGTGGCAGGCGCGCGACGACGTCTATCAAGTCGGGCAGTTGCTCGCGATGCTCCTCAAAGGCAATGCCACGACACGCCTCCGGACGTCAGACGTTCGCGCGCTCACGTGCAGCGATCACCTGAAGGAGATCATCTACCGGTGCATCGGCGAACGGCGCAAGCGTTATGAGAGCGCGAACGAGTTGATCGAGGCACTGCGCATGCCGCCCGCCTCGCTCAAGGTTGGTGTCCTTCGATCGCTGAAGGGTGTGCACATCACCTTCACGGGCATTCTGACCAGGCGGCGCAGCGAAGCCGCGCTTGCCGCGCGGAAGGCCGGGGCGATCGTTCACAGCGGACCGTCCGCCCAGACGACCGTGGTCGTACGTGGGCGACCGAATCCGTTGCAGGCTGCTGGTCGGGATGGCGGCCTCAAGCTGATGGACATCAAACGTCTGCGCGAGAAGGGCCACAAGATCACGCTGCTGAACGAGACGCAGTTCTGGCGTCTCGTCGGGACGAAATGAATTGAGGTCAGGCGCGTATCAGGCCGGAAGATGCGCCGGAAGGCCGAACAGCGGGAACAGCTTCTCGGTGTCCAAAAACGAGTTCCACGCCGCGATGCCATCGCGATCGAACTCGAGGACGATGAGCGCCCAGGGCGAGTGGCCGCCACCCGGCGCCGGGCGATACTGGGCGAATGAGGGAGAGCCGGAGGCGTGCGTGGGCACGAGCCGGGATCCATTGCACCCTTTGCCCGGACCGAGCAGCCACGACTTGATGGTCTCGTGTCCGCGCAGCCACAGGGTGTACGGGGGCATCGACAGCGTGGCGTCTTCGCGGAGGAGTGCGACCAGCGCATCGACGTCGTAGCGATGAAATGCCTCGACGTACTTCTCCAGCAGCACCGCCCGATCGTCCGGCAGCGGTTCGTTCGTTGACGTGCCTTGTCGCGCGGCGATCGTCGCGCGCGCCCGCTGTAACGCGCTGTTGACGGCAGCGACCGACATGTCGAGGCACTCGGCGACTTCGGCCGCGGACCACCCGAGCACTTCGCTGAGCAGCAGCGCGGCCCGCTGGCGCGGCGGCAGATGCTGGAGCGCCGAAACGAACGCGAGCCGAATGCTCTGGCGGAGGGCAGTCAATTCGAACGGGCTGGCATCGGAGGGGAGCACCCTGGCGTCAGGAACCGGTTCGAGCCAATGCCTATGCTCGCGCGTCTCGAGGTGATCCTCAACTGAGCCGTTCGGCCCCTCTTCCATCGGCCTGGCTCGCCGCGACCGATCCGACAGCGCATCGAGACAGACATTGGTGGCGATTCGGTATAACCACGTACGCAGAGACGCGCGCCCCTCGAAGCGATTGAGTGCCTGCCAGGCCCTCACCATGGTCTCCTGCACCGCGTCCTCGGCGTCGAACGCGGAGCCGAGCATGCGGTAACAATGGCCCGTCAGAGGGGCGCGATGAGCTTCGAGCTGCGTGGCATCGACCTGCATGTCAATCCTCATACCATCCCGTTCGACAGAGGGTCAATCAGGCAGCGTCTTCTCTTGCATGGCGGGGAGCGATCTCGGCTACTCTATGCAGGCTTCGACAACAAGGGACCGCGGCTCGAAGACCGCGGCTGGAGGAATGATGAAGCAATTCGGAGTGTTACTCCTCGGCTTGTGCCTGCTCGGAACCGCCGGTTGTGGTGATGATACGGCGCCTTCCAACCTACCGATCGTCATGACGGCCACTCTGTTGCCGTCCAATGAAGTACCCCCAATCGCCAACACCGAGAACACCGGCAATGGCGCTGTTCAGATCACCTTCAATGTGACACGCGACGCGACCGGCACCATCAGTGGCGGAACAGCCGACTTCCATTTTCAGTTGGCGAACTTCCCGTCGAGCACGACCATCGTCGCCGCACACATCCATCCTGGTGCGGCCGGGGTCAACGGCGCTGTTCTCGTGAGCACTGGCCTCGTAGCAGGGTCTCCGGTCACCCCGACGAACGGCGTGATGTCCTTCAGTGCGACCGGCGTCTCGGTGTCGGCGACCAACCTTCAGAATATCGTGAACAACCCGGCCGCCTTCTACTTCAACGTGCACTCGCCGACGAACCCCGGTGGCGTAGCGCGCGGACAACTCGTTCGCACGCAGTAGCGCGCGTCACGTGTGACCAACCAGGGCGCGTCTGAAGACGCGCCTCTCCCTTTCTAGACCGACACTCCCACCTGAAACGTCGCGGCGTATCCGGCGCCCACACTCCCGGTCGGCGTGACGATCTCCGACGAGAGACTGTCTGAAAAGATCCCGTCAGAGAGATTCGACATCGGGTTCGTGCCGCGCGAGGCATACGTGCCGCTCGCGTGCACAGCGTTGTTGATCGATTCCGGAAACGCGATCTGCGTCACCTTCACCGACCGCCCGGCCATCGTCACCTCGACATGGATGTGCGTGGCGCGCCCCTGATACCACCCGGGGTAGATCGTCGTGAACGTCACGTCGCCGTTGCCGTTGGTGGTCTGAATACCGCGGAGGAACGTCTGCGTGGTCTGCGTGCCGTACTGCGAGTAGTCGCCCGCGGCATCCACGTGCCAGATCTCGACGTTGGCGTTCGGGACTGCGGCGCACCCGTTGCTGACGTTGACCACATGGATGGTGAGCGTCAGGACCGTGCCGCTCTTATTTTCACGGATGTCACTGCGAAACAGATCAGTCAGCGACGGATACGGACCGTTCGTTTCCGTCGGCGTCACCGCGCACGTGGCGTTGGTCGATGTCGGGGTTGTTGTGGTCGCCGCCGCCGACGGACTCGTCGGTGAGTCACCGCATCCAAACGCCAGCGCCGCCGCTGCCGCACCCCCGGCACCGAGCGCTTCCCGGCGCGTGAGCAATCGCGATCCATTCATGCTTGCCGCCTCCACGATCCAGTCTGACGATTCACATGTCACAGAACTGTGGCAGAGGCGTGCAGAGATCGTGACTCGCTTTACCAACCGGGCATCAGATTGAATCCGAAGATCCAGCCGTGGCCCGGCCGCTGGAACGCATGCGCGATATCCAGTTCTCCGACGGCAAATCCAAGCAGGCTGACACGAAAGGCGACGCCCGCCGAGGAGACCGCACTCCGCGATCCGCCGTTGAATGACGGATGCTCACCCTGGTTCCAGGCGCTGCCTGCATCGGCGAAGAGCGCCACTTCGACCGGGAGCGGACCGTACATGTTGCCTGAGACGCCGAACGGACGCAGCAACGGGAAGCGGAACTCCACGTTCCCCACCAGCATCCGGCTGCCCAGCAGTCGATCGATCAGCTCACAGCTGCCGGTCGGAGTTGGCACACAGTCACCGGAGTCGATGCTGTTGACGTCGTAGCCGCGCACGAGCCACGGGTATCCAACATAGAGCGGTGAGATTCGTGTGTCCTGCGACCCGCTGCCGTAGCGGCCGTAGTGCATCGCCCGGACGGCCAGCGTGTAGAACGGCGCGGGCATGAAGTAGCGGCGATAGTCGGCGAGAAGACCGGTGAAGTTGATCGTCCCGAACGTGGGTGACGCTTCGAATCGATACCGTTGCCCCTGAACCGGGCCCACGGCGCCGAAGACCGACGAGTCGAACACGTAGGCCGCTGAACTGGTGCCAAGGTTCAAAGTATCCGCGAGCGGCGTCGTCGTCGTGGTGTCCTCGAACACCGCACCCGTGTTGAGCGAGAACGTCGTGGTTGTGACGATTTGATCGAACGAGATGTTGCTCACCCCGCCCTGGAACTCCAGCCGTCGCGCCCGATCGAGTGGATACGAGACCACGCCGGAGACATTGCGCTCCGTCTGACGAAAGACGAACAGTTGATCGGACTCGACGAGGTCGCCGTTCGGCAGCCGGCCGACGGTGCTCTGGAAGCCGCTACTGAGATACGGAATCTGTCCACCGACGAGGCCCCAGTTCCAGCGCTTCGACATGTTCAGATAGCCGACCTGCGCACCGATGTCCTTGACGCTGGTGCTTCCACCGATACCGGTGTTGATCTGGATCGCCGTCGCGAGCAGGTGATTGCCAAGCTGATCGCCAAACGTCAAGGCGATGCCTCCGCCGAACGATGTCCCGAACCTGCTGACTCCGACGCCAACCACCGGCTGCGATACACCCTGGAGCGAGAGCTTCGTCTTGTATGGCTCCACGTCGTAGGTCGTCGGCTCAGGCAGACCGATCTCGGGGGCCGCGAGCAGCGCTGACACATCGCTCGTCTTCCTCTCGAGCGGCACCAGCGTCGCGGCGGTCACGGATGCTGGAGGCAGCGGAGTACCCCCAACGTCCGCCGCCGTCGTGCGGATGTCGTACTTGCTGTCCTGATACACGCTGAAGGCGACGGTGCCGGCCTTCGACGCCACGCTCAGCGCCGGGCTGAGACTCGTGATCCCGCTGATGCCGGTCGTCACGTGCGTCACCTGCATCGTCTCCGTCGACCCTGTGAGCGCCGTCCGGTAGATGTTCGGGATGCCGTCGCGATCGGAGATGAAGTAGAGCGACTGGCCGTCCGGCGCCCACTGCGGATTGATGTGTTTCCCTTCCGTCGTCGTCGAGATCTGCTGGACCACGCCACTGTCGGGATCGATCGTGGCCAGGGTGTACTGGCCGAACGAGAGCGTCTTCAGGTCGCTCGAGAAGCGATCGGTTGAGAACGCGATGCGGCGACCGTCCGGCGACCAGGCTGGCTGTACATCGGCGAACGCGTCCGTCGTGAGCTGGCGCAAGCGATTGGTCTGCAGGTCGTAGACGAAGAGATCGGTAATGCCCTGATGCATCCCGGTGAAACAGATCGCGTGGCCGTCCGGCGCCCACGTCGGATGCATGATTTCGTCAACATCCGGAATCTTGATCTCGCGAGTCGTGCCGCCGTTCTGCGCGTCGAAGATGGCGAGCGCCGCACGGCCGCCGGTCACTGTGGCCACGGCAATGTGCTGACTTGTACTGTCCCATGCTCCGGTTGACTGAATGAACTGCACGCTCGAGAAGTGCGGGTTCGTCGCCTGACTGGTGAGCCGCCGGACGATCTTTCCCGTCGCGGCGTCGGCCACGTACAAATCGACGGAGAAGAAGCTGCGTGTCGAGAGAAACGCGATCCACCGGCCATCGGGGCTGATCGCCGGCCCGACATTCAAATCCGCACCCAGCTCTTTCCCCTCGATCACCAGCCTTCCGGTCTCGCCTGAACCCGCCCTGAGGATCGGCTCGTACGCGGTTCGGATGGCGTTCTGCCAGTCCATCGAGACCTGCTTCGTCGAGACGCCGAGTACGTCCTGAAACGCCTCCTCGATCCCGTGCCTCGCGGCCACTGTCAGCATGTCGCCGATCACCTCGTCGCCCCATCGACCGCCGATGTACGCCCACAACGCCTGGCCCCATCGATACGGGAAGTACTTCGGGTTCTCGAGGTCCTTGATGGACGGGAGCTTTTCCCCGCGTGCGGCATCACGAAGCCACATCGCGGTGTTCGGATCGACCGGTCCGATCGACAGGTATTCCGCCATGCCTTCAATGAACCAGAGCGGGAGCCGTTCAGCGCCGTTCTCACCCGGGGCGCTGTCGGGCCGCTTCGTCATGTCGTACTGGAACGCGTGCACCAACTCGTGACCGATCACGTGATCGGTGTCGGCGAGGGGACCTGCCAGCGGAAGCACGATCCGGCGCCGCAATCCTTCGGTCACGCCGCCGGTGCCTTCGCCAATCTCCCCACCGATCACATTGGTCTGTTCGAACTCGATGTGAGAGCCATAGAGGATGAGCGGCTGGCGCCCGCTGAGCTCATGGTGCAGCAGGCGCTCGAGGCGCACGCGCCACCGTTCGGCGAACCGCGCGGCAATGTCCACACCCGTCTTCTCGCTCGGGTAGAAGTAGATGTCGAAGTGCTCTGTTTTCAGGATCTGAAAGTCAAAGTCCCGATACTGAACCTTGTTGTTGCCGAAGTACTGCGCCGAGGCGGTCGCACTCAGACCGCAGATCGCACAAAACGCTAGAGCTGCAGTGGCTCTGCGGAGTGTGTGTGTTCGAACCATCCCAACACCCCCGCGCACCAAGAGCAAGAGACGCACCACGACCCATGCGCAGTGAGTCTGCGGTTTCAGACTTGAACTCGCAGTGGCCCGGAGTCGCTTTGGGGGGACGGTTGCGATCAGGAGGGGACGGGGGCCTCAGCGCCAGCCGAGGCGGATGACCTCGAAGTCGCCCGCCGAGAGACTCGCGAAGGCTGGGTTCAATTCGCCATTGTTCCAGCGCGAGTCCATCGCGCCGGTGACGTACATATCACTGCCGTTGTCTGCCACGATGAGCCCGTGGGTCTGCATCGCGCGAAAGATGTTCTGGATGTAGGCCGGGTAACCGGACAGACTCTTCGAGCTCTTCAGGCGAAGACGAGCTCCCATCGGCAAGGCACCCGCGCTGCTGCCGGCGCGGTGCGACGCCGGCCAGACGTACCCGTTCGTGCGCCGGACCGTCATGCGATAGGCGTGTCGAACGGGCCCTCTCATCGCTTCATCGAAGCGAACGAGACCAGGAAGGATCGCCAGACCCGCGGCGTCAGCCGACGTCCAGCCTTCAGGACGCCGCGCATTGGAAGACAGATCGTAGATCGCCCCCGATCCCGCCTCCCATCTTTGCGAACCGCCATTCCAACTCGTGGCGAACAACTCGAAGAGCACCCACTTGTCGCGATCGACGATCAGCATGTGACGGTCGCCGCTCGAACCGCCGCCGGGCGCGCCACCTTCGATGTAGTTCGCTTGCGTCTTCGCGGCGTCCGGGATCGGATATCCCGTTTCGCCGCGGAACCCCGCGTCGCTCTCGCCGCCGTAGTCAACGAAGGTGACCGGCCGCCGCGCCTCGCCCCCGCCAACGGTCACGTAAGGAATGCCGTACGGCGGTGGACCGAAGTCCGGATGCGACGTCCGCGTGCGGCCAATGGAGTCGACGTAGGCGTCCGACTGTGGATCGACAGGTGCGTTCGAGATGTCCTGGTTCCACCAGTTGTCGGATGGGAAGAGCGTTCGCCCACCAAAATCGTCAGTGAGCTGCACTCCCGTTGACGTCCCGCCAGTAGTTCCACCGCCGCCGGAACTCTGGCCTCCTGAGGGATTCGACGGGGCCGTCGCTGGATCTCCTCCCGAGCAGGCAACTGCCCCAATGGCGAGGCACGTTACTGCGATCAAAGAGATCGGTGTCGATCGTCTGCGCATCGAGATGTCACTCGCGGGCAAAAACCAAACCGCGATCCCGTGAGCCTACAACGTGCAGTCGCGGGCACAAGCAAGGTTCGCGTCTCGCGATTCTCGAATCTCGATCACGAATTCGATCCACGAGAAATCTTCTCAGATTGAGACACGCCTCTGATCCGAACTGGCACACGCGCGATCGTGCACACGCGCACGATCGAGAGATTTGTTCCGACTTTTTGTGGCAGTGGACTTGCTCAGCTAAGACGCAGCAGGTGACGTGTGTCTCTGTTGAAGGTAACTAATCTCTCCGTCAATTTCCCAGGACGACCACCGGTCGTCGATGGCGTGAGCCTGTCGATCGATGCAGGCGAGATCGTCGGACTGTCCGGTCCTTCGGGATGCGGCAAGACGACGCTCGCGTTGTCGTTGATGGGGCTGCTGCCGCCTGACGCAGAGATATCGGGGTCGATTGCCTTCGATAGCCGCGAACTGCGTGGCATGCGCGACGAGGATCTCGAGCCCATTCGCGGCGCACGTCTCGCACTCGTCTTCCAGGAATCAGCGCTCGCGCTCAATCCGGTTCTGACGGCCGGTGCGCAAATCGTCGAGGTCGTCAAGGCACACGCGCGCTGCACGCACGACGAAGCCGTTGAACGCGCGCGTCAGATGTTGGTGGATGTGGGCTTCGGCTCCGAGTGCCATCGCATCTTCAGCGCGTATCCGCACGAGCTCAGTGGCGGTCAGCGGCAGCGGATTCTGATCGCGCAGGCGATCGTCTGCCGCCCGGCACTCGTCATCGCCGACGAGCCTGTTGCCTCCCTCGACTACGACAGCCGCGCCGACGTGCTCGCCTTGCTTCGCTCGCTGAACAAGCAGTCCGGAACGTCGTTTCTGCTGATCACGCACAGCCCGGAAGTGCTTGCCAGCACGGCCGACCGCGTCATCGAGATGCGCGCCGGGGCACTGACCGAAGCCACACGACGCTCCACCGTCTCGTTGTCTCTCCCCCCACGCGCATCGAACGCCGATCGCACGATCACGTCGCGCGAAGCCATCGTCGAGATCACCGGCCTCACGAAGACGTATCAGCGACGCCGGCTGCTCGGCAAAGCCGGACCGGCGGTCGAAGCGGTCAAGGGCGCCGACCTCTCGATCGCTCGCGGTTCGATCCTTGGTTTGGCTGGCCGTTCGGGCTGCGGAAAGTCGACGCTCGCCCGCTGCATCGCCAGCCTCGAACCGGCTGACGCTGGCCAGATTCGCATCGAAGGCACAGACATCGTTCGCCTGCGCGGCCGCGCGCTCCTGCCGTACCGGAACGACGTGCAGGTGATCTTTCAAGACTCCGCAGCGGCGCTCAATCCCCGCTTCACAGCGCTCGACGTCGTCAGCGAAGCAATGGTCATTCAGGACATTGGCACGGACGCCGACCGGCGCGATGTGTCCGCGGCGCTGATGGCGCTCGTGGGCCTCTCACCAGATCGGCTCGAATCGCGCCCAATCGAATTCAGCGGCGGTGAGCGCCAGCGGCTGGCGATCGCACGAGCGCTCGTGTCCAGCCCTCGACTGCTGATCCTCGATGAGACCTTCTCCGGCCTCGACCTCGCGACACGCGACCGCATCATGCGTCTCCTCCTCGAACTCAAGACGACGCAGGGGCTGACCTACGTGTGCATCTCGCACGACATGGAGCTGCTGACGTCGTTCGCGACCGAGATCGCCGTCATGGACGGCGGCCGGATCGAGAAGCCGCATCCGGTCCTGATGCCACAGGGAGCCGTCGCATGACGCTCATCGTGCGACGGATCGCGTCGAGCGTCGTGCTGCTGTTTGCCGTGTCGGTGCTCTCGTTCACCGTGTTGGAGCTCGCACCCGGCGACTTCTTCGCAGAGATGCAGGCCGACGCGCGCATCGGCTCGCAGACGGTCGATGGCCTGCGCGCGCAGTACGGGTTGACGCAGTCACCGATCGTTCGCTACTGGCAGTGGGTGCGCTCGTTCGTACGGGGTGACCTTGGCTTCTCACTCGCCCACCGCGCGCCGGTGTCGTCCGTCATCTGGGCACGAGCCGCCAATACGCTGCTCCTGACGATCCCGGCGATGGTCGTCACCTGGTGCCTGGCGCTGCCACTCGGCATCTGGATCGCGAGACATCGGAATCGATGGATCGACCGTGTGAGCAGCGGCGTCACGTCGACGCTCGTGGCCATGCCCGATCTGCTCGTCGCCCTGCTTCTGCTCCTGCTGGCGTTGCGGACGGGGCTCTTCCCGACCGGCGGCATGTGGTCACCGGGCGCGGAAGAACTGGGCTACTGGGCGCGACTGCTGGATCTGGGCAGGCACGCATTCCTCCCGTTGTTGGCGCTGATCGCGACCACGCTTCCGTCGGTAGTCAGGCACGTACGGGCGAGCGTCATCGAGGCTGCGGAGGCGCCAGCCGTGCAGGCTGCTCGTGGCTACGGCATCGCGCGCTCGAGGATCACGTCGCGCTACGTGCTGCCGCTGGCAGCCAATCCGCTCGTGTCGCTCGCCGGCCTTTCGATCGCGACGTTGCTCAGCACCTCTCTCCTGATTGAAGTCGTCATGAGCTGGCCCGGCCTCGGGCCCCTGCTCGTCGAAGCACTGCTCGCCAAGGACGTGCACGTGGTCCTCAGCGCGTCGATGCTGGCGAGTGCCCTCCTCGTGTTTGGCAACCTGGCCGCCGACCTGACGCTCTACGCCGTTGACCCGAGGATTCGCGTATGAAGCGCGTAGGTCTCATCGCATCGGTGCTCGCCGGCCTGCACCTGCTGGTGCTGCTGGCAGGATTCGCCGCGCCGTACGACCCGGTTGAGCAGACACGCACGCTGCCGTTCGCGCCGCCATCGCGCCTCCATTTCGTGGACAAAGATGGCGCGTTCCATCTGCGGCCGTTCGTCTACGCGCTCACGACGGATCCGGACAACTTCGACGCGTACATCGAAGACACGACGCTGCCCTTTCCGGTGCAGCTGATGGTTGCCGGATCGACGTATTCCGTGCTGCCGGGCGTCGAGAGCCGGCTTCACCTCTTCGGCGTCGAGACACCGGCGCGGATCTCCCTGCTTGGGACCGACGGCTTCGGCCGTGATGTGTTCTCGCGACTGCTGCACGGTGGGCGCATCTCGATTGGCGCCGGCCTGCTGGCCACGCTGTGCGCGCTGCTGGTCGGCCTCGGATTCGGAACGCTGGCTGGCTTCTTCGGAGGCCGGGTCGATTCCGCGGTCATGAGACTGGCAGATCTCTTCATGGCCGTGCCGTGGCTGTATCTCCTCTTCGCGGTCAGGGCTGCACTGCCGCTGCATCTCGACACGCGCGCGACCTTCCTGCTGCTCGTCGCCGTGCTCGGCATCGTGGGATGGGCGCGTCCGGCGCGCCTGATTCGCGGGATCGTGCTGAGCGCCCGGGAGCGCACGTATGTCACGGCCGCGCGCGGTTTCGGTGCCGAGGCGCCGTATCTGCTGCGCCGTCACATCCTGCCGCAGACGCTCGGCGTCGTGCTGACGCAGGCAGGGCTGCTCGTCCCGCAGTACATCCTCGCCGAGGTCACGCTCTCCTTCCTCGGTCTCGGTGTTGGCGAGCCGACGCCGAGTTGGGGCGCGATGCTCGGCACCCTTCAGCAGTATTCGGTGCTGACCTCGTACTGGTGGATGTTCACGCCGGCGGTCGCACTCGTCGCGGTGGCGATTGCTTACTACGCACTCACATCGATGGTGCACGAGCGCATGCGTCTCGTCGCGAGCTGAGGAGACACCAACATGCGACTCATCGGATCGATTCTCCTCGTTGCCCTGCTGTCCGGGCTGTCTGCCAGTGCCGCGGTACCCACGCCAGTTGCGCCCGGCGAGGACGTGCTTGTCGAACGCGCGACGTCAGGCTCCCACGGCGGCCGGCTCGTCGTCGCGCTGCGCGCGGAGCCGCGTACCCTCAATCCGGCCGCTGCTGCCGATGCGCCCTCACGCGAGGTCATCGGCCGCATGACCGGCGATCTCATTCACATCGATCGCGCGACGCAGGCTACCGAGTCGGCACTCGCCAGCCAGTGGAAGCGATCGGCGGATGGACGTGAATACACGCTCGCTCTGCGCAAAGGCATCCGCTTCTCCGACGGACATGCCTTCGATGCCGACGATGTGGTGTTCACGTTCCGTGTGCTGCTCGACGAGCGGACCGGTGCGCCACAGCGAGATCTGCTCATCGTCGGTGGCCAGCCCATTCGGGTCGCCAAGGTGGACGAATACACCGTCAAGGTGACGTTGTCGCAGCCCTACGCGGCGGCCGAGCGCCTGTTCGACAGCATCGCAATCCTGCCGCAGCACCTGCTGAACGACGCGTACGAGAAGGGCGCCATGGGCCAGATCTGGTCGGTCGCGACGCCCGCAAAATCGATCGCCGGCCTTGGCCCCTATCGGCTGAAAGAGTACGTCGCGGGTCAGCGTCTCGTGCTCGAGCGCAACCCGTATTACTGGAAGACCGATTCAGCAAAGCGCCGGCTGCCGTACATCGACGAGCTCGTCTTCCTCTTCACCGGTAACGAGGACGCGCAGGTCATCCGATTCCAGAGCGGCGACAGCGACGTGCTCAACCGCGCGAGCGCGGACAACTTCGCCGTGCTCGCTCGCGATCAGGCTGCCAATCGTTTTCAGCTCAAGGACCTTGGCCCGAGCCTCGAATACAACTTCCTGTTCTTCAACCAGAACGATCTGAGCGGCAAGAACCTGCCGCAGGTCGCGGCGAAGCAGCAGTGGTTCGGCGACCTCGGGTTCCGCCGCGCCGTGTCGCGCGCGATCGACCGCGAGGGCATCGCGCGGCTCGTCTATCGCGGGCGGGCGGTTCCACTGTGGGGCAATGTGAGCCCGGGCAACCGCCTGTGGATCAACGCGTCACTGCCTCGCCTCGCGCGATCGGTGAGCGAGGCGCGCGGACTCCTCAAGGCCTCGGGCTTCTCGTGGCGGCAGGACGGACAACTGCTCGATCGCCAGGGCCGCCCGGTCGCGTTCACGATCGTGACCAGCTCGACGAGCGCCCAACGCACCGAGATGGCGACGCTGATCCAGGCCGACCTGAAAGAGCTCGGCATGGACGTGCAGGTCGTGCCGCTCGAGTTCCGCGCGCTCGTCGATCGCGTGTTCCAGAGCTTCGATTACGACGCGTCCATCCTCGGCCTTGGTGGCGGCGACGCCGATCCGAACGGCGAGATGAACGTGTGGCTCTCGTCGGGCAGCAATCACCTCTGGCGCCTTGGGCAGCAGACGCCGGCGACTTCCTGGGAGGCCGAGATCGATCGCCTCATGGAGACGCAGCTGGTCACGCTCGACTCGCGTGAGCGCAAGCGGCTGTACGACCGCGTCCAGACGATCGTCGCCGAGCAGTTGCCGTTCATCTTCCTGGCGGCGCCCCACATTCTCGTGGGCGCGCGCGCCGACCTCGGCAACTTTCAGCCGTCGGTGCTCGATCACTACACGCTCTGGAATGTCGAGCGCATGTTCTTCCGCCCCGAGCTCAGGAGCCAGCGCAGATGAGAGCTCTGGCGCGCGTGCTGGACGTCGATCCGGGACCACGTACGGACACCGAGCTGGTGTCGGCATGTCTCTCGGGGGATGAACAGGCGTGGAGTGAGCTGATCGATCGCTACAGCCGGTTGATCTTCTCGATTCCGTTGCGACAGGGGCTTACCCGCGAAGAAGCCGGTGACGTGTATCAGGCCGTCTGCCTCGACCTCGTCTCAGAGCTGTCGAAGCTGCGCGATCCACAGGCGCTTCCGGCGTGGCTCATTCGCACGACCTCGCGGAAGGTCGGGAAGTGGAGACGCCGCAACGAGCGATTCGTGCCGGACGAAGCCGTCATCGCCGAGAACGAGCCCGATCACGACGACCTCCCCGACTCCCTGATCGAGCACTACCAGCGAACACAGGCGCTCCGCGATGGGATCGAGGCGCTGCCCGATCGCTGCCGCGCGATGGTGCGCATGCTGTTCTTCGAAACACCAGCGCGGCCGTACAAGGACGTGGCACAGGCGCTCGGCGTCGCTACCGGGTCGATCGGGTTCCTGCGCATGAAGTGCCTCGACAAGCTGCGCTCGGTCGTCGAAAGGTTCGGCCTGTGAGCGTCGCCGTCGCCACGCGCGTGCTGTCCGACGCGGAGCTCGCGCAGTCGCTGCTCGAGCAATCGCGCGAGCAGCTGCGCGTCGATTTCAACCGCTCACTTGCGCTCGCACAGAGCGCTCTCAGCGCCGCAGCACGTGCAGGCGACGAACGGCTCCGCGCGCTCGCCCTTCGCGCCGCCGCCAATGCGCTGTCGGTCGGCGGCAAGAACCAGAGCTCCATCGAGCACCACACGCAGGCTATTGCCTCGTTCGAGCGTGTCGGCGACCAGTCCGAGCTGGCGCGGACGCTCAGCGCATGCATGCAGCCGTTGCTCCTGCTCGGTCGCTACGACGAGGCGCTCGAGGCCGCCGATCGGGCTCGCGTGCTCTTTGCCGAGCAAGGCGACGAGCTGCGACTCGCCCGGCTCGACAACACGGTCGGCAACCTGTTCCACCGCCAGGATCGATTTGGCGAAGCGATGGCCTGCTACGACCGAGCGCACCAGGCGCTCGAGCAGCTTGGCGATGCGGACGGTGTGCTGCACGTCATTCACAACAAGGCCGTCACGCTCACGTCGCTCAACGACTTCCGCGAGGCACTCGCCGCGTACGAGACGGCTCGCACACTGGCTGCCGCGCGTGGGCTCGATCAGGCCGTCGCTCAGGCCGACTACAACATCGCATGGCTCTTCTACCTGAGAGGCGAATACAGCCGCGCGATCGAGACTCTTCACACGGCCGCCGCAGGAGCCAAGCGCACGGGTGACGCGTACCACGCCGCGCTGTCGCTGCTCGATCTCTCGGAGATTTATCTCGAGCTGAACCTGAGCGTGGATGCGCGCGAGATGGCCGAACAGGCGCATACCCGCTTCAACGAGCTCGGCATGGGCTACGAGGCGGCCAAGGCGCTGGCGAACGCGGCCACGTCACATGGCCAGGAGGGCAAGGCCTTCAAGGCCCTCGAGATCTTCGCGGCCGCTCGCACGCGAATGGTCGGCGAGCAGAACCACGTGTGGCCGTCGCTGATCGATCTCTACCAGGCGATTCTGCTCGTGGACGAAGGCCGCCTGTTCGAAGCCCGTCGTCTCTGCATGGCCGCCCTCGCGGTCTTCGAGAAATCGGCGCTCGCGTCGCGCACGGCCATGTGCCATCTGCTCCTTGCGCGCATTGCCCTGCGCCTCGACGATGCGGCGGACGGCCGGAGACGGTGCGACCACGCGCTGGCGCAGCTGGCGAAGGTCGAGAGCCCGATCCTCACGTATCACGCGCGCCTGCTTCAGGGCCATGCGCTCACACGCGCGGGCGATCGCACGGGCGCCTATGCGTCGTATCAAGCCGCACGCGCAGCGCTCGAGACGCTGCGCAGCCGGCTCAATGGCGAGGATCTGAAGATCGCGTTCGTCAAGAACAAGGGTGAAGTCTACGAACGCCTCGTCGATCTCTGCCTCAGCGGAGCGGCCACCACCGGCGGGATCGAAGAAGCGTTCTCACACATCGAGCAGGCGAAGTCGCGGACGCTGTTCGATCTCATGTTCCAGCCGGTCCACGCGCTGGCGCGGGAAGAAGGCTCCGAAAGCCAGCTCGCGCATTCCATTCGCGAGCTGCGTGAAGAGTTGAACTGGTACTACCACCTGGTCGAACTCGAGCAGCTTCGCCCCGGCGATCACACGAACCAGCGGCTCGCGGCGTTTCAGCGCGAGATCGGCTCACGCGAACAGGACATGGCGCGGGCGCTTCGCGAGCTGAAGCGGACCGACTCGTCGCAGGCCGATCTGCACGCGCCGTCGGTGTGCTCGCTCGACGCCATTCGCGCCTCACTGCCCGAAGGCGCCACGCTCATCGAATATTTCCAGGTCGACGACCGCATCGTCCTGAGCCTGCTCGATGCCGATCGTCTCGAGATCGCACCGATCTCGGTGATGCCGCGCGTCGCCGAGCACGTCCGGATGCTGCAGTTCCAGTTCTCGAAGTTCAGACTCGGAACCGACTACGTTCGCACCTTCCACGACGCGCTGCTCAAGTCGACGCAGGCGCATCTCCACGAGCTGTTCAACGAACTGCTCGCGCCTGTCTGGTCCCGGCTGAAGGGTCGCCGTCTCGTCATTGTCCCGCACGGCATCCTGCACTACGTCCCGTTTCACGCGCTCTACACGGGTACGGAGTACGTGACCGATTCGTGCGTCGTGTCGTACGCGCCGAGCGCGAGCATCTACGCGACGTGCCAGCAGCAGCCGGACGGTGACGGGCAGGGCTCGTTGGTCCTCGGCGTCGCCGACGAACAGGCGCCACTGATCGAAACCGAAGCGCGCGCGGTTGCCGGGGCGCTGCCCGACGCGCATCTCTTCGTCGGTGCGGACGCCACCGAACACGTGCTTCGCACACGCGGACGCGATTGCCGCATCCTGCACATCGCGTCGCACGGCTATTTCCGCCCGGAGAATCCCATGTTCTCGGGCATTCGCCTGGGCGACACGTACCTGAACGTCTACGACCTCTATCGCCTCCGCATGCGTGCCGACCTGGTCACGCTGAGCGGCTGCGCGACGGGCGCCAATGTCGCGGCCGCGGGCGACGAGCTGCTCGGAATTACACGCGGTCTATTTTGCGCCGGCGCCAAGACGCTGCTCCTCAGCCTGTGGAACGTCCATGACGAGAGCACCGAGCGCTTCATGACGCTGCTCTATCAGCGTCTCGCGGTTGGCGACGTGCCAGTTCGCGCACTGCGCGACACGATGCTCGACCTGCGCGCCGAGTATCCGCACCCGTATCACTGGGCACCGTTCGTCGTCACGGGCAAATCCGGGCATGCATAGTTTTTTTATGAGCCCCTCTATTTTTCGAACCGGTCGCGGCCCCTATCTGTATGAGCGCCCCTCCCCACACGCGGTGCGGGTGGTGCGCAAAGGAAGTTTCAGGTGAGGGAGCACTTCACATCGCCACAGTGGGTTGACCTCGTGAGAGGCCAGCTGCCTGAGGAGGTCGCGACGGAGATGGATAGGCATCTACGAGCTGGTTGCACGACATGCGTCGCCGCATTCGATGCGTGGCAGGGGCTGGCCGTCTTTGCGCGCGAGGAGCGTGAGATCACGCCACCCGACAACGTCGTGCGCGTTGCCAAGTCGTTCCTGACCCAGCGCAAGTTTGCCGATCCCGTGCCGGGTGCCCAGCCGATCGTCGCGTGGGCATCGGCAACGCTTGCCACGCTCGTCTTCGACAGCAGGCTGGCTGCGCCGGCCGGCGTGCGCGCGAGTGCCGCGGCGTTCTCACGCCACCTGGTCTTCGGCGCCCGGTCGCTCGTCGTCGATCTCCACATTGACATGTCGTCGCGCGCCGGCTGGTTCCTGCTCGCCGGACAGATCGCGGATCGCGACTTTCCGGACCGGCCGCTCGAGAACGTCTGGTTGTCGCTCGTGGACGACCGGCAGGAGCTCACGACCTTCCGGACCAACGAGCTCGGCGAGTTCCGCTGCACGTTCGACATGCGCCGCGCGCTGAAGCTCATGGTGTATGCGGGTCGCGATGTGATCGCGATTCCGATGGAAACCCTGTTCGACCCGTCAACTGACTCCAATCCTACTCACTGAACTGAAGGACTGACATGATCCGCCGCCGATACATACGAACGTTCGCCTCGCTCCTCGTCCTCGCCGTGCTCGCACTCGCGCCAGCACAGGCTGCCGCCGGGGAACGCCTGATCGTCCGCACATCGGGACTCCTCGATCTGCCAGTCGTGAAGTCTCTCTGCCGCCTGGTGGGCTGCAACGTGCTCTACGGCCTCGATGGCACGCTCGGCAAGCTCGTGCTCGTCACGATCCCGGACGGCCTCAACGTGCCGCTCGTGATCAACGTGCTCGAGACGGTCCCGGGTGTCTCCGTCGAGATCGATCAGATCGTCCACACGCAACAGAACGGTGCGTCGGCTACGCACGCACCGCTCGCGCTCTATGACAGGGAGCCGGTCAACTACTACGGCACCACGGTGCGCGGCGGCTACGTTCGACAGCCGGCGATGGATATCCTGGGCGTGCTCGACGGGCACCGCAGCTACGGCGTCACAGGACGCGACGTCACGGTCGCGATCATCGATACGGGCGTCGATCCGCATCCTGCGCTCAAGTCGGTGCTGCTGCCCGGCTACGACTTCACACGTAATCGCGACGGCGGCGCGGAAAATGGCGACGTCAGCCAGTCGACAATGGCGATCCTCGACGGAAACCCGGGATTCGTAAATCAGTCCACGATGGCGATCCTCGACCAGTCGACGATGGCGATTCTCGACGGACCCGACTATGCGGCGTTCGGTCACGGCACGATCGTGGCGGGCGTCGTGCATCTGACCGCACCGCGTGCGCGCCTCCTGCCGCTCAAGGCATTCAAGGCCGACGGATCCGGCTATGCGTCGGACGTCCTCCGCGCCATCTACAAGGCGGTCAGCCAGAATGCCGACGTGCTGAATATGAGCTTCAGCTTCGCCACGCGCTCGCGTGAGCTCGAGAACGCCCTGAACTACGCGACGGCGCGCGGCATCGTTGCCGTCGCCTCGACCGGCAACAACGGCCAGCGGATCAACGTCTATCCGGCGGCGCTGTCGAACGTCATCGGCGTGGCGTCGAGCACAGATTGGGACACGCTGTCGAACTTCTCGAACTACGGGCCGAACGTCGCATGGATCGCCGCGCCGGGCGAGGCGATCGTCAGCACCTATCCGTTCGGCAGCTATGCCGCCGCATGGGGCACCTCGTTCAGCACCCCCTTCGCAGCGGGCACCGCGGCGCTCCTGATCGAGCTGAACGGAGGGATTACGCCGTCGCAGGCCGCTGACGCCGAGGGCCAGGGCGTGCGCATCAGCGACGAAGTCCGCAAGGGCCGCCTGCACGTTCCGAGCGCGCTCCGCGCCGGACGTCCGACGCTGCTGCTGAAGCTGTGGTAAGCGCACTCTCACCTTCGTGGGTTCCAGAGAACCTGCGCGTCAAGGAGCTCCAGGGGGAGCTCCTTGCCGTGCGTACGTCGGTGATCTGCGCACTCAATCAGCTTCTCGATCTCAAGGACCTGAACACGGGCGTGCACTCGACTCGCCTGGCGGAATGGTCGGTGCGCATCGGGCGCGATCTCGGCTTCGACGATGCGACGCTCCGCGACCTTGAAGTCGCCGCGATCCTGCACGACATCGGAAAGATCGGGACGCCGGATCACATCCTCAAGAAGCCGGGCAAGCTGACGGACGAGGAATTCGCCGTCATCAAGAAGCACCCGGAGTACGGCTGGGCGGTCCTGCGCGTCGTGCCCGGCTTCGAACGGGTCAGCCTCTTCGTGCTTCATCACCACGAGGCGTTCGACGGCTCGGGCTACCCCGCCGGCTTGCGCGGCGACGAAATCCCGATCGGCTCGCGCATCGTCTCGGTCATGGACGCGTTCGACGCGATGATCTCGTCGCGGCCCTATCGAAAGGGTCTGCCGATGGAGGAAGCGATTCGCAGACTCCGGGCCGGCATCGGAACGCAGTTCGACCCGATCGTCACGCCGCGCTTCATCGCGATGGCGAGCAACGGCGCCTCGACGGTGTTCGACGCGACCGGTGCCAGCTTGGCATCAGCTCTCTGATTTCCGTAGGGGCGCGCCTTTCGGCGCGCCTGACTCACGGCGGGCCTGAAGGCCCGCCGCTACAAGACACCTTTGAGAATATGGCCGCATGGGACGAAGCCTGCCCGCTGCAGCGTACGCGCTGACGCGATGTTGCTGGGACTGCACCGCGCGGCGGGAACATGCCCGCCTTCGTAGCACAAGCGCTTCAGCTCCTGCACCAGGAAGGAGCCGAGCCCGCGCTGACGATACGGCTCTTCGACGTCCATGTAGATGTCGCCGTACGGAGGGTTGTAGTGGAAGAGCACTCCTCCACTCGCGGCCGGCTTGCCATCGATCTCGACGACGCGACGCCATCGCCACTCATCGGCTGACAGGCCCGGCGCTTCCGACGCCCAGGGCTCGCGCAGCGTCACGCCCGGCACGCTCAGCGCGGTCGTGATCTTGTCGTGAAAGAGGATGGCCTCGCTGATCACCTGTGGCGTAAACGCATGCAGCATCGTCGTCGCGAGCTCGTCGTTGCTCTGCACCTCGATACTCACCGGACGACTCGCGGCGAGCAACGCCCTGAACAGCTCAAACAGACGCAGGCGCTCATTCGGGACGACGTAGAACTCGTACAGCGCGGGCTGATTCGTCCACGGACCGCCGACCGCCACGGATCCATAGCCGGCCGGCATGTCGCCGACCGTCAGCAGATACTCCTGCGTCCAGCCAGATCGAAAGTGGATGGAGTCGTGAACGATTTGGCAGCTCATGTCCAGCCGATACAGGTCGCGCCACGGGCGGATGCACTCGAGCGTCGTTGGTGTCGCTGTGATGTTCACGCCGGTCACGATTCAGCTGTGCCTTCGAACGACCACCATCAGCCCTGACGCCCAGGCGAGCCTGACGGTCACGAATTCAGCGCGGCGCTCGATGTCATCGATGAGCGCCGGCACTTTCGGGGCGTGCCCCTCGGGCCAGTTCGGTTGGGGCAGCAAGTCGTCGATGACATACATCCCGCCCGGTTTGAGGAGAGCCAGTGCCTGATCGAGGTGACTGAACTTCCCGGGCCAGGCATCCGCGTAGATGAGATCGAAGTGACCGCGCGGCGCCTTCGTGACGAAGTCTGCACCGTCCACGACGTGGAACGTGACCCGTGGGTCGGACCCGAGATGACGTCGGGCGACAGCGACGACGCTTGCGTCTGTGTCCACCGTATCGAGGCGGGCGGTGGAATCCATCCCCGATAACAGCCATGCGCTCCCGTGCCCGGTGCCGGTCCCCAACTCGAGTAGCCGCCCACCTGGCTTCGTCGCCGCAAGCGCCGCGAGAAAGGCTCCCACCCTGGGCTCCGAGGCCATCGTGAATCCGGACGCCTCGGTGTCGCGTACGACGGCGTCGAACGCGTCGGGCGTGCGTGTGGGTTCGGAATCGTTCATCGGCGTCATCTGGCGAAGCGGCTGTCCCACAACTCGATCGTCACCGCATTTCCAGCCGGCTCATCATCGAACGTCAACTGCGCGCCGGCCGAATTCGCTCGCGCGATCGCCCACCTCATAACGATCCACGTCGTACAGAGCGCGGCCATCATCGTCGCATAGGAGCCCGGGTTTTGAAGCGCGTCTCGCTCGTAGGTCGCGGCTTTCATGACGAGAGGCAGGAGCACCAGTGCCGCGGCACAGACAACGAGATTCACGTGCGACTTGCCGGGCAGATACGAACTCGCGCAGGGAATCTTCAACGCGCCGATAAGGGCGACCTCCACGAACGTCAGGCCGAGGAAACCGAGTGTCACGAGGTGAGCGATCGCGGTGCGCCATGGCCAGAGCCAGAACAGCCCGACTGCCCACACCGTGCACACGGGCAGGACTGAAACATACGTCAGCGCCCAGCGACGGGCATTGACGAACTGTGCGGCATCGCGACTGGCAGCGACGCGAAAGATCCAGTTCGCGCGAAGGTCGAGCGGCATCGAGAATGCGAGCCTCGCAGCCAGCACCGCGAACGCCATCATGACGATGCTCGACACCAGGACTGGCACGCTCGTCTCGAGCCAGGTGTCCATGCCTGGCAGTTCCGCGACTTGTTGGCCGCGCGGGCTCTTCATGAAGACGATCGCGAAGGCGAACGCGATGCCCCAGTAGAAGGCCAGAATCATTCGATGCTGGGCGCTTCGGACAATCGTCCTGACGCTGAACTGCGCGACGGCAGTCTGAATCGACGTTCCCAAGTCCGGCAACACAGTGAGCGGCGCCGTTGTCACCGCCACGTCCGGTTGCTCGGCAACCTGACGCAGCATCCGAACGTACGAGAGCAGACAGACGGACACGGTGCCGAGGGCGACGAGTCCGAGCCCGACCCAGGCATTGCGCGCCAGTGGTGCAAGCGCCGGCGATCCACTCAGTTCCTGCAACAGGCCAAGAAACCAGAGTGAAGGTGACGCGGACAATACACCTCCACTCTGCGCGGCGCGAAGGACGTCGGGCCTGATCACCATCGGCTGGAGAAAGTAGGTGCCGACGACGAGACAGAACGTCGCCAGTTGCAGCCACGAGGACACGCGCACGAAGTGACGTCGCGGCAGCGCTGCCGCCGCGACGCCTTGTACCGTCATCGCGAGGCCGAAGACAAACATCGCCGCCGCGACCATCGTGATCCAGTACGCGGTCAGCAGCCTGACCCCTGGGACCACGCCGCCGGTGGGCGGAACGAGGACGGCTGCGAGCGACACGGCAGGCGTGCCATTGAGACGTGCTCGTATGTGTTCGCCGATCGTCTCGGCAGACACGGCAGTCGCGGGCCCAACGTTCGAGAGCACGACAACGGCGACGTCCTCTCGTGGATTGAAGAATGTGTCCGCTGTGAACCCGAGCAGCGATCCTGCGTGCTCGAAGACGCCTAAATCCGGATACATCCACCACGCAAGTGCGATGTCAACGTCCGCATTCATCGGCGCGTGAACACGATGCGAAGCGACGAGTGCCTTCGACAGAGTTCCGGCATCGACTCGGTCGGGATGAAGATTGGCCTCCAGCCACTTCAGCATGTCCGGTGCGGTTGAGTGCAGCCCGCCGGCACCGGCGAGAACGTCGAAGTCCCAGAGAGGGATCGGCCGTCCATAGTCGTCGTGGCCGCGCAGCAGACGTCGCTGCTGCTCCGGCGACAGATCGAGCGCCGTGTCGTTCATCCCGAGCGGCCCAGCAATCACCTGACGAAGCAGCGTCCCGTAGTCCACACCCGCGCGCTGACCGAGCGCGTGACCGAGCAGCCCGAATCCGAGATTGCTGTACACGAACGGCGCATCTGCTCGTCGATCCACACCGCGACCGCGCAGGAAGTTGTATAGCCTGGCGACGTCGAAGTCCGCGGCCGGATTGGCCGGATTGGCTGGCTGGAAGCTCGCGGGCATCGGGGGCAGCCCGGACCGGTGCGTGGCGAGGTCGAGCAGGCTGATTTCATCGCCGGAAGGGCGAGCAAGACCGGCCGAGGGGATCAGCTCGCGAACGGGCTCATCGAGTCCGGCGACTCCCCTCTCGACCATCTCCGCAAGCAGCAGACCTGTGAACGGTTTGGTTGCCGATCCAATCTGGAAAAGAGAGTCAGACGCAGCGGCACCGTAGGAGAACACTCGCCGAAGGCCCCGTTGATAGATGCCGATCGACACACCTCCTCCTGCGCCCGGTGCAAGAGGACCGTGACTGATGGCATCGCCGAGATCGTGGTCCATGACCGCCTGAAGATTCACAGCGGAGACTGGTGACATCGGCACGTCGTAGGTCTGGCGTGGTGTCCGCACCGGTCCCGGAGGAGTCCCATTCAACGCCAGCGGCCAGATCACTCCGGCCGCCACGTGCAGTGTGAGCACGGTGAGACCCAGCGCAGTCGCGACAGCCGCGAACTTCGCAAGAAGGATCGTGTGCGCGCGAATCGGCAGTGGGCCGAGCACGAGGACGTCGCGCTGACCTGGAAACATCGCGCCCCAGCTCAGTACGGCGAACAGACCGACGACGAGCATCGTCGTGGCAATCAGGAAGTGCTCGACACTCCAGGCAAACGACAATCGCCCGAATGCGGTCGCATTCGCACGGTCGAGGCTGAACACGGGAAGGCAGAAACACACGCTGAGGCAGACGAACAGCGCGACAAGCTGCAGCAGGAGCTGGCTCGCATCGCCCTTCGCGTATGTGGACAACAGCTCGCGATCGACGATGGAGAACAGGAAGTCGCGATAGAGCACGCGAAGCTGACGCTCCGTCATGTCAGGCGTGAATCAGGTCAGCGATCTGGCGCGCGACGGTCGTGGTGTCGCGGTCGGACGCGAGCTGCGAGAAGATGGCCTCGAGTGTCGATGCCGCCATCAGCGAACGCAGCCGCTCGATCGAATCGTCTGCTACAACCTTGCCGCGATGAAGAATCACGACGTGCGATGAGATGCGCTCGACGGTTTCGAGCTCGTGCGAGCTGAAGAGCACGACCTTGCCGCGCGTGGCCAGCTCCTGAATCAGGTCGCGCAACACGAGCGCGGATCCGACGTCGAGCCCGGAGAAGGGTTCGTCGAGTAACAAAAGAGCGGGGTTGTGCAGGAGGGCGGCCGCCAGGAGCACCTTCTGGCGCATGCCCTTCGAATACGCCGAGATCGACACATGGCGATCGTCGTAGAGCGTGAGTAGTCGAAGGAGGCCGTCGATACGATCGCCGGCCTGCGTGGCCGGCAGGTCGCGCAGTTGAGCGACCATCACCAGGTATTCAAGACCCGAGAGATGCGAGTAGAGGTGCGGTTCCTCTGGCACGTAGCCGATGCGCTGCTTCCAGCCGATGACATCGTCATCACTTGATCGCCCATCGAACACGATCGCCCCCGATGTCGCCTCGATCAATCCGACGATCATCTTCATCGTCGTCGACTTGCCTGAGCCATTTGGACCGAGATACCCAGTCACCTCACCCGGGCGGGCCCGGAAGCTGACGTTATCGACAGCGAGGCTTCCGGCAAATCGCTTGGAGACGTTGCGCAGTTCCAGCATCGGGCACCTGTGGTGGGGCGAGGAATGACTGGA
>Ga0310810_10001467_pt1 | contig 24755 bp, 20 predicted proteins | sample NCmetagenome_FD_207641 | JGI IMG/M metagenome (GOLD analysis project Ga0310810, IMG submission 207641) | Soil microbial communities from experimental microcosm in Duke University, North Carolina, United States - NC | ecosystem: Engineered > Artificial ecosystem > Soil microcosm > Unclassified ...
GGAACTAAGCGATACTCTCGCCCAGCTTTTACAGCAGGCTGGGCTGCGGCGGAAGATGGGTCAGGCTGCGCGTCGAACTATCTTGCAGGGATACAGCCTGGGTCACCAGGCGGTGCGGTTGTTCCGCCTCTACCAGGAGTGCCGGGCATGAAGCTGGTTATCCTGACTGAGATCATCGCGCCCTACCGCATTCCGGTATTCAACGCTCTGGCCCGGCGTGAGGAGATAGATTTGCATGTGATCTTTCTCGCGGAAAGCGACCCCAAATTGCGCGACTGGCTGGTGTACAAGGATGAGATTCGCTTTTCGTACCAGGTGCTTCCATCCTGGCGGCGAAAATTTGCCGGGCACAACCTGCTGCTCAACCGCGGCTTGAAAAGTGGGCTGCAGGGGGCGGCACCGGACGCCATCCTGTGCGGAGGCTACAATTATGTGGCTTCATGGCAGGCCGTGCGCTGGGCACGCCGGCGCCGGGTCCCATTCATTTTGTGGGTGGAGAGCACGGAGCGGGACATTCGCAGCCGTAACCGGGTGATCGAATTCCTGAAAAGGAGATTCATAAAGCGTTGCAGCGCTTTCGTTGTACCCGGGAAGTCCTCGTTGCGTTACGTCATGAACTACGGGGTGCTCGAAAGAGACGTCTTTACCGCGCCCAATGCGGTGGATACAGAACTCTTTGCCCAGCGGGCGGAGGCGGTTCGTCAGGAGGCAGAGAAACGCCGCCAAGCGCTGCAATTGCCTTCCCGCTTTTTTCTGTTTGTGGGCAGGCTGGTTCGAGAAAAAGGAGTGTTTGATCTGCTCGAGGCCTATGGCAAACTGACCCTTGAATTGCGCACGCTCGTCAGTCTGGTTTTAGTGGGGGAGGGCATTGCTCGCGAGGAAGTGACTCGTCGAGCGAGGCAGATTGTCCCAGGACAGGTTCGATGCGCCGGTTTCGTCCAGCGCGATCACCTTGCCGAATATTATGCTTTGGCTGAAGGCTTTGTCTTTCCAACGCATTCGGACACTTGGGGACTGGTGGTGAACGAAGCCATGGCCTGCGGTCTGCCGGTGATTGCGAGCGACGCCGCGGGGTGTGTTGCGGACCTGATTGAGGATAGGTGGAACGGTTGGGTGGTTCGTCGAGGTGATGTGATCCAGCTGGCGTCGGCCATGGAAGAACTGGGGCGGGATCCGGACGGACGTGCTCGGATGGGAAATCATAGCCGGGAGCGTATCCTGAGTTATTCACCCGAGACCTGTGCCGCCGGTATCGCCCAGGCGGCACGGTCGGTTGCGAGGGCATGAATAGGCACTTCTCAAAATTTATTGTTCCCGGTGTAGTTCTTGCCGTCAGCCTCATGGCGGCTGGCGCCGCACTCTATCGGCCGGTGTACCTCAGCAGCGCTTACTATCTGGGAGGGCTGATTTTTCTGCAGGGTCTTCTGGCAGCGCTGTGGAAATACGAGCAAAGATTCTTCCCGGTCCTGGTCGTGGCATTTCTGTGGGCGGGCATGTCCGTTCCCTTTAGCACGGCATGGACTGTCGGGCGTTGGGCGGTCCTGGCCCTGGGTGCGATAGTGGGCTTCGCACTCTACATTCGGAGCGAGCACCCTCGCTTTTCGACCTTCCATATGGTGGCCATGTTCGCCGTCCTGGCTGCGCTGGTTTCGGCCGCTGTGTCGTCATTTCCCATGCTGTCGTGCATGAAGGCACTGAGCCTGCTGTTGCTCTTTCTCTATGCATCCACGGGAGCCCGACTGGCGCTGAGAGGACGGGAAGAGAAATTCTTTCCCCGATTAGTGTTTTTCGTGGAAATTGTGGTGTATGCCTCGGCCGTTGCTTACCTGGTTTTGCGGAGGCCTATCTATGGCAATCCCAATTCATTGGGCGCCATCATGGGTGTGGTGGCCGTGCCTCTGCTTTTTTGGGGGGTGCTCACGGTAGAGGGGAGGACCAGGCATCGGCGAGTAATGTTCGCATTCATGTTGAGCACCGGTCTGTTGTTCTACAGCCAGGCGCGGGCGGGAATGCTGGCCGCCGTGGTTTCATGTTGCCTGACTTGCATCGCTTTGCGGCGTTACCGCTTGCTGATTAAAGGCATAGCTGCATTTGTGGTCATGGCAATGCTGGCGGTTGGGTTGACACCTTCCGAACAGGCGGAGGACATGCCCCTTCGTCGCGAAGGGTCTCTGGCAACGACTTTCCTGTACAAAGGACACGAAGAGGGCGGATTGATGCAATCGCGCCTGAGCCCATGGGATACGACAGTCTCAGTCGTTCAGCAGCATCCCTGGTTCGGGAGCGGATTCGGTACTGGCCTGAACAGCTCCGGCGATGATGTCGTTGTGGGCGAGTATTCGACGGTCTCGGCTGCCACTCGCGAACATGGGAACAGTTACCTGGCGATTCTGGAAGGGGTCGGCTTGCTCGGCGCACTGCCGTTTGCCGCCCTCATAATTATGTTCGCCGTGAAACTTGGCGGCGTCTTTGCCTGGCTTCGCCGCACCGGCCACTTCGGTCACTTTGTAATCCCCGTCGCCATGGTGCTGACCGCGGGATTGATCCATGCCGGATTTGAAGACTGGTTGTTCGCGGTGGGTTACTATCTCAGCGTGTTCTTCTGGGTGCTGGCGTTTTCCTTTCTCGACCTTCTGCCCGCGGCCGCACCCGCGGCCGTTTATCGGCCCATCACCGACTTCGGCTTTGCGACTCTGGGACGAAACCCAAACATCGCTGCCACCGAGCGATGATGCATCTGTTCCTGAACGGTTTGGCGGCCAGCGCCGGCGGCGGTCTTACCTATCTGCGCAACGTTCTTCCGCATCTTTCCACACGCCAGGGCGTGCAGGTGACTGCCGCCGTGAGCCCGCAGTTGCGGCGGGAGCTTGGGGTTTTGCCCCAGGTTTCATTTCCTGAGATCAATCTTCCAGCGGGAGCGTTGCAGCGCTTCTGGCAGGAGCAGACGACTCTTGCAACGGCGATCCGGCAAAGTGGAGCGGATGTGCTGTTTTCAGTCGGCAATTTTGCGCTGCGTAAATCCCCGGTGCCGCAGGTCCTGCTTTCACGTAACTCGCTCTACACCTCCACGGATTTTCTGCGCGATGTCCGCCGGCGCGGGGAGCATGGCCTGTGGCTTGAAACGCGCGTCAAGGGGAGCCTGGCCCGGCGTTCCATCGCGTGGGCGGATTTGACGGTCGCGCCCACCGAGGCCTTCGCACAGGAGTTGCGGCAATGGACTGGCCGCCACGTGGTGTCCGTCCATCACGGTTTCGACCCTGTGGCTTTTTCCCAGGATGAAACACCCCTGGCGGGGGACATCCGGCAGAAGCTTGAGACCGACCAGGACGCGCTGCGCCTGCTCTACGTCAGCCACTACAACTACTACCGGAACTTCGAGACTCTGCTGCGCGCGCTCCCCGGGTTGCGCGAGCGCCTGGGCGGGCGGAAACTGAGACTCTTTCTCACCTGCCGGCTGCGCTCGGAAGACAACCCGGGAAGCTATCGCGCCCAGGCGGCTGCGGGCCTGGTCGCACAACTCGGAATCGCGGACATGGTGGTGGAGCTGGGTACGGTCCCGTATTCTCGGCTGCATCGCGTGTATCGCGAGTGCAACATCTACGTTGCGCCGGCCTATGCCGAATCATTTGCGCATCCCCTGGTCGAGGCGATGGCGAGCGGGTTGCCGGTCGTGGCCGCGGATACGGCGGTGCATCGCGAAATTTGCCAGGACGCCGCGCTTTATTTCCCGCGTTTTTCTCCCGAGGCATTGGGCGCGCGAGTCTGCCAGATTGCGGATTCCGCGGAACTGTCGCAGGCGCTCGCGGACCGCGGACGGGAGAGGTCGCGCGCCTTTTCCTGGCACAAACATGTCGATGAGCTGTTGGATCTTGCGGCGAATCTTCTTGCTACAATTGATCCCGTCCGGAGAAGAAGTGGCCGGGCATCGTGATTTTCCGGGCTGAGGTTGAGCGTGCTGCATCAACGCTACAAGGACCTTTATTTCCTGCTGATTGCCAAGGCAACGTGGCCGAATTACTGGATGAAGAAGCTGCGCCACGCCGGGCGACCGGTCAACGGACACCGCCTCGACCTGCACCTGGGATGCGGCCCCAAGTATCTCCCCGGTTTCGTCAACATCGACGCCAACCCGATGCACAAGACCGATATCTGGCTCGACATTCGTTGCGGCCTGCCCTTCGCCAGCAATTCCGTCGATTCCATTTACTCCACCCACATGATCGAACATCTTTATCCCGACGAACTGGAAAAGCTGCTGCTGGACTGCGCGCGCGTGCTCAAGGCTGGGGGCGGGATGAGAATCATCGTGCCCAGTTTGTCCAATGCGATCCTCGCTTTCCAGCAGAACCGGCACGACTGGTTCTACGACAATTTTCCGCGCCACTTCGATTCCCTGGGCGGCCGCTTTTCCAATTTCGTCTTCTGCGACGGGCAGCACCGCACCGCTTTTGACTTCAGCTATCTGGATGAAGTGTTGCGCAAAGCAGGCTTTCGGGAGGTGGCAGAATCGGCGGAAGGACAGAGCCGCCTCTACGGCGAAACCGTCCCCGCCTTCGAACCCGGCGACGCGGCAGGGTTGCCGCATTCGGTTTATGTGGAGGCGTTCAAGTAGGACGGCCGCGATCGGCGATCCCGCAACGTTGTGCTAGGAGGTTCTCCGAGCCACCACGATCAGCGAGGTTCCAATCGGAAGCCTGTATCCGCGGCTCAGCCAAAGGGCTTCAAGCCTCAACAGAGCGGCTAGCAATCCGTTGATCACTGGGACGACGCGAAATTCTCTCAGAGTCAGGGCTTTGGCGTCTTCGGGGCCAGGCCGCTGGTTCCAGGAACTCACCCTTCGAAACAACCAGACAAGGGGAAAAATGCAGGTCATGAATTGGCTCTGGAATTCCACCTCGAATCCGGCTTCGACCAGTCGCTCGCGAATCTCCCGCGAGGAATAACGGCGGCAGTGGCGGGCCGCTTCGTCAAAATAACTCCATAGGTATTGGTGGGCCGGGACGGTCAGCATGAGCCTTCCCCCAGGGGCGAGTGCGTCCCGCAGCGCCCGCAGTGTCTCCAAATCTTCCGGGACGTGCTCGAGAACATCGAACATACCGATCAAGTCGAAGGGTTTCCCGAAAGGGCAGTGCCGCACATCGCCCTGCACCAGGGGACCAGCGGATCGATGTTGCGCGAAGCGCAAGCCATCAAACCACAGTTCCAGGCCGACCACCATGCCGTCGGGACAGGCTTGGCGCAGGGTCCTAAGCACGTTTCCGGTGCCGCATCCCACTTCGAGGACCCGATAGCCCTTAGGGAGTTCAGAGACCAGCTTCTTGCTCATCTTGCAAATCAGATGATTGCGCGCCTGAAACCAGAAATGGCGGTCTTCGACCTGAGCCAGCTGCTGGAAAAAAGACGGATCGTATCCGCCGGAAGATTCAGTCTGGAGCGAGGGCTGACCCAGGGTACTCAATTCCTCGACCGGTTCGAGGTTGCTCATGACGCAATCGCGGTCTTTCGTGCCATTGCGCGGAACTGGGTCACTGCAGAGACGACGCGTGCCTGATCGTTCTCTGTCAAATCATTGTAGAAGGGTAAGCGCAGCAGGCGTTCACTAATGTTCTTGGTAATCGGACAGTCGCCCGGCTGGGCCCCGAATTTGCGCCCCATGTCGGAAAGATGCAACGGGACATAGTGAAAGACGCTCAAAATGCCATGCGACTTCAGGTGTGAGATCAGCGCCTGGCGTTCTGCCAGTGAATTCATGATGAGATAGAACATGTGATAGGACTGCTCGCACTCGACAGGAACCACCGGCAACCCGACGCCCGTTTCCTGAGCCCAATCGTTGAGCTGCTGCCAATAAAATTCCCAGACCCGCTTGCGTTTGGCCTGGATCTCTGCCCGGGCCTCCAGTTGTGCGTACAGGAATGCCGCCAGCAGGTCCGACGGCAGATAGCTGGAGCCAATGTCCACCCAGGTATATTTATCCACCTGACCCTGGAGGAACTGACTGCGGTTCGTTCCTTTTTCGCGAAGGATCATGGCCCGCTCTACGAGCTCGGGATCGTTGACCAGCAGAGCTCCACCTTCGCCGCAGGTGACATTCTTGGTCTCATGGAAACTTTGCGTGCCCAGACATCCAAATGTTCCGGTGTATCTGCCCTTGTATCGCGCAAAGAGTCCGTGCGCGTTGTCCTCGACGATCCGCACCCCGTGGCGGCGTGCCACGGCTGAAATTGCATCCATCTCACAGGCGACGCCGGCGTAGTGCACGGGCACAATCGCCCTGGTTCGAAGAGTGATCAAACGCTCCAGCTGAGTTTCGTCCAGGTTCAGAGTGTCAGCGCGTATATCCGCGAAGACGATACGCGCACCGCGCAGGGCAAAAGCATTCGCCGTCGAGACAAAGGTGAAAGAGGGGACGATGACGTCATCCCCGGGACCGCATTCCAGCAGAAGGGCCGCCAGTTCCAGGGCGTGAGTGCAGGATGTCGTGAGCAGAACCTTGGGGACTTGCAATTCCTGCTCCAGCAGGGCATGGCACTTATGGGTGAAGGGACCGTCACCGGAGGCGTGGCCGTAAGCAATGGCCTCCCCGATGTATTTGTATTCATTTCCGGAGAGGCAAGGCCGATTGAATGGGATGGCATAGCTCATAATTTTTTAAAAACAAACAGTTTCTGAGTGCCATAGTCGCCCGCGGCAGGAAGAGCGGAAAACCATCGATTCCACTGGGCCCCGGGATCTGCGACGTTGAGCGGCGCCTTCGTGGCGAGGGCCAGCAACGGCTTCAAGACCCGAGTGCCGACGTAGTAGGTGCTGGCGAAATTAGAAATCTCGATGAGCCGCATTCCACCCGCCGCGGCTGAGATCACCTGATCCTCATCCAGGTAGTGATTGAAAGGCGGCATGGGAATGTCGTCCAGGCCCCACTCGCCACGGAATTCGTTGAGCCGGCGCCAGCCCTGCAGAGTTGCTTCGGAAAGCAGCAGCGTCCCCCCCGGCTTCAGCACGCGTAGGCACTCGCGCAGGCCCTGCACCTGGCGTTCCCACGTGCCCAGGTTGATCAGTACCCTGATGACAACGACCTTGTCATACGTGTCGGATGGTTCCTTGAGTTGGGTGATGTCACCTTCCTCGAATTCGACTGAGCCAACGAGCCTGTCCGTCATGCCGGCAGCACGCAAGCGCGCCTGCTCGATCATCTTGGGAACGTAATCCAAGCCGCGCAGCCGTATCCGCCGGGCGCACGCGAACTGCAGCGAGGAATAACCGTTGGCACAACCCGCATCAAGAACGTGGTCGCCATCGTCCAGGCGTTTGGCGATTTCTTGAATCTCCATCTCGATGACACGGTGGTCGGACCACGAGGCGGCGGGTGCCTGCCCGTGTTCGTGCGCCTGCCTGGTCCAGAAATCGTAAACCTCGGCCTGGGTGAATTTCGTGGTCATCGGGAACCACCTGCTATGAGGCTCTCTACTTTCCTGTTTGTGTCGCCCGATCGAACCACATAAGGCGGCTTCTGCAGGCTGCGAAAATGCATGCGAGCCAGGTATTCTCCGATGATTCCCAGTGCGAATAACTGGGCCCCCGAGAACAGGGCAACGATCGAAGCGAGAAAAGGGAAACCCGGGACCGGATTGCCGTAGGTGAAGTATCGAAGCAGGACGTAACCCAGGACGCAAAGGCCGAAGAAGGTAAATGCGAAGCCCACCAGGCTGGCGAGCTGGAGCGGCAAGGTGGTGAAGCCGGTCATCATGTTCATGGCGTGGGTGACCAGCTTGCGGAAGGTGTAGCCGGAGGATCCCTGTTTACGCGGCGCGTGAACTACCGGCACTGCGGCGAAACGGTTCGTGCCCCAGGTCAGCAGAACGTCGATGGATACGAACGAGCCCTCGTAGTGACTGAAGGCATTCGCCACTTCGGTGCGAAAGGCGCGAAAAGCGGAAACCTGGCGCGCAATTTTGGCTCCCATGGCATTCTGCAAGGCCATTTTCGTCATTACCGAAGCCAGGTCGCGCAGGAAGCCGTGCTCTTCGTTTTCGGGCGTGCCATAGACCACGTCGAAACCCTGGGCCAGCACGGCCAGCAATTTCGGGACCTCTTCGGGAGGGTGCTGCAGATCGTCATCCAGGGTGACGATCACGTCATATTGCGCTGCCCGAATGCCGCACAAGAGCGCATTGTGCTGGCCGTAGTTACGCATCAGGTTGATGGGATGAATCCACGGATGGCGTTCCGCCAGTTGGCAGATTACGTCCCAACTTCGATCCGGGCTGCTGTCGTTCACCAGAACCAGTTCGCAGGCGGACGTGATTCTGCTGAGAACCATCTCCAGGCGTTGCACCAACTCAGGCAGGATGGCTTCACTGCGGTAAACCGGCACCACCACGGAGATTCCGCCGGGTCGCGCGTCGATGCTATGAATCACGGCTTCCATCGAATCTTAATCGTCATCCGTCCTGTGATCCATTGTCCGACAGATATCACCGGACACACTTCAGGATGAGCAGAGTGTACGGGATGCGGAGCAAGTCATGACGGATGCTCGATTCTATACTTGAAAAGACCTTTGAGGCGAGGGCCCGGTAGCCCGCCTCGCTCCGCACAAATCGTCCGCGATCCCGCGAAAGCAGATATTTGACGACCTGGGATTGATCGTCCGTCCACACCCCGTCAATCGTCACCAGTCTCGCGCCCGGTTTCATGGCGGCACGAGCAATCTGAAAAAGCGTCAGGGCCTCATCGTCATCCAGGTGGTGAAGTACGCCCAGGGACAGAACAATATCGAAATAGTTGGGCTCGATGAGGTCGTACTGGCTGACACGTTGGCATACGAAGCGGGCCTGCGGGAAGCGGCGTCTGCCCCTGTCGATGTATTCCTCACTGGAATCAAGGCCGACATACTCAGCACATTGCAGGTACGGCACCATAGTCCCAGGTCCGCATCCGATGTCCAACACGCGGTCACCAGGTCCAGGACGAATGTATTCGCGCAATAGGACACGATTCCGTTTTGGTCCGCCCACGGCATGCCAGAAGGACTGATAGACCCAGGAATATAAAAGCAGAGAGCGCAGTCTCTCAATCATGGGGTCTGGACCGGCGTCACGGCTTCCACCTCGCTTCGAACGTACTCGTCGCCAAGCGATCTTGGGACTTCAGTTTGACCTTTTACGCTATCACAGGCTTCGAGCGCGAGTAGCGCGCTATTTTGGGCGGGGTAGCGCTTCGTTCGAAAAATCCATTCCTTCATCACTGGTTTTGGCATCGTACGCAGGGGTGACATCCACGCGTTTCCTATCTGGTGAGCCGATAAATCGCTATGTCGCGAGTCTTCCGCCAGGGAGTTGCGGAAGATGTGATGCCCTGCAATGCAGCGCCCGACACCACGATCCATCGAACATGGTCTGTCGCGAGCCGGCCGGCGGCAGCACCGTTGCTGTCACCTTTCGCAAACGACCTGACGTCCTCGAGTCTCTGCTGATAGAGGCCGTCGGCTTGTTCGAGAACCTGCGCCGGAGTATGTCCACTAAGGCCGGACACGGCAAAGAATCTGGTGTATGCCTCGGATGAGAAATAACCGTCGAGGCCAGTCATGGCCATAATCGCAAAATTAGTGGATTCCCCTGGCGGCCCTGCGATCGCCTCCGCGGGAAGCCCGGTCGGGAGATATGCCACAACGTCGTCGGACGCGGCTACCATGCGAACATCGCGCAACGCTTGCGCAGTATCCTGGCTGAAGACAGCCTTATGGGAGAAATTGAACGCCGCCAGCGCCTGTACCCAGGTCAATCCCAGTATTCCCCATAAGGCAACCGGCCGCCACGTCCCTCGATGGCGTTCGCACCAGGCATTGATCGGACGAAGCGAGAAAAGACCAAGAATCCAGAGCGTCGGCTGGAAAAAAATGATGCCTACGCCGCCGAATGCCTGATATGGGAAGAACACTCCGATCACAAACGACAAGGCAAATGCGATCGCGAACACCATCGCCACGCCGCGATGACGCTCTTCACCCAAATCAAGGCGGGCCATGGCGCGGAGGCCGAATAGCTTGAACCCATAAGCCATAACGGGAAAGACCACCAGAGAGGCCCAGGGGACGAGGGCCGCCGGCATTACCCGGCCGAGCAATGCGCCCCAGGTCGCGGTGGAGAATTGGAGGTTCGGCCCACGAAAGGGAAAGCCGGGTGCCGGGTTATGAAGCCCAGCCATGAACATTCCCGCAGTCACCGGTAGGCTGCCGATGAATATGAAGAGAGCAAGCCAGACCAGATCAAGCCCTTCGCGATGTCTGCGCTGGAAGAGGAATGTGAGGCTGCCGGCCGCGGCGGCAGTGCCAAAAGTTGCCGCCAGGGTAAAGTTGAATCCGGCCATCAGGCCCAGCATCAGCCCGGCCAGCACCCAGTGGCGGCGGGAGCGATCCGGCCGCAACAAGATGTTGATGGCGGCCAGGGAGATCAGAAGGCCGTTGTAATGGGCGGGGCGGTGGACCAACGGAACAATGGAATTAACGCCGTCCCAGGAAGTCCAGTCGGAAAAAAGTGCCGCCCGCATTGCCACCAACTGCGACGCGTGGGCGGCGGTCTGCAGGACACCCAGGAACCAGCCCAGCCCGCCACCCCCCAGCAGCAGCAGAGCGCTCAGGACCCCGCCTCTTGCCGACCCCAGCAAAGTTCTGCCCGTACGATAGGCTAAGGCGCCGAGAAGGAAATATAAAAAGACCGGATAGCATCTGTAGTACAGATCGATGACATCGGTGGTCCCCAGATGCAGTGTGCTTTGCACCCGCAAGATGAGAGCCAGGGCGAGATCGCCGAAGTAGTGATAGATGGGCGCCCTGAGACCCGAGACAATGAAGTTGTCCGGCGGCACGTGATGCAGGAGTCGTTGCAGCAGGGTCACATGGAAAAGATGATCTTGTCCGGCGGGCCCGTAAAACACGAACTCGCCGTTGGAGAAGCGGCCGCTTCTCCAGTACAGAGGAGCAACGGCCAGGGCCGCGACACTCCCGGCTATAACGATCTCATAACCTTCCTGCGTCCAGCGCGTCCACTCGGGCGAGTGTGCGGCTCGCCAGGCGAAGAGAACCATCCCTCCCACGGAAAGCCCGGCCACCAGGTATGGAAAATATGCTGCCAAGGAAGCCCGCGCGAAAATATCGTAAGAGGTCGTGACACTCACAATGCCGAAGACGGGGCTCAGGAGGATCCGAAAACTGCCCAGGCAACGGCTCCAGGGGCCCAGCTGCAGGTAACCGGGAAAGAAAAATGTGAAAAGAAACACCAGGATGCCTAAGGCCACACTTTCCGGATGATTGGACAAAATGAGCGGGAAAAGCAGCACGAGAAGGATTAGCGATGAACCACGAAGGGATGCAAAACGACTGGCTTGACCGAGATCTTGCACCATCAGGATGCACAGACTATAGCAAATGGGTAGTCCGTACGGCAGGGCGAAAGCGTTATACCGTGCCCGCTCGCATTTGAATCAGAGATAGCCGTGGAGGACTGACTTTGCAGGGTCGCTGGAATCAATCGACCGTCGGATGGCGCAGCCTCGAAATTGCCAGTGAAGCGGTGTGTTATTTTGGCTGGATCACGCGGAGGCGTTTTGATCGAGAATCCACGAGCGTCCTTTAGCCGGCGCGTCGCGACAGTCCTGATTCTTCTCCTCGTCCTCGCCATCTACAGCTATCCGTACCTGGCAACCACCAGGACGTTGCACTCAAGGCAAGTGCCATTTTCGTTCGCGGCGGACCTGAGTCTCTATCTGAATCTTGGTCAGCTGGGTTTGTCGCACATTCAGCCTGCCGTAAATCCTTACTACGGCACTCCTATGCATCCCGGTCTGCTTGGTTATCTCACGTTCGACCTTGCGTTCAGAGTCTTTGGCTGGCTGGAGAACATTATCGGCCACAACCTCTGGTGGACTGTGCTGATCTGGAACTGGCTTTGGTGGGGGGCAATCTTTGCGGGAGCCCTGTGGTTTTTCCGGTTGGCGCTGCCCGAGGAAACGTCACCGGTATTGTGGCTCGGAATAAGCCTGCTCTTTTTTTTTAACTTCGGAGTGCTGAAGTCGCTGCTTGTGGCCTGGCTGCATCTTCCATCCCTGGGCGGATTTGAAGCTGTGAGTCTGCCCTACATCCGCGTCTTTTTTCCGCAAATTCCGGTCGCGCTATTGCTTTTCTATCTCGCGCTTCAGGTTCGCGTGCTGCGGTCCTCCAAATGGTACGACTGGGCCGGGATGTGGGCGCTGCAGGCAGTTGCGCTTGCCATGTTTCCCTATGCCACGCTGATGATGACGGGAAGCACTCTGGTGGTCTTATTGTGCAGCTTTCGTTCGTTGCTGCCCGGCGCCCGGCTCAAGGCGATCATTTCTTATGGCTTGGCTTGTGCGGCCATTGACTGCGCGTTTCTGCTGCACCGAATGACGCGAGGGATGCAGGATTCGCAGTTTTCTTTTCTCAGGTTCCGTCCCTCGCATATTTTCGATCTGACTGGTGGCGCCGTGATCTTGCTTCTCTTGCTGGGACTTCTCATCCTGGTGCTTCCGTTCATCGGGTCGCGCGAAGCCAAGTGGACGATCGTGGGACTGGGCGCCACCAACGCGTTACTCATGCTTGCCGATGTCGTGCTGGCGCCTTCGCTGCTGATGTCCTCTCACGGCGGCTACTTCCTGCACTGCACCGTCACACTACAGGTCACTTATCTCCTCTCCGGGCTGTGGATGAGGTTTGAACGTTTCCGGCCATGGATGAGGCCTGCATGCCTTACCGCCATTGTTCTGGTAACGGTGAACGGAGCGATGCTTGCGTCAGGCAATTACAGGTGGTCCTTGCCGCAAAACCGGGAGATCAGTGAATTGGCGCACGCGGTTGGTTCGGTGCGGATCGACGGCGGTGACCTGATCATTGCCCGGGCCGACACCGTGGACGACCTGTGTTCATGGGTCCCATTGTTGAATCGCGCGACGGTGCTATTTTGCCGCAGCGCGCAATACGAGCTGTCCGATTCAGAGCGGCGTGGTTTTCATCGCTTGCGGCAGGCGTTTTATTTTTATTTCACTGGCAAGGACACTCGCTGGGTGGATGGAGTCATAAGCGATCCAGCGGCCCTAACCGCACAGGACCGGCTGGCCTTCGCGGGCGAAATCAATCCCACCGACAAGGACACTCTGGATACAGGGAAGCGGGAAATCATGGCGGAGCTAATTCCCCGGCTGGCAGAGGTTGAAAACCAGCAGGGCCCCGCGCAGGATTTTTTTCGCCCGTACCGTCGGGTCCTGGTAATTGATGACGCCCGACGCCCAACATTTGCGAGAGATCACCTGTCGTCGTACCTGTCGATTGACTCGGAGCAAAGGGTCGGCGACTTTGTAATGTTGTGGTGCAGGCCCAATCAAGGCCGCGACGAATCACCATCCCAAGTGCGGGGGGCTTTCAGGCCTATGTGGGTTTCCGCGCGACTGGAGGCAGCGTAAATGTGCGGCATCTTCGGCATCCTGGCGACGAACGGCACCGTTCCGCCATTGCTGCTGGAGCGTGCCACGGATTCGCTGGCGCACCGCGGGCCGGACGATCGCGGGACGGTTGTCATTCAGGCCAACACCGCGCCACGCCTCGAAATCGGCCTGGGCAGCCGACGGCTGGCGATTCTTGACCTCTCTCCGCTGGGCCATCAGCCCATGCAGGACCCTCAAACCGGCAACTGGATCGTTTATAACGGCGAAATCTACAATTTTCGCGAACTCCGGTCGCGACTGCAGGGCGAAGGCGTGCGCTTTGTCAGCCAGTCCGATACCGAAGTGCTGCTGCAGGCTTATAGCCGCTGGGGCGAGAAGTGTGCTGGCGAGTTGCGCGGAATGTTTGCCTTCGCCATCTGGGATGCCAAACGTTCGCGCCTGCTGCTGGGGCGCGATCCCATGGGCATCAAGCCGCTGTACTACTGTTCCGCGGGCCAATATTTCCTGTTTGCTTCTGAGTTGCGTACGCTGCTCGGAACGGGACTCATTCCCCGGCGGCTCGATCCTGCCGGTCTGATCAACTACCTGAATTTCGGATCGGTTTACGATCCCATCACCATGATTCAAGGCGTGTCCGCTTTGCAGGCGGGCCACTACGCGGTGTGGGAGAGCGGGCGGCTCAAGGACACCATGTACTGGGACCTTGCGCCGCACGGCCAGGCCAGCACGGCCGCCAGCTACCTGGCGGGCAACCCGACAGCGCGTAAAGATCTGGAAGATGATATTTACGCCACGTTGGACCAGGCCGTCCGCATGCAGACAGTGAGCGACGTTCCGGTGGGCCTATTTCTTTCGGGAGGCATCGACTCCAGTTGTCTGGCCGGCATTCTGAGCCGGGCGGGGATCCGGCCCAATACGTTTTCCCTTATTTTTCGCGAGGCGGAATACAACGAGGCAGAATATTCCCGCGCTGCGGCCCGTGCGTTTGGCACCCAACACCAGGAGATCATGGTGTCACGGGGCGATGCGCTCGATGCCATCCCCTATGCGCTGCGGGCCATGGATCAGCCCACGATCGATGGTCTCAATACCTATCTGATTGCGCGGCAGACACGCGCCGCCGGAATCAAAGTTGCACTCTCTGGCCTGGGTGGGGACGAGTTGTTCGCCGGCTACTCCAGTTTTTGCGACGTTCCCCGCATGGAGCGGTTTGACCGATTCTGGGGACGTTGGCCTGCCATCCTGCGGCGCCCCCTGGCGCGCATATTCTCCTCGCTGGCTACGGATACCGACCAGAACCGGAAAATCGCCGCAATGGGAGAAGGGGCCATTCATCCCTACTTCCTTGTGCGCGCGCTCTTCACTCCCGGGCAGCGTAGTTCGCTGCTCGCGTCCATCGATGAAGCGGCGCTGGCGCGGGCGAATGCTCCCTTGCAGGAAAGCCTGCGGCACGCTCGTGAACTCGACCCCATCAACCGCGTCTCGTATCTGGAGGCGCGTTGCTACATGCTGAACACTTTGCTGAGAGACTCCGACGTAATGAGCATGGCCCACGGGCTCGAGCTGAGAGTGCCCCTCATCGATCATCCGCTTGCGGACAAGCTGATGGCCCTGCCCGGTGCCTGGAAACTGGACGACAAGATGCCGAAGCCGCTGCTGGTCGGGGCATTGAAGGGAGCGTTGCCGGACGAGATTGTTGACCGCAAGAAGCAGGGCTTCACTCTTCCGTTTGAACGCTGGCTGCGGGAGAATTTGCGGCCGGAAGCGGAAGCGGCCGTGCAGAATATTGGCCGCGGGCCGCTCGGACCGTTGCTGAACCAGGAGTCCGTTATGCAGGTTTGGGATGATTTCCTGAATCAGCGGACTTCATGGTCTCGCGTGTGGTCGCTTTATGTGCTGCAGCGGTGGTGTGAAGTGAATTCGGTGACGGCGTAGGGGTCAGACCTCGGACCCCGGACGTCGGACCTCGGGCGTCAGGTCTCGGACCTCAGACCTTGGGCTTTACCCTCTTAGATTGAGCCCGGACCTCAAGGCGTTGAGTTGCCTGCGGCGTTATTCAGAATGGACTTGCCGAGGTCCGACGTCCGAGGTCCGAAGCCGGACGGTCGTTCCATGTAAGATGTTCCCAGCGTTCCATGCCATGCAGGAACTAGAGGAACCCCGGCAGATACAGGCCGCCGCTCCGGCGGTGTTGCTTCCGGTGAGCGTGATTGTTCCGGTGCGAAATGAGGCCCACAACCTTTCGCGCTGCCTGGAATCGCTGCGCGGGGTGGGGGAGGTTTACGTCGTCGATTCCGCAAGCAGCGACGGCACCGCGGAGATCGCACGCTCCTTCGGCGCCAAGGTGGTGCAGTTTCACTACGCCGGGGGCTGGCCCAAGAAGCGTCAGTGGGCGATGGATACGCTGCCTCTCGCTTACGATTGGGTCTTTCTCGTGGATGCCGACGAGGCCCTGACTCCTGAGCTGGCTGCGGAAATGCGGCAGGCCATTCAGGATGCCCGCATCGACGGCTACTACATCGGTCTGCAAGTAGTTTTCCTGGGCCGGGTTTTGCGCCACGGTGGCGCCGGGTTTTATAAGCTCTCGCTCTTTCGCCGCGGCAAGGGCCGGTTCGAGTGCCGCCTAAAGGACCAGGACGCCTCGATGGCGGACATGGAAGTGCACGAGCACGTGATCGTGGAAGGCAAAAGCGCAAAGCTGAAACATGCTTTGCGGCATCACAACGTGGAGTCCATCTCGCGTTACATTCAAAAGCATGACGAATACTCCAACTGGGACGCGCGAGTGTGGCTTGAAGGTGAAGCGAACTCCGCTGACCTGCCGCCATCTTTGTCCGGAAATCAGGCGCAGCGGCGGCGCTGGCTGCGCAAGCGGCTGTTCGCTCTTCCCGGATCATCGCTGCTGCTGTTTATCTACCGGTATTTCTTTCGCCTGGGATTCCTGGATGGCGTGCCCGGCCTGATCTACTGCGGCTTTCAGGGTGTCCAATTTCTTCACATCAAAGCCAAGATTTACGAGTTGCGCAGCAGGAAGGATTGACGTCGGCTCATGTGCGGAATTAGCGGCCTGGCCAATTGCGGAGATCACGAGACCCTGGCGCGCATGACGTCGATCCAGGCCCACCGCGGTCCCGACGACTCCGGACTGTGGGAGCAATGTTTTCCGGACGGCTCATATTTCGCTCTTGGCAGCCGCCGGCTTGCCATCCTCGATCTTTCTCCCGACGGCCACATGCCGATGTGTAACCCGCAGCGCACGCTGTGGATCACTTACAACGGCGAAGTTTACAACTTCCGCGAATTGCGCCGGGAGTTGCGCGCCCAGGGGCACCAGTTCGTCTCTGAAAGCGACACGGAGGTTGTGCTGCACCTTTACGAGGCTGAGGGGCCGGATTGCGTCAAGCGGCTGAACGGAATGTTCGCTTTTGCCATTTGCGATCTCCGCTCCAGCAGACCTGCGCTGTTCATGGCGCGGGATCATTTTGGAGTGAAGCCATTTTATTATGCGCACCACGGCAACCGGTTCGCCTTCGCTTCGGAGATCAAGGCGTTGTTGCAAGTGCCCGGCATTGAGGCCGAACTGGATCCCGAATCCCTGCACCAGTATCTGACTTTTTTGTGGGTGCCCGATCCCGCGACGATGTTCCGCGGAATTTTAAAACTGCCGGCGGGCCACTACGCAGTTTTCCGGGATGGTCAACTCGATCTGACGAAATACTGGGACCTGACATTTCCTCCCGCGGATGCGACCTACACCCAGCGGGAAGACGAACTTGCGGAAGAAATTCGGGAGCGTTTCCGGCGTTCGGTGGAAGGCCAGATGGTCAGCGATGTCCCGATCGGCGCCTTTCTGAGCGCGGGTCTGGATTCCTCCAGCATCGTCGCTATGATGGCGCGGGCGCGGCGGCAGCCGGTGCGCACTTACACCATCACATTTCCGCCCAAATATCGGGTTGGTGAAAACGCGCTGGACGATCCCGAAGTAGCCACCCGGCTGGCACGAAGTCTGGGCTGCGAAAACCAGCGCATCGTGGTGGAGCCGGACGTGGCTGATCTGCTGCCTCGCCTCACCTGGCACATGGACGAGCCCACCGCCGATCCCGCTATCATTCCGGCGTACCTGGTCTGCCGCGAGGCGCGCAAACAGGCCACTGTGCTCCTCTCAGGAGTCGGGGGCGACGAGCTTTTCGCCGGCTATCGCAAGCACTCGGCGCACTACTGGGCGGAAGCCTACCAGCGTGTGCCCGCGAGCGTGCGCCGCCTGCTTGCTGGAGCGGTCGCGGGCCTTCCCAGCCTGCGAGGCACGGCAGCAAAAGGCAGGTTGCGGCTGCTCAAGAAAATGACCCGCAGCGCCTCGCTCTCGCCGGTGGAACGCTTCGTGATGAACTGCACCTATCTGGATTCCGGGCAGAAGGATTTGCTTTATGCGCCGGCCTGGGGGAGGGAAATTCTCGGCTCAGATCCGGCGGTCCGGCACCGTGAAAGCTTCGCCCAGGTGGAGGGCTCGGATTTCCTGAACCAGATGCTTTATCTCGACACCAAGATTTTCATGACCAGCCTGAATCTTACCTACAACGACAAGATGAGTATGGCGTCGTCGGTGGAGGTGCGGGTACCGTTCCTGGACCGCCAGTTGGCGGAGTTCGTGGCCTGGAATGTTCCGCCTAAGCTGAAGCTCAAGGGATTTTTTCGGCCCACCACAAAATATATTTTCCGTCAGGCCATGAAAGATATTTTGCCGCGTGAGGTGCTGGCGCAACCGAAAGCGGGCTTTGCGGCGCCGATCGACTACTGGCTGGCCCATGATTTGAAAGAAATGACGGATGATCTGCTTTCCGAGTCGCGGATTCGCCGCCGCGGGCTGTTCCAGCCCGAAGCCGTCCGCGGGTTGGTGGAGCAGCATCGCCGAGGCAGCCAGGATTGGTCCATGCAAATTTGGCAATTCCTCACGCTTGAACTGTGGATGCAGGCCTTCCTCGACGGCAGCGCGGCCACGACGAGCGAGCTGCCCGGTCGCGCCATTGCGTGACTTCAACTATGTTCCTCTGCCTTGGCGTCCTTTGCGCCTTCTTTTGGGTCCTTCGCGGTTAGGAGTTGACTTCGACTGAATCGTAACCAAATCTCAAACCGCAAAGGGCGCAAAGAAAGGCCGCAAAAGGCGCAAAGCAACCCGGTTGAACAGGGCTTCGATTTGGCGGCTCTTTCCCGGAGTCGTGCTATAGTTCGGAAAACCAGCACAATTATGTTTCCTATGTCGGTCGCGGCTCGTCTTAACTACTACCGTCGCGTTTCCAGCGCATATTTATTGCCGGGGAAGAGCCAACTCACTTTCTGGCACGACCAGCCGCAGGTGAATCCGGGAGCCTCAGTCGGTCAGCTCGGGGAATACTACATGCCCTTCTTCGAGAAGGCGGATTACGCTGGACCATACGATGCCGATGGAATTCCGCTGCTCAACTATCACGGCAATATTGGCCTGCAATACAACCCGATTGCGGTCTCGCAGTGGGGACTGGGAAACTTCAATTTTTTTCTTCGCGGCAAGGACACGGAGCGCAAGAGAAAGTCGGTGGCCGCGGCCGATTGGCTGGTGAAGCATCTGGAGCCGAACTCTTTCGGTGTTCCCGTCTGGAACCACATGTTCGACTGGGAGTATCGGACCCCGTTGAAAGCGCCGTGGTATTCCGGGCTGGCTCAGGGACAGGGAATTTCCCTGCTGGTGCGGACGGCGAGGGAAACCGGCAAGCCGGAATATCTCGAAGCCGCCAGCCGCGCGTTTGACAGCTTTTCGAAGTCAACTCAGGAGGGGGGAGTCGTTTTCACCGACGAACGCGGCGACGTCTGGTTCGAGGAGTACATCGTGTCGCCGCCCACCCATATCCTGAACGGCTTCATCTGGGCGGCATGGGGCGTGTATGACTTCTTTCTGGCCACGGGAGAGAAATCGGCGGAACAATTGTTCACCCGGGCGGTCAATACCCTGAGGCGGAATCTCGACGGCTACGATCTCGGGTTCTGGTCGCTTTACGAGCAGTCGGGCACGCGTCTCCCCATGGTTGCGAGTCCCTTCTATCACCAGCTGCACGTGGCACAGCTGCGCATCATGTCCCGGTTGACGGGCGATGAATTGTTTTCCCGGTACGCCGATCGTTGGGAGACCTACGCCCGCAGCCGGACCAAGCGGACCCGGGCCTTGTGTTACAAGGGCGCATTCAAGCTTTGCTATTACTGAGAAGCTGAGTAAAGCAAAGCCTTAACCGCAAAGGACGCAAAGAATTCGCAAAGGGCGCAAAGAGAAGATCTCGGAGAGATAGTGAAGATTCTTTACGTCTCACAATATTTTCCGCCGGAGATGGGAGCGCCTGCCGCCCGCGTGGCTGAGCTGTCGCGCTACTGGGCGGAAGAGCGCCACGAAGTCACAGTGCTGACCGGGTTTCCCAATCATCCCACGGGCAAAGTACCGGCGGAATACCGCCGCAAGATGCGCAGACTGGTGGCGCGGGAAGAAGTCAACGGAGTGGATGTCGTCCGCACCTGGCTGCTGCCCTTTCCCAACCGCAGGACGCACGAGCGCATGTTGAATTACAGCTCGTTTTGCTTCTCGGCGGCCGGCACCGGAATGTTCACGGAGCGTCCCGACGTGGTCATCGCCAGCTCTCCGCAGTTGCTGGTCGGACTGTCGGGGTGGTGGCTGGCGCGCTGCAAGCGGTCACGCTTTATCTTCGAGGTCAGAGATCTGTGGCCGGAGTCGCTGGCTGCCGTGGGCGTGGGGACGGCGGATTCACTCGTGTATCGATCCCTGGCCCGGATTGCCGCATTCCTGTACCGCAATTCCGAGCATATTGTCGTCGTCACTCCTGCCTTCAAGGAATATCTGGTGGAGCGCATGCGGGTCAGGCCGGAGAAGATTTCCGTGATCGAGAACGGAGTTGAGGCGGAGCTATTTACTCCGAAGGCGGAGGGCGATCTGCGGTCCAGGCTGGGGGCTGAGGGAAAGTTTATCGTGTCCTATATTGGAACCATGGGCAACGCCCATGGACTGCAGACCATGGTCGAGGCTGCGGCGCAACTGCAAAACACGGCGCCTGAAATCCTGTTCCTGCTGGTGGGTGAAGGGGCGGAGAAGGAGCAACTGATGTCTCTGGTTCGCTCCCGCGGCCTCACCAACCTGCGCTTTGTGGATCAGCAATCGCGGCAGAAGATACCTGCCTATATTTGCACGTCCGATGTTTGCGTGGTGTTACTCAAGAAGTCGGAGATATTCAAGACCGTCATTCCCAGCAAGATGCTGGAGTTTATGTCCTGCGGCCGCCCGGTGATTCTCGGGGTCGAGGGTCAGGCGCGCCAGATTCTTGAGGAGGCGCAGGCAGGAACCTGCATCGAGCCGGAAAATTCCTCGCAGCTGGCGGAGGCGGTATTACACCTCGCCGGGGATGCGCAACTGCGGGAAACCCTGGGTCGCAATGGACGTCGCCATGTTTTGCAGCGCTTTTCCCGTCGCCACACCGCCATGGCGTATCTCGACGTGCTGCGGGAACTGCTGGGAGAGGAGAAGCGGCGCGCCATCGCTGCCTAACCAGCGGCGGACCCAACTACAGTCCCAAAGCTGGATGAGAAGCTTGTTTAGAGCGATTTACTACTGAATCGCAACGATGGATGCCGCGCTCGCAGCCTGCAAGGCGAGGTCAACGGAACGGGTCATGACCACCTTGCTCATGCTGCTGGGGACGAACAGGATGTCCTCCGCCTTCAAGGGAATGTCCGGGAGCTTGGCTTGCAGCATCTTTTTCAACTCGATCGGTGTTTCTGTCATGCCGTTCGGCCCTTTGCGAAGGATCCTGACGCCGTTCATCTTAGCCAGTCGAGTGGTTCCTCCTGCCAGGGCGATTGCTTTTAATACTGTCAGATTGTCGCTGTTCATCAGAAATCCGCTGGGCCGGCCTACTTCTCCCACTACGTACACCAGATCGGCTTTGTGCACGAGGATGGTATCGCCCGGAGAGACTGCGATGTTGCTGGCGGGGTTGTCGGTGAGCTTCCGGTTCAAGGGCACGGTCACCGGCTTGTCAGACTGGTTACGGTGGGTCACGGTAATGCTTTGCCCCGCCGAGGCCGTAAAGCCGCCCGCCGCCGAAACGACGTCGAGCAACCGCGGTTCGCCAATGATGGGGTACACGCCGGGTCGGGCAACTTCGCCCAGCAGGCTCGCGCCCTGTGAAACCGATTGATCGACATTCAAAGTGACATGCGGATTTTTTACGAATCCACCGTCCGACAAGCGCTTTTCGATCAGGGCTTGGGCTTCTGCGACCGTGAGGCCAGCCAAATGGACGTAGTCGATCAGCGGCAGGTACACGTCGCCGTTGTTGCCCAGGCGGCTCTTCGTGTTCAGTTCCGGCACGTTGTAAACGCTGATGTCGAGCAGGTCCCCGGTGCCCAGCCGCGAGTCAGGAGCGCTTTCATCCACCGCCGGAGATGCTTCAGGTTGTGAGGGTGCGGGCACAGCCGCGGGAAAAACCGGCTCGACCGGCTTCTGGGCGGGCGTGGGGAGTTGACCCTGCGCCGCTGCACTCACGCTCAAAAGCGCCGTCAGAAAAAGCACGGCTAGAGAATGCGGCAGCCGCGCCGGAATCCTGGAAAGGGACGACATCTCTGGACCTCTGGGCATGGTGACGAGAACAAAAGTCTAGCACAGGCGGGAGCGAAGGTTTCCCGTTAACTTCACGGTGACCACCGGCCCCGGCTGTCTGGCGGAGCAGGGGCCGGCTCATTTCACTCTACGACCGATGGTTAACTTTTTCCACAATCAATCCCAAATTGGTGATTGCGGGACAAATTTCGGGGCGCTATAGTGCGAAGCAAGCAGCCATCAAAGACCAAGAATCCTGCTTCAGCGCGACTGCCCTCAGCTGTGTGTGGTTGTGTACCGGAATGGATGGCACTGGTTGAGGCGGAAACCGTTTGAGATTGCAGGCACGGGGCTCTGAGTTCGGGGCCACGACTCTGAGAATCTGCATCCAGCTAACTGGCCGAGGACAAATAGTTGACGCTCTTCTACCTGGGAATGTTCGGGACCTCGGTGTTGGCTTCGTTTGCCCTGACCCGGTTCATACGCAATTTGGCAACGGCCCGTGGCTGGGTAGCGGGTCCTGGTCTGGAGCGACACTTGCACAACCGGCCGCTGCCGCGCCTGGGCGGGGTCGCTATCTTCCTCACATTTTTGTTGAGCTGCGCCATCGCGTGGCTGGTCGGCTGGTGGCACCCGCGACTGAATTTCTGGTTTTCCTCCAGCGCGCTGCTTACTATCCTGCTGCCTGGTTCCCTGGTTTTTCTACTGGGCTTGTACGACGACCTGCATCCCGTGGGTCCGTACTTCAAATTCACGGTGCAGGTGCTGGCCGGCGTCATGTTGTTTGCGGGCGGGCTGCGTATCCTGGACCTGCCGGTCTTGTTCAGCGGACACCATCTTCCCTGGTTTGTGGGCCTTCCGCTCACCATTTTATGGGTCCTGGGAGTCACCAACGCCTTTAACCTGATTGACGGTCTGGACGGACTGGCGGCTGGCTCGGCGCTCTTCTCGACGCTGGTCGTCTTCGTGGTCGCGCTGGTGAGCCACAGCTATTTTGTGTCGGTGATGACACTGGTACTGGCGGGCGCCATTGTCGGTTTCCTGCGGTTCAACTTTAATCCGGCCACTATTTTTTTGGGGGATTGCGGAAGTTTATTCGTCGGCTTCATGCTCAGTGCGCTGGCGCTGCAAGGCATGCAGAAGTCACCCACCATCGTGGCCGTCGCCATTCCCGTGGTCTCGTTCGGCCTTCCCATACTGGAAACGACTCTTTCCGTGGTGCGCCGCCTCATCGGCGGACGGCCGGTTTTTACCGGGGACCGCGAACACATCCATCACAAACTTCTGCAACGAGGATTGTCGCAGCGCCAGGTGGTGACCATCCTCTACCTGGTATCGGCTGCCTTTGCCATGCTCAGCCTGTTCATGCTCTGGCCCACCGGAAGCACTGTGGGCCTGGTGCTGGCAGTGTTGGGTATTGGAATCTGGATCGGAGTGCAGCACCTCAACTATCTGGAATTCGGAGAGCTGCGCCGGGTGGCCCATCGCTCGCTGGAGCAGCGGCTTATTTTCATCAACAATCTTGCCATTCGCAGGGCGGCCGAGGAACTTAAAGTGGCCTCCGACTTCGAGCAGCTCTGCCGCGTCCTCGAAGCCGCCTTCAGCAGCAATGATTTTGATGCCTTCGAATTGCGCCTGCGGCCGCCGGACGAACCTGCCGAGATTCGTGACTTGCAGATTGTTCCTGCCGGCGAGCCTCATTTTCACTGGAAAAAGCGCGGCAGCCGCTTCAGCGCGAATGTGGTTCCAGGATGGAGTCTGACGCTCGATCTGGTGGCCACCACCAACCGCCGCCGAGGCTTGCTCACCGTGTACCGGCTCTATGACGGGCGCGATCTACAACTCGACATGAACCTGCTGACTTCCATCCTTCCCGTCGCCCTGGCTGACGCCCTGGACCGCGTGCAGCGTCACGCGGTCGAAATCAAGGTTCCGGCTCAGGAAGCCGCGGCGGCGCGAGCCAGTTAGCTGCAAGTCCCTACTCCTAGCTTCTGCCTCCTGGCTGCGAAAGCCCATAGGGAGTTTTTTGAGAGCGAATTCTATGGCCCCAGCCATCTTCGGAAATCATCGGCGAGTTACGTCCCGACGTTGAACAAGGAAGGACTTTCACAGCGGTTCATCTTGGAAAGAATGAAAGGAGACGCTTCGCTCGAAGCAATCGCAAAAGAGCTCAAAGCAAAGGTTCCGCGAAGGTTCCCAACTCTTCAAGAGAGTTTGAATTATGTGGCGAACCTGTCAAAACGATTTAGCCGTTGAGCGCCTCCAGACTGGTCGCCCGTTTGACAAGGCGGTGTCCGGCATCCTTGTTTCGCTGGAAAAGACGAACCGGCTGCGCTGGCCTACGAGGTGTTAGCGAGCTTGTTAATGCAGGGTCGGAGGTACCGCATGATGTGCCTGCCGAAATCAGACGACTACACTCGGCGTTCCGAAACCGATCGATTTTTGTCCGCAAACGAATCGGAAGAGGAATCCGGATCGGCATTGTTGGGTCTCGTTTTGAGAAGGACCTTACGAAGTGATCGACGCACATGGCTGTTCCTAAATTGCATAGTCTCAACGCAACAGGTGCAGCTTTTCATGGCATCTGGCGCAGAGGGTGATCAGGTTTAGATCGTCATCCGAGCCCTGCTGACTGCGGAATCTCTTGTGGTGGACCTGGAGGTTTTGCCGG
>Ga0310810_10001468_pt1 | contig 24755 bp, 22 predicted proteins | sample NCmetagenome_FD_207641 | JGI IMG/M metagenome (GOLD analysis project Ga0310810, IMG submission 207641) | Soil microbial communities from experimental microcosm in Duke University, North Carolina, United States - NC | ecosystem: Engineered > Artificial ecosystem > Soil microcosm > Unclassified ...
CCTTGACGTGATCGCCACGCTCGCCGTCGCGTCGCTCGTTCGCCACCGCGCGCGGACCGCGCTCGCCATCCTCGGCGTCGCTGTCTCCGCCGCGATGCTGCTCGACATGGTGATGCTCGCGACGGGGATGCGCGAGTCGTTTCGCGGCCTGCTCCTCTCGCAGGGCTTCCAGCTCCGCCTCTCCCCGCGCGGCACGCTGCCGTTCGATACCGAAGCCACCATCCGTGGCGCCGACACCCTCGTCGCCGAGCTTCGCGCGCGACCCGGCGTCGAGCGCGTGAGCCCGGTGCTCGGCGGTCAGTTGCACTTTCCGTCGCGCGCCGTGACCGCGACCGCGCTCGGCATCGATCCGGCGGTGCAGGGGGATTACGAGCTCGTCTCCGGACGAAGCCCCCAGGCGCCCGGCGAGATCGTCGCGAACGACGCGATGCTCCGCGCGCTCGGCCGCGCCGTGGGCGACACCGTGCGCGCCGCCGCGGGCTACGATCCACAGCTCCGTACCCTCTCGGGCGAGCGCACGCTTCGCATCGTGGGGCGCGTGCGGTTCATCTACCTCGCCCTCGACCAGCGGGCCGTCGCGCTGCCGATCGCGACGCTGCGCGCGATGAACGGACCCGAATGGGCCGGCCGCACCTCGCTGGCGATGATCCGGCTCAAGCCCGGCGCCGACGTCGAGCGCGAGCGCGCGGCGATCGAAGCGAGCTTCCCGCGCGTCACCGTGATCTCCACGGCCGAGGCGCTCCGTCAGATGGATCAGCGGCTGAGCTACTTCCGCCAGCTCGCCGTCATCCTTGGCGCCGTGAGTCTCGTCGTCGGCTTCCTCCTCGTGACGACGCTCGTCACCGTCTCGGTCAACGAGCGGCTCGGGGAGATCTCCGTGATGCGCGCCATCGGCGTGCGGCGCTGGCGCGTCGTCGCGCAGATCGTGCTCGAGGCCGCGGCGATCATGCTCGTCGCCGCGCCGCTCGGCCTGGCGCTCGGGCTCGTGACCGCGCGCTGGCTCAACTCGATCCTCGCACACTTCCCCGGGCTCCCCGAGCGGATCGACTTCTTCCTCTTCCAGCCGAGCGCGGCGTGGTCGTCGCTCGGGCTGCTCGCGCTCTGCGGCATCCTCGCCGGCGTGTATCCGTCGTGGCGCGGCGCATCGCAGCCGATCGCCACGACGTTGCGCCAGGAGGCGGTCGGGTGAGCCCCATCGTCGAGGCGCGCGACCTCGTACGGGAGTACCGCATGGGCGACGACCGCGTGCGCGCGCTCAGAGGCGTCACGCTCACCGTCGGCGAGGGAGAGTACGTGGCGATCGTCGGCCCGTCCGGCTGCGGCAAGAGCACGCTGCTCAACCTGCTCGGCGTCATCGACCGGCCGACGTCCGGCACGGTGACGATCGCCGGTGAGCGCGTCGACGGGCTCTCCGACGCGCGCGCGACGGACTTCCGCCTGCACCGCATCGGCTTCGTCTTCCAGCGCTTCTATCTCATGCAGGCGCTCACGGCGAGCGAGAACGTGGAGCTCCCCCTCGCCGAAGCGGGACTGGGGCGCGCCGAGCGTCGCGCGCGCGCGCTCGAGCTGCTCGAGTACGTCGGCCTCGGCGGGCGCGCACGTCACCGTCCGGCGCAACTGTCCGGCGGCGAGCAGCAACGGGTCGCGATCGCCCGCGCTCTCGCCAATCGTCCCGCGCTGCTGCTCGCCGACGAGCCCACCGGCGAGCTCGACGCGCGCACGGGCGCCGACATGATCGCCCTGCTCGCGCGGTTGAACGCCGACGGCACGACGATCGTCGTCGTCACGCACGACGAGCAGCTCGCGCGCGCGGCGAAGCGCGTCGTCCACATGCGCGACGGCGAGATCGTGAACGAGGCGACCGCCCTCGCGGGCGCGGAGACGGCACGATGATCCGCCTGCTCGCGCTCCGCAATCTCACGCTGAAGCCGTGGCGAAGCCTCTTCCTCCTCCTCGGCTTCAGCATGGGCGTCGCGGTGATGATCGTGCTCCTCTCCATCGGCGAGGCGCTGCTCGACCAGTCGAAGGACGAGCGCCTCGTCGGCGGGGGCGAGATCACCGTGCTCCCCGAAGGCGTCGACATCGAGGTGCTCAAGACCGGCGGGCTCGGCGGCCTCTTCTTCTCGATCGATCACGCGCGCTTCATCTATCGCCAGCTCCTCGCCGCGCCGCGTCTCGCCGACGTGGTGCGCGCCGCGTCGCCGCAGATCGAAGGAAAGCTCGTGTACCTCCGCACCGCCGACGGCCGCGAGCGCGCCGTGCGTGCCTCGGGTGACATCCCGTCGCGCACCGCGGCGGTCGGCGCCGCACCGATGATCGTTGCCGGCTCGTGGTCCGACGATTCGCTCGACCGCCGCTGGCGCTCGCCGACGCCGGCCGAGCTGCGCGACGACATCGATCACTTCCACGCTCCGCCGCCGGAGGTCGCCGGCGATCCGACGTGGGCGGAGTGGCACTACTTCAACGTGGTCACCCCCGACCGCCGGCACTGGGCGTTCATCTCGTTCATCCTCGCGGGCGACGTCGGCGGTGATCCGGAAAAGTGGGGCGGCCAGCTGCTCGTCACGCTGCACGAGCAGGGGAGGCCGGCGCGCCGCTTCACCGCGACCGCGCGTTCGGCCGACGTTCGCTGGTCGACGACCCGCGCCGATCTCGACGTCGGCTCCGCGACCGTGCGCGTGTTGTCCGACGGGCGCTACGCGATTCACGGCAGCGCCCGCGGAGACGGCAGCGGCACGCCGCTCTCGCTCGATCTCGTGATCTCGCCCGCCGAGGGCGCGTACTTTCCCGGTGCGTCGCTCACGAGCGGCGTGGTGAGCGGATACGTCGTTCCCGCGCTTCGCGCCGACGCGACGGGCTCCATCTGCGTCGCCGGCGCGTGCACCCGCTACGACGGCGTCCAGGCGTATCACGATCACAACTGGGGCGTGTGGCGCGGCGTCACCTGGGAGTGGGGCGCCGCGCGCGCCGGCCGGTACACCTTTCTCTACGGGCGCGTCGAGCCCCCCGACAGCATCGCCTCCGCGCCGCCGCTCATCGTCTACCTCGTCGACTCGCTCGGGTTCCTCGCCGTCTTTCGCCCGCGCGAGATCCGCTACGTCGACGGCCGCGTCACGGTCGTGAACGGCGTCGCGATCCGCACGCCGTCCACCGCCGAGATGACCGATGTCCGCGGCGACGACACGCTGCGCATCGCGCTCACGATCGAGGACGCCTCGGCGAGCGACACGCGCGCGAGCGGCGCCGAGCGTGGCGAGGGACCCGCGCGGCGCGAGATCGCACGCCCCTACTTCGTGCAGATGAAGGGCACGGCGACGATCGGTGGGCGAATACGAGGAACCCCGCTCGCCGGATCGGGAGCGGGGTTCTTCGAGACGTACCGGTGAGCCGGCGCGATCGCGCGCCGCTCCGTCGTCAGCGCTCCGACCGCCGCGGCGAGTCGGTGGCGTCGACGCCCGGCCGCGACGCCGGGTTGCCGTCCATCCGGTCCTTCATGTCGTCGGCCTTGTCCGCGATCCGGTCGCCGAGCCGCTCGGCGCCCGCCTTGGTGCGGTCCCACGCGTTCTCGGCCGCATCGCCCGCACGGTCCATCGTGCGATCCGTGCGTTCGGCGACGCCGCTCGCGCTGGCGCGTCCGCGGTTGAACCCTTCGTTGGCGTAGCTGCGGACGGTCGACCACTCGCCGTAGCGGCGGCTCGTGTCGCCGCTCCAGCCGTGCTGAAGATCGGACTCGACGTCCGTCCAGCTCCGGTTCGCGTAGTCCGGATTGCGCGACGCGACGTGGCCGAGTTGGTACGCGGGACGCACGTCCTCGTAGCCGCGGTCCGCGAGCCGGTTCGGCGACGACTCGTAGTGCGAGCGATAGTACGCGTCGTCGTCGTCCGACATCGCGCTCGCCGCTTCCGTCACCGCACGGCCGGCCCACCAGCCGCCCACCGCGCCCGCGATCCCGCCGATCAGCGTCCCGATCGGTCCGCCCGCCGTGCCGATCGCCGCTCCCGCGAGCATTCCGCCGATCCCGCCGACGCCCTCGCCGACCTCGTCGGCAACGCTCGGGTTGTCGTCGTGCTTGCCGAGCGCCTGATCCTTCGCGCGCTCGATGCGGCCGTCCGTCGAGTCGTTCAGATCTCTGTTGTCCATGAGGTGATCTCCGGGTGATGGTGATCGAGCATGGCGGGTGGCAAAGCAAGTTCGGCACCACGCCCGCGTTGCACGCTTGACATCGCCAGGCGGCGTGCGCCGATTCCGCACATGAGCGCGCCCATCCGCATCGGCACGCAGGGCTGGAACTACGACGCCTGGGTCGGTCCCTTCTTTCCGTCGGGGACCCGCCCCGCCGACTATCTCACCGTCTACGCCCGTGCGTTCGACACGGTGGAGGTCGACTCCACCTTCTACGCCGTCCCCGCCGCGAAGACGGTACGCGGCTGGTACGAGCGCACGCCGAGCGGCTTCACCTTCGCGCTCAAGCTGCCGCAGGAGGTCACGCACGAGCGCCGCCTGCGCGACGCGGACGACGTGCTCGAGCCGTTCTACGATCGCGCGCGCGAGCTCGGCGACAAGCTCGGGCCCGTGCTCATCCAGCTCGGCCCGGATTTCGGGCCCGCCGAGCTTCCCGCGCTCGCGAACCTGCTGCCGAAGCTTCCGCGCGACATCCGCTTCGCCGTCGAGTTCCGCCAGCGCGGCTGGATCAACGACGGCGTGCTCGCCCTCCTCGCCGAACACGCCGTCGCGCTCGCGCTCTCCGATGCGCGCTGGATCCCGCGCAAGCAGATGCTCTCGCTCGCCACCCGCCCTACCACCGACTTCGTGTATGTCAGGTGGATGGGGCCCGACCGCGACATCGTCGACTACTCCCGCATCCAGGTCGACCGCACCCAGGAGCTCGAAGCGTGGGCGGGCGTGCTGTGGCCGTTGGCCGAATTGAAGGTCAAGGTGTACGGGTACGTGAACAATCACTTCGCCGGCCATTCGCCCGAGAGCGCGCGGGAATTGCAACGATTGCTCGGACTGACACCCGTGGACCCGTCGGACCTCGGCGAGCAGATGTCGCTCTTCTGAACGCGATCATGGCTTCCACGCTCCCTTCGACCGCGGTTCCCGCCTACTCCCCCGTCTCGTCGCGCTCCGTCGTGCTGGACTGGGCGTGGCACGCCTACGCCGTCGTCGCCGCCGCGGCGATGGTCGTCGTCGGCCTGCTCTGGGACATCTCGTGGCACATGTCCATCGGCCGCGACACGTTCTGGACGCCCGCGCACCTGCTCATCCAGGGCGGCGGCCTGCTCGCCGGCGTGAGCTCGGGGCTGCTCGCGCTGCACACCACCTTCCGCGGCTCGCCGGAGGCGAAGGCGAGCGCCGTCTCCTTCTGGGGCTTCCGTGCGCCGCTCGGCGCGTGGGTCTGCGTGCTCGGCTGCCTCGCGATGCTCACCTCGGCGCCGTTCGACGACTGGTGGCACAACGCCTACGGGCTCGACGTCCGCATCGTCAGCCCGCCCCACATCCTGCTCGGCCTCGGCATGATGGGGATCGTGCTCGGCGCGCTGCTGCGCACCCTCGCCCTGCAGAACGCCAGCGACGGCGAGGTGCGCGAGCGCGCGGCGATGCTGTTCGCCGCGTCGTCGGGCTTCTTCCTCACGATTCTCGCCGTGCTCCTGCTCGAGAATTCGGCGCGCGGCGCGATGCACTCGGGCGGCTTCTATCGCACGCTGTCTCGCGTGCTCCCGCTCATCCTCGTCGCCGTCGCGGTCGCAGGCCGGCGGTCGTGGCCCGCCACGACCGCGGCGCTCGTGTACATGATCGTGCTCGCGGGCACGAGCTGGATCCTCATGCTCTTTCCCGCCACGCCGAAGCTGGGGCCGATCTATCAGGACGTCACGCACTATGTCCCGCTCGACTTTCCCCTCCTCCTCGTCGTGCCCGCGCTCGCGATCGATCTCGTCTGGCGCGCCGTGCGCGACCGGCCTTGGTGGATCGCGTCGCCCGCGCTCGGCGCGGCGTTCCTCGCCGCGCTCGTCGCCGCGCAGTGGCCGTTCTCCGAGTTCCTCATGACCCACGGCCGCAACTGGTTCTTCCACATCGACAACTTCGTCTACTGGCGCCCGAAGAGCTCCGAGCAGTGGGCCTTCCGCTTCTTCCCGCCGCGTCCTGGTGACCCCTCGCTCGCCGCCGGCCTCGGCATGGCGCTCGTCTGGGCGAGCGCGGCGAGCGCCGTCGGCCGCGTGTGGGGCCGCTGGATGACGCGCGTCCAGCGCTGACGCCGATGGCTCGTCGCACCGTGCGGCGCTTCGCGCGCCGCACTCTCCGAGTCGCGCTCGCGCTCGCGATGGCCGTGCTGCTCCCCGCCCACGTCGGCAGCCCCGACGTCTTCTGGACCGGCAACGCGGGCCCGTACCCGATCGACGTCGTCATCCGCGCGCCGCGCGTCGTTCCCGGCATCGCCGAGATCCTCGTGCACACCACCGCGCCCGGCGTCGAGCGCGTGACCGTGCGCCCCGTGTACTGGCGCGCCGGCAGCAAGGGCGCGCCGAGCGCCGACGAAGCTCGGCCCGTCGTGGGTGCGCCGGGCTCGTACAGCGGGCGGCTCTGGCTCATGGCGTCCGGCTCGTACAGCGTGCACGTCGGCGTGTCGGGACGCGCGGGGCAGGGGACCGCCGTCGTCCCCGTCGCCGCGCTCGCCACCGGGCAGCTCGCGCTGTCGCCCGGATTGAAGGTGCTGCTCGGATTGCTCGGCGCGCTGCTCGTCGCCGGCGTGGTGACGGCCGTCTACGCTGCAGCGGGTGAGAGCCAGGCGCCGCCGGGTGAGACGCTCCCACCCTCGCGGCGACGGCATGCACGCGTCGTGGCGAGCGTCGGCGCGGCGGTCGTGGCGCTGCTCGTGCTCGGCGGTGCGCGCTGGTGGCGCGCCGAAGCGAAGGCGTACACCCGCACGCTCTACCGGCCCATGCACACCACGGCCGCGCTGCGCGACTCGCTCGGGGTGCCGCTGCTCACGCTGCACGTCGTCGACACACTCTGGCGCGAGGATCGCCAGCCGGCGCTCATGCCCGATCACGGGAAGCTCGTGCACCTCGTGCTCGTGCGCATCGATTCGTCGGGTGTGTTGGCGCACCTGCATCCGACGATGCCCGACGTCGCCACGATGCGCACCGCGCTGCCGCCGCTCCCCGCTGGGCGCTACCGCATCTTCGCCGACGTCGTCCACGAGACCGGCTTCGAGCGCACGCTCGTCGATTCGCTCCGGCTCGGCCGGCCGACGTCCGATGCCGGCGTCGCCAGCCTCGATCCCGACGACGCGTGGTTCCTCGGCCCGGTGGCGCACGTCACTCGTGCGGGCGCGACGTCGCGTGTCGGTGGCGGCGTGACGGTCGGCTGGCTCGGCCCGAAGCTGCCCATCGCCGGCCGAACGGGTGCGCTGCGGTTCGCGCTGCGTCACGAATCCGGCGACTCGGTGATCGTGCAGCCCTACCTCGGCATGGCGGGCCACGCCTTCGTGCAGCGGCGCGACGGCGGGGTGTACGTGCACCTGCATCCGTCCGGCTCGTCGACGATGGCCTCCGAGCTCGCTTTCGCGCTGCGCGATCGCGGCGACACGACCGCCGAAGGCCGGCTCCGCATGAACACCATGCCGATGGCGACCGCCGCGCCGGAGGCGCGGCGCGAGATCGACTTCCCGTACGCCTTCCCGACCGGAGGCGCCTATCGCGTGTGGGTGCAGCTTCGCGTGCGCGACACCGTGCGCACCGCGGCGTTCGACGTCGACGTGGTCCCCCCGCGGCTGCCGTGAGCGCCGCGCGCCGGCCGATCAGGCCAGCGGCACCGTCAGCGTGAACGTCGAGCCGGCGCCTTCCTCGCTCTCCGCCGTCAGATCGCCGCCCATCCCGCGCGCGAGCATCCGGCTGATCGACAGCCCCAGCCCGATTCCGTCGCGCTGGCCGTGCACCGGCACGCCGAGCTGCACGAAGGGCTCGAAGATCGTCGCGAGCTGCGCCGCCGGCATCCCGACGCCGCGGTCGTGCACGCGGATCTCCACGAGCGACGCGTCCGTCGGGCAGCGCAGCGCGTCGATGACGATGCGGCCGCCCGGCGCCGAGAACTTCACCGCGTTGCTCACCAGGTTGAGCAGGATCTGCCGCAGCTTCTCCGCGTCCGCCTGCACGGCCAGCTCCTCGTCGCCGTCCACGAGCGGCGCGACGAGCACCGGCAGCCCGTTCGCCTGCGCGTGCGGCGCGAGCAGCGTGGCCACGCTCTGCAGCGCCGGCCCGACCGGCACGTGCACGATGTCGTAGCGCACCCGCCCCGCGTCGACCTCCGAGAGATTGAGCAGGTCGTTGATCATCGCCAGCAGATGCCGCTGGCTGCGCTGCACGCGGCCCAGCGCCTCGCGCTGCGCACCGTTGATCGGGCCGTGCAGCTCCATCTCGAGGAGCTGGACGTGGCCGCCGATCGCGTTGAGCGGGGTGCGCAGCTCGTGCGACATGACGGTGAGGAAGTCGCTCTTCGCGCGGCTGGCCGCCTGCGCCGCACGCAGCGCGTCGCGCAGCTCGGCCTCGAGGCCGCGCCGCCGCTCGAGCTCCGTCTCCAGCGCGAGCGCCCGCTGCTGCAGCAGCGCGATCTCACGCAGCCGCGCCCCGTCGTCGGCGCGCATGTAGCGCTCCGTCGGCAGCACGTGCGCGTGCTGGTTGCAGATCGCGCGCAGCGCCGAGTCGTGCGTGTCCTCGTCGAACGACGCCAGCGAGTACGCGCACAGCATCGAGAAGGTGTACGACTCCGCGAGCTCGTTCCACAGCTCCTCGATCCGGATCGCGCCGTCGAGGTTCTCCTGCCGGCACAGCAGGTCGACGAGCTCGGAGAAGGCGAGTACCGGCCGCCGCTCGCGCGCCCCGTCGCCGAAGCGCGTGTGGCTGCCGAGCACCCCGTCCATCGCGCGCCGGAACCGGCCCGCGTCCGGCGCCGGCCCGGTCATCACGTTCGCCAGCAGCTCGTCCGCGTCGAGCAGGATGAGCTGTCCGTTCGTCCGCGTGCGGTCGACGTCGAACCCTTTCTCGTGGAGGCCGTTCGAAATCGCCTCCGCGTGCTCCCGCGTCACGAGCGCGACCGCCCGCTGGCCTTCGACCATCCCCGCGGCGAAGAAGTCCACCACCGTTTCCACCAGGTAGCGGTCGTCCTCGTAGAACTGCACCGAATGGCCATGGCCGGCGAGCTCGCGCGCCTGCTCCGTGCGGCGCCGGCGCGTCACGGCGTGCGCGGCGAGGCGGACCGGTTCGGGGGCCGGAATGACCAGATGGGCGGAAGCAGACATGCGCGACATGGCGGGCCCAAGTGCGCAAAGCGTGCCGACCGCCGAGCGCGGCGGTAGCTTTGAGCTATGTCTCGCCGTGGCATCGTCTTCTGCGTGCTCGCCGTGGTGGCCGCCGCGGTCTTCGTTCGGCTGGGGGTCTGGCAGCTTGCAAGACTCGCCGAGAAACTGCGGCGGAATGCCGCGATCACCGCCCAGCAGAGCGATCCACCGGTCCAGCTCGCTACGTTGCCGCGAGATACGGCCGGAGCGCACTACCGGCCGGCCGTCGCGACCGGCGTCTTCGACTACGCCAACGAGGTCGCCCTCGGTGCGCGGACCCACGAGGGGGCGCCGGGCGTCGACCTCCTCACCCCCCTCCGGCTTCCCGGCACCGACACCGCCATCCTCGTGAACCGGGGCTGGGTCTACTCCCCCGACGGCGCGACGGTCGATCACGCCCGCTGGCGGGAGCGCGACTCGGCGCGCGTCGCCGGCTACGTCGAGGTCTACGCCCCCGACGCCGGCGTCACCCGTGTGGCCGCCGAGCCGCGGCTCGTGAGGCGCGTCAGCCGGAGCGAGGTCGCCGGCCGATTCCCGTATCCGCTCGCGCCGTACTACCTGGTCCAGACCAGCGACAGCGCCGACGGCCCGCATCCGGCGCGGCGGTTGATCCCGGCGCTCGACGAAGGGCCGCATCGCAGCTACGCGCTGCAGTGGTTCTCCTTCGCGGTGATCGCGCTCGTCGGCGCGGCGCTGGTGGTCGCGCGCGAGCGGCGCGGCACGAGCTGGAAGGAGGGCCTTCGCGGCCCGCCCGATGCAACTGGTCCGAGCGGACCCTAGCCTCTCGTCACGCACAGCGCAGAGCATCCCATGACCGACCGCACGAACGCCACCGCGGGGTCGTCTCCCGCCACCGAGAAGGAAGCACGCGACGTCGCCGAAGCGGCGCGCGAGAGCGAGTGGTCGGGACCCAGCTTCGTCCGCGAGCTCTTCCTCGGCCGCTTCCGCCTCGACCTCATCCATCCGCACCCCGTGACCGTCGACGCGGATGAACAGGTGCGCGCCCTCGCCTTCTTCGCGCGGCTGCGAGCGTTTCTCGAGGAGGTCGACTCCGACCTGATCGACCGCACCGGGCAGATCCCCGAGGAGTACGTCGACGAGCTGCGGGAGATGGGCGCGTTCGGGATCAAGATACCGACCGAGTACGGCGGGCTCGGGCTCTCGTACGCGAGCTACACGCGGGCGATGGCGATGGTGACGAGCAAGGACGGCTCGCTCACCGCGCTGCTCTCGGCGCACCAGTCGATCGGGTTGCCGCAGCCGCTCAAGCTGTTCGGCACGCCGGAGCAGAAGGCGCGCTACTTCCCGCGGCTCGCGAAGGGGGCGATCTCCGCCTTCGCGCTCACCGAGGTCGACGCCGGCTCCGATCCCGCGAACCTGCGTACCAGCGCGACGCCGAGCGCCGACGGATCGTACTGGACGCTGAACGGCGAGAAGCTGTGGTGCACCAACGGGACGCGCGCCGAGCTGTTCGTCGTCATGGCGCGCACGGCCGACGTCGTGGTGAACGGGAAGCCGCGCAAGCAGATCACGGCGTTCATCGTCGAGGGAAACGCGCCGGGCGTCGAGGTCGTGCATCGCTGCCGCTTCATGGGGCTCAAGGCGATCGAGAACGGCGTGATCCGGTTCACGAACGTCCGCGTGCCGAGCGAGAACATCCTCTGGGGCGAGGGGAAGGGGCTCAAGCTCGCGCTCATCACGCTGAACACCGGGCGGCTGACGCTCCCCGCGAGCTGCGCCGGCGGCGGCAAGGCGATGCTCCAGGTCGCGCGCACGTGGGCGAAGGAGCGGGTGCAGTGGGGCCAGCCGATCGGCAAGCACGAGGCAGTCGCGCAGAAGCTCGCGCTCATGGCGGCGGACACCTTCGCCATGGAGGCGGTGGCCGAGCTCGCGGTGGCGCTCGCGGAGCGCGGACACTACGACATCCGCCTCGAGGCGGCGATCGCCAAGATGTGGAATACGGAGAAGGGCTGGCGCATCGTCGACGACACGCTGCAGATCCGCGGCGGCCGCGGCTACGAGACCGCCGACTCGCTTCGCGGACGTGGTGAGGCCGGCATCCCCGTGGAGCGCGCGATGCGCGACGCGCGCATCAACCTGATCTTCGAGGGCTCATCGGAGATCATGCGGCTGTTCATCGCGCGCGAGGCGGTGGACCATCACTTCAAGACCGCGTTCGCGCTCGTCGACAAGGACTCGTCGAGCGGCGAGAAGTTCGCCGCGCTCCGGCGCGTGGCCCGGTTCTATCCGGGATGGTATCTCGCGCGCTGGCTCGGCCGCGGGGACGTGCCCGGCAGCTATGGCGACTTCGGTCCCCTCGCGAAGCACCTTCGGTGGGCGGAGCGTCGCACGCGCCACCTGGGCCGCATGCTCTTCCATGCCATGGTGCGCTTCGGCCCGAAGCTCGAACGGCGACAGATGGTGCTGTTCCGCGGCGTCGACATCGGCGCCGAGCTGTTCGCCATGGCCGCGTCGTGCGTACGCGCGAACATGCTCGCCGCGCAGGGCAACGCCGAGGCGATCGAGCTCGCCGATCTCTTCTGCCGCGTCGCGCGCGACCGGATCCGTACCGCGTTCGATCACTTCTACGGTCCGAACGACGGCGCGATCTACCGCGTCTCCCAGCACGTCCTCGCCGGCCAGCACGAATGGCTCGAGCAGGGAATCGTCGGCATCATGGAAGAACGCCCCGCCCCGAGCGGCGGCCCCGGGGGACGGGCGACGCAGGAATTGCGGAAGGTGGAGGGGGTGGGGGCGTGAGGGCGGTGTGTGAGTGCGTGAGTGCGTGAGTGTGTGAGTAACTGAACACGGCCTCGGGAGGCAGGAGCTTCCCGAGGCCGTTCACGCACACACCCACACACTCACACACCCATCACTGGTTCTTCGCCGCCTCCTTCATCGCCTCGCTCGCATAGATCGCCACTTCCACTCGCCGGTTCTTCTGGCGGTCGGCGTCCGTGTCGTTCGGGACCACGGGCTCGCTCTCGCCGCGGCCGGTGGAGCGGAGTCGGGTGCGGGTGACGCCCTGGCCGGCGAGATAGTTCGCCGCCGCCGCGGCGCGGCGCTCCGAGAGGCCCTGGTTGTACACGTCGGAGCCGATCGAATCGGTGTGTCCCACGATGAGGAGATCCGTGTTCGGATACTTCTCGAGGCTCGAGGCGAGCGTCGCGAGATTCTGGCGCGCCGCTGGGCGGAGGACGTCGGAGTCGTAGTCGAAGAGCAGCCCGGACTCGAAGGTCACCTGCAGCCCCTCGCCTACCCGCTCGACCACCGCGCCGGGAATGTTCTGCTTGATCTCCTTGGCCTGCTGGTCCATCTGGTGCCCGATCACCGCTCCCGCCGCGCCACCGACCGCCGCGCCGATGATCGCCCCCTTCGCCGTCGATCCGTTCGCGCGTCCAACCACTCCGCCGACCGCCGCCCCCGACGCCGCCCCGATGATCGCGCCCGTCTCCTTCTTGTTCAATGAGGCGCATGCGCTCGTCGCGACGAGCGACGCGAGAGATCCGAGAAGAAGAAATGAGTTGCGCATGGGTGTCTGTGGTGAAAGGAAAGGCAACTGCCAACTGCTGTACCGGGTACGACCTACTCGGTACCGCAGTTGGCAGTTCTAAGCCACCGTGTACCCCTCGTCCGAAATCAGCTCGCTGATCTCGTCGAGCGTGATCCGCGATTTGTCGTAGTGCAGATCTACCCCGCCCACCACCACGCGATCCACCTGGACGCCTGGCGTGTTGCGGAGCCTGGTGTCCACCGCGCGCACGCAGTGGCTGCACGTCATCCCCTCGATCTCCAGATGCACCGCCTCCATCGCTCGTCTCCCGAATGGTGTGAGGTGAAACCCCGCGCACGTCACTGAAGTTTCGCTCGGCGCAGCTCGCTCCGGCTCGCAACCGGCGCGCCGCGCATCCCGCGCATCCCGCGCATCCCGCGCATCCCGCGCATCCCGCGCATCCCGCGCATCCCGCGCATCCCGCGCATCCCGCGCCGAGCGCCTCGCGCCGAGCGGGCCCGTCAGCGCAACAGCAGGTGCAGCGCGACGTTGAAGTAGATGATCAGCCCCGTCACGTCCACGAACGTCGCGATGAACGGCGCCGACGCGCTCGCCGGATCGAAGCCGAGCCGGCGCATGAGAAAGGGCAGCATCGCACCCGCGAGCGTGCCGAACATCACCACCCCCACCAGTGACAACGCCACCGTCAGCGCCACCAGGTGCGGGTTCATCACACCGCATTGCGCCACGAGCCCGGGACCCTGCGAGACGCAGCTGTAATCGTGACCGAGCGCCATCCCCAGCGCGGAGATGTTGTGCTCCGCCATCCACTGCCACAGCTCGATCCGCAGGAACCCGATCACCGCGAGAATGACGCCGAGCGTCACTCCCGTCGACAGCTCGCGCAGCGCCACCTGCCACCAGTCCTTCAGCGACACCTCACGCAGCGCGAGGGCGCGGATGATCAACGACGTCCCTTGCGACCCCGAGTTCCCTCCCGAGCTCACGATGAGCGGAAGGAAGATCGCCAGCACCGTCGCCGCGTCGATCTCCTTCTGGTAGACGCCGAGCGCCGTCGCCGTGAACATCTCGCCGATGAACAGCGCGCTGAGCCACCCCGCCCGCTTCCGGATCATCCGCCAGAAGCCGATCGAGTTGTACGGCTCGTCCAGCGCCTCCATGCCGCCGAGCTTCTGGACGTCCTCGGTCTGCTCTTCCTGAATCGCGTCGATCACGTCGTCCACCGTGATCACGCCGATCACGTGGTTCGATTCGCTCACCACCGGCACGGCGACGAGATCGTAGTTCGAGATGACCCGCGCCACCTCCTCGCGGTCCGCGAACGGCGACACGCTCTGCGGCTCGGTCCACGCCACGTCGGAGAGCGTCGCCCCCTCGGGTGCCGCGAGCAGCTCGCGGAGCGAGAGCACCCCCGCCAGCCGCCCCTCCTCATCCGTCGTATAGATCGCGTGCATCGCCTCGCGCTTCCCGCTCCGCGCGATCTCCCGCACCCGCTTCAGCGCCTCTTCCACCGTCGTCGTCGCCGCCACCTTCACGACCTCGGTGGTCATGATGCCGCCCGCGGAGTCCGGATCGTACCGGCGCAGCTGCTCGGTCTCGCGCCGAGCCTCCGCCGGCATCTCCTCGACGATCTCCTCGGCGCGCTCCTCGTCGAGCTCCTCGAGGACGTCGGCCCGCTCGTCCGGATTCATCTCCGTGACGAGCGCCGCCGCCTGCTGCGCCGACATCGCTTCGAGCACCTCGGTGCGGAGATCCTCGTCGAGGTACTCCAGCACGTCGGCGGCGCGGTCGCGCGGCAGCGCGGCGAGGAACACCGGCACCTGTTCGAACGGCATCGCCTCGGCCACGTCGGCCAGATCCGCGGGGTGCATCTCCTCGGTCTCGGGCGCGATCATCGCCGGCGACTCCTCGAGGAGCGCGAGGATGTCCGGCGCGAGCAGGGCGCCGAGCGGACGCTCCCCCGGGTTGTGATGCGTTGGCGTCATGCGCGTCCTCGGCGTCGATCGTGGCGGCGAGCCGTCAAACTAGGACGGGACCGCCGAACCACACAAGCGCGCATCGCGCGCTTCGCCGCGAAGGCGCGAGCCGCGCGCTACGCGCGCGCCGCGCGCTACGCGTCGTCCGGCGCGGGCCCCATCACCCGCAGGCGCCGCCGCTCCTCGCGCTCGACCACCGCGTCGTAGCCGGCCACCGCGATCGCCGCGCGCAGCGCGTCGACCGTCGTGCGCCCGTCGTGCTCCACGTCCACGCGGCCGATGGCGACGTCGGCCGAGAGCACCCCCTCCACCGGCGTGAGCGCGGTGAAGACGGCGCGCACGCAGTGCCGGCTGGTCATCCCGTGAACGCGAAGGCGCACGTGCATCGGGCGAATGTTAGCTTGGGCACATGCCTACCGTCGCCTTTCTCGGGCTCGGCGCGATCGGCCGGCCGATGGCCGCCCGCCTCGCCGCCGCGGCCGACGTCGATCTCACGGTGTGGAACCGCACGGCCGCGCGGGCGCGCGACTTCGCCGCCGCGCATCGCGCCCGCCACGCCGCCTCGCCCGCCGATGCCGCGCGCGGCGCCGACGTCGTGATCACCTGCCTGCCCGTGTCGGCCGACGTCGAAGCCCTGCTCGACGGGCCCGACGGCCTCATCGCCGGATTCTCCCGCGGCGCGATCCTCGTCGACTGCACCTCGGGCGATCCGGCGACGTCGCGCCGGATCGCCGCGCGTCTCGCGGACGTGGGCGTCGGCTTCCTCGACGCGCCGGTGAGCGGCGGCACCATCGGCGCGGAACAGGGGACGCTCACCGTCATGGTCGGCGGACACGCCGACCTGCTCGAGCGCGTGCGTCCCGTGATCGGCGCGTTCGGCAAGAAGATCGTCCATTGCGGCGGCGTCGGCACCGGCGACGCGCTCAAGTCGGTGAACAACGCGCTGCTCGCCGTGCACGTGTGGAGCACGGCGGAGGGACTGGCCGCGCTCGAGCGCGCGGGCGTGCGCGCCGACGTCGCGCTCGACGTGATCAACGCATCGAGCGGACGCTCGAACGCCTCGATGAACCTCTTCCCCGAGCGCGTGCTCGGCCGAGCCTTCCCGCGTACCTTCCGCCTCGCGCTGCTCGACAAGGACGTCGGCATCGCCGCCGGCGTCGCCAGAGAATGGAAGGTGGCGACGCCGCTGCTCCAGCTCACCGCGGAGCTCTTCCGGATGGCGCACGTCGCACTCGGCGAAGAGGCCGACCACGTCGAGGCGGTGAAGCTCGTGGAGCAGTGGGCGGGGGTGGAGATCGGCGGAACACGGGGCTGACACGCCTCGCGGGACATCCTGTCCCGATCCCGGACGCCAAGCTGGCGAGCCCAGCTTGACTCGGCGGCGGGTCCGTCGCACTGTGCGGGCGTCGCACCCCAGCCGTCGCGCCGAGGTGGCCGACTCGCCCTTCACACCGCGCCCGCCGCCATGCGCCGCCGTCTCCGCTCCCTCCTCGCTGCCGCGATCGCGGCGCTCCTCGCGTCACCCCTCTCCGCCCAGGCCCCGCGCATCGGGAAGACGGGCGATCCCACGGTGCGCGCCGACAGCATCTACAAGCTCGCCGTCGACGCGGCGAAGTTCCCCGAAGAGGACGCCGTCTTCCTGCTCGACGACGGCGTGATCCGCCTCGAGGCAGACGGCCGCGGGACGCGCACGTATCGCCAGATCGTGCAGATCCTCCGGCAGAGCGCCGTCGAGCGTTATCAGGAGCACTCGTTCTCCTGGTCGCCCGCGCACGAGAAGCTCACCGTGAACTGGATCCGCGTCGTCCGCCCCGACGGCACCGTCGTGAGCGCCGAGCCGACGCACGTGCAGGAAGCCGACGTTCCCGCGTCGACCGACGATCCCGTGTACTCCGACCAGCGGGTGCGCCGCGTGTCGCTGAGCGGTGTCGCGCCGGGCACGATCGTCGACTACAGCGTCACGACGGAGGAGCTCAAGCCATTTCTTCCGCGCGACTTCCTCGCCCAATGGTCGGTGAACTCGGGACTGCAGGTCGCGCGGTCGCGCTACGTCGTCGACCTGCCGGCCGGCGTCGCGCCGCACGTCTACGAGCGCAACCTCGGCTTCGCCCGCCTCGAGCGCACCGCGGGCGGGCGGCACGTCTACACCTGGGCGACGACGAACGTCCCGCGCGTCAAGGGCGAGCCGCTCGCCGCGGACTCCAACGAGGTGTATCAGTCGATCCTCCTCACCGCGCCGATCACGTGGGGGCAGATCGCGCACTGGTACGCGGACCTCGCGCGTCCGAACGTCGTGATGACGCCGCTCGTCGCGCAGCGGGTCGACAGCGTCGTCCGCGGCGCGCGCACGCGGCTCGACTCGATCCGCGCGGTGCACAAGTGGGTCGCGCAGGACGTTCGCTACGTCGCGATCGACCTCGGCATGAGCGGCTACCAGCCGCGGACGCCGGAGCAGGTCGTGAAGACCGGCTTCGGCGACTGCAAGGACAAGGCGAGCCTGTTCGTCGCGGCGCTCGGCCATCTCGGGATCGAAGCGTATCCCGTGCTGCTCAACTCCTCCGGCGGGGTGCGGCGCGAGATGCCGAGTATCCACCAGCTCGACCACGAGATCGCGGCGGTGCGCGAGAACGGCGGCTGGCAGTTCGTCGATCTCACCGCCGGCGCGACGCCGTACGGCGAGCTGCCGCCGGACGAGCAGGGAGAGTTCGGCCTCGTCGTGCGCACTGACGGCTCGAGCGAGGTCGTCACCCTCCCGCTCCAGCCGGCGTCGTTCAACTCGTCGACGACGCGATTCGTCGGCACGATCGACAGCACCGGGATGGTCGACGGCCAGTACGAGGAGCTCGCGCTCGGCGCGCAGCAGTACGGGATGCGCTCCGTGTTCTACGATCCGCTCGACTCGCTCCAGCGCGCGAAGTTCTCCGATGCCCTCGCCGAGAAGCTCTTCGAGGGCGCGCAGGGCGACAGCCTCGTCGGGTTCGACGGACGCGATCTGCAGGCGCGTCCGATGGTGCGTCTGCACGTCAGGCACGGCCGCGCCGCGACGGTGAACGGGTCGACCGTGATCCTGCACATGCCGTTCGGCAGCATGGGCGTCCTCGCGTCGGCCGCGCGCGAGCTCGAGACCGGAGACAAGCGCAAGTTCCCGATCGATCCGCGGAAGTTCTGGGGGCGGCGCGTGAACGACATCGAGTATCTGCTCACCCTCCCCGCCGGCTGGCACGCCGAGCTGCCGAAGAGCGTGAACGCGCCCAGCCCGTTCGGGATCTACCGCTCCGAGTACACGCAGCAGGGCAACGTGCTCCGCCTCGCGCGCCACGTCGAAGGTACGACGGGCGTGCAGCCACCCGAGGCGGTGAAGGGGCTCATCGACTGGTTCCGCACCGTCGCCGCCGACGACGCGCGAATGATCGTCCTCACGCGATCACCCTGAGGACACACGCGTCCTTCCCTCTTCGCGGCGGGCTCGCTTGGGCAACTGCTGAACTGCTTCATGCGGATCGGGCGGATGACAGCACGGATCAAGCGGATCTGCTCCTCTCCGGGTCGCGCTCCGTGTGCGGAAACGGGGTTCCTCTCCATCCACAGCCCAAACTCTTCCATGGCTGCGGGGGCGAGATCCATGCACCGGCGCAGCACTCCTCTCCCTCCGCACCCCCGAGTCCTCGGGTGCGGCGCCGAGATCCCTGCGCCGGCGAGAGTGCTCCTTCGGGCCGGCGGTGGACGCCTCCAAGCCAGTAGTGGGGATCCGCCTGATCCGTGCCGTCATCCGCCCGATCCGCTTGGAGGCAGTTGAGCCCCGGCGCGGACGAGCCATTCCCTGCAGCCACGCACCACGCACCACCCATCAGCGCTTCTTTCGAGAGACGAGCGTCTTCTCCAGCGCCGGCACGAACGGCTCGTACTTCGATCCGGGACTCCACAGCACCCACCCGTCGTACCCCGCGTCGTACGTCGCGCGCTTCTGCGCCTGGATCTGCGCGGGGCCGTACTCGAGCTTCCCGAGCGAGAACGCCTGCAGCCACGGACGCACGTGCTCCGGCGCGGTGATCCCGAGCTTCCGGTCGCGCTCGCGCGCTCGGGTGAGCGCGATGTCGATCACCTTGTACGGCTCCGCGTTCGGGACCGGGATGCCGAACGCGCCGTGCGGGTAGTGCGACGGATACACCATCGGCAGCACGACGTCGACCGAGGGCGAGATCTTCTCCCACTCCTGGCCCACCTCGAGCGGACCGGCCACCGTCGTCACGAGCCCGAAGACGTCCGCCGTGGTCCGCACGCCGAGCGAGTCGTAGCGCGCGTTCGCCTGCTTCAGGAACTGCGCGAGCACTTGCGGCTTGCTCTGCCCCGTGCTGCCGGGGAAGACCTGCTTCGGCAGCGACGCGTACGGCTCGGGGAAGCGGATGTAATCGAACTGGATCTCGCCGAACCCCAGCTTCGCCAGCTCCTCGCCGACCCCGATGTTGTAGCGCCACAGCTCGTGGTGGTACGGGTTCACCCACGCGAGCCCTTTCTTGTCGCGCCAGATCGAGCCGTCCTCGCGGCGGATCGTCCATTCGGGGTGCACGCGCGCCGTCACCGAATCCTTGAACACGACGATGCGCGCGATCGGCAGGATCCCGTGTGCTCGCAGCGTGTCGAGCAGCGCGGGCAGGTCGCGCACCACTCCCGCGTTCCCCGCGTTGCGCGTGAACTCGGCGTTCGCCGTCCGGTAGTTCAGCCCGAACTCGTCCTTCATGTCGATGACGAGCGCATTGATCTCCGTCTCGTCCGCCATCGCGATGAGCTGGCGCATCCGCTTCGTGCTCTGCGCCGCGAATCGGTTGACGTAGAGCGCGCGCACGACTGGGAACTCCTTCTCGACGTCGATCGGCGCGACGACGCGACCCGATGCAACCGGTGCCGCCGTTCCTCTCGCCGAGTGCGCCGCCTGTGCGACGGATTGCCGCGCGCTGTCGGCCCGCGCCGCGGCCCGCGTCGTCGTGTCGCCCGCCCTCGCGCGGGCCGCCGTAGCCGTTGCGACCGGTGCTCGCGGCCCATTGGCGCCCTGCTCGGACACGGCGGTACAGCCGAGGGCGAGCCAGGCCACTGCGAAGGTGACGAGCGGACGATGTGAGCGCGAGAACACGGTCGGCGTGGGAAGCGGGACGGAGCGCGAGCGCGCCCGAGGCGATGGGCCGATGAGTGTACACCGGCCGCGCACCTTTCGCGCCCGATGCCGCCGCCCGGGGAGCGTATATTGTTGGCGGATGCCTCGCCCCCTCCTCCCCCGCTGTCCCCGCACCCTGCTCACCGTCGCACTGGTCGCGGGAGCCGCCGCGTGTCGCGAGCCCGCGCCGCGCCCGTCGGCCCATCCCCCCGCCGCCGAGTTCGTGCTCGCGGCGGGCGACTCGTCGTACTGGGTCACGAGCGAGGGCGGCGACGTCCGCCTCCGTGGCGCCCCGCTCGAGCTCGCGCGGATCGGCCGGCGGTTCTACGAGCTCTATGTCGTCGACGACGACCGCTCGTACGAGGACGCCGTGCTCCTCGGCCAGCGCATCTATCGCCGCGATCTGCTCTCCGGCGATTCGCTGCTCGTCTTCGAGGACACGATCGTGCCGCGCCTCGCCGCCGCGTACCATCGCCTCCACCCGGACGACGAGCGGCTCGGTCCCGACGACGATGCGAGCGACGACCCGCTCTGGCGCGCCACCACCACCGTCGACCTCGTCGGCCTCCAGGGTCCCTTCCTCTCGTTCACCCTCCACGCCGACGTCGAGCGCGACGACCGCACCCCCTGGCACACCACCCGGCGCGGCGTGATCGACCTCGAGACAGGGCGCGCCGCATCGCTCGCGCGCGTCGCCGGCGGCAACGTCGCGCCGGTCCGGGAGCACCGGACCGTCGCTGCGGCGGCCGTCCTCGATTCCGTTCGATCCGGCGGCGACCGGATCGACCGCGCTCGCACCGAGGCGCTGCTCCACGCGTATCACCTCGAGCCCGACGGCTTCACCCTCACCACCGTCGACGGCCAACCCGCCGTGGAGTACGCGCTGAGCGGCTCTGGAAGCGGCGAGGCCGGCCACCTGCTCGAGCTCCCCCCGATTCCGGTCGGTGAGCCGTCCTGGTGGCGCGACGCTGCCGCGACCCTCCCGGTCAGCTCGTCCGACGGCTCGCGCGACGTCTGGCGCCGCGGACGCTACGAGGTCGTGGCCCGGCACGACCCGGGCTCGTCCATGGCGCGCCTCCTCCTTCGCGACAGTACCTCGCGCGAGTGGACGCTCGGCAGGGTTCCGCTGCCTGCGCTCCGGATCCTCTGGCTCGACGACCCGCCGATCGATTCCCTCACGCGTCGCGCCCTCGACCGCGCCTTCGACGAGTCCGGCCTCTACGACGAGGCGGCTCGTTCCACGGCGTCCCATCGCCGCGCGCCACACCCCTTCGTTCGGCTGGCTCGGGCCCGGCGCCAGGGCGCCGGCGCCCCCCACCTTCCTCGCCGCGTCCGGACCTGACCCCCGTGCACCACGATCCCTCCGCCCCGAAGACTCCTCGCGCCTCCGAGGCCATCGTGGCCGACCTCATGATGCCGCACCAGGCGAACGGGCTGCGGCGCCCCTCCGTGTTCGGCGGCGTCATCATGAGCATGGTCGACCGCTGCGCGGCGCTCAGCGCCATGCGCCATGCCGGCGGGCAGGCGACCACCCTCTCCATCGATCGGATCCTGTTCAAGGAGCCGATCCACGTCGGCGAGCTGGTCGAGGTCCGCTCGCGTGTCGTTCAGGTCGGCCGAACGTCCATGTCCGTCCTCGCCAACGTCTACGCCGAGCACATCGCCAGCGGGGAGCGGCGGCACACGAACGAATGCTGGCTCACCTTCGTCCATCTCGATCAGATGGGCAAGCCAGCCCCCGTCCCCGCGCTTCTCCTCGAGACCGACGAAGACCGCGCCCTCCACGCCCAGGCCGCCGCCCGCCGCGAGGCGGCCCTCGCCGAGCTCCGCGCCACCGAAGCAGCCCACCGACCCTGAGCACGTGCACGCGGAGAGAGCAACGGCCCGCTTTCGACGGTACGACCAACACACCAACACACCGACACACCGACACACCGCTCTCCCGGCACTTCCGATGCGGTTAACTTGAAAATCATGCATCTCTTCACCGTCGATCACGCCAACCGCACGCTCCCGCTCGTCCGGCGCATCGTCGAGGACGTCGTGCGCGAGCATCAGCGCTGGCAGGAGACGATCGCGGAGCTCGACGTGCTCGCCGCCGAAGCGCGCTCCGATCTGCCCGATCCGCGGATCGTCGCGTGCGAGCGCGAGGCCCAGCGCATCGCCGCCGAGATCGATGCCTTCCAGGCGGAGCTCGAAGCGCTCGGCATCCAGCTCAAGGACCGCCGGATCGGCCTCGTCGACTTCCCGAGCGAGCTCGATGGCCGGCGCGTGCTCCTCTGCTGGCGACTCGGCGAGCCTGCCGTGCAGTTCTGGCACGACGAGGACTCCGGCTTCGCCGGCCGTCGCCCGCTCTCTCCTTCACTCGTCGGCTGACCTTCCGACTGACATGGCACGATCCAAGAGCTACACCGCTCCCGATGGCGTCACGTGGGGCGTCTCGGTGCAGACGCCCGGCGCGAGCAACGCGATGATCTACTTCCGTCACCCCGACGGCCGCACCTCGCGCCTCGACCGCTACAACTGGATCATCAACCGAGGCCCCGAGGCCCGGAGCGTCACCGCCCGCCTCGACCCCGCCCGCGTCCTCGACCAGCTCGACGCCGGCACCATCATGCGGCTCTTCCACCGGTCGATGCCGGTGAGCAGAAAGGACCCGCTGAAGGGGCCGGAGCCGGTCAGGGGTGATTGAACGGCAACGGCGAGTAGGGGGTAGCGGGTAGCTGGCAGCGGGAATGGCATTCGGCTCACTGGGAGCCGTGGACGGAGCGCGAGCGGGAGGGACACGGCCGTAGTCGGTACCCAGTACAGGTAGCGGGTACGGCCGCCTCGTTCGGAGTAGCTCACGCCGAGCCGCGGAGCCCGCGGAGAACGCCATCGACTGACGCGTTTCCCAACGCCGTACGCACTGCCCGCGCGAGCGAGCGCGCCCTCCATGGCTCCCGGTGGCAACCATGCCAGTCCCGCTACCCCGTACCCGCTACTCGCTACCAGTAGTTGCCGTTCACTCCCCGTACGGTACCTCGATCAGCAGCCCATCCTTCCCCACGATCGTCCGCTCGAAGCACTCCCGCGCCTCTCGGCCGAGCTCCGACGCGTCGCGCGAGTAGCGCGCCGAGAGGTGCGTCAGCAGGAGCGTGCCGACTCCCGCGTCGCGCGCCACGATCGCCGCCTCGCGCGCCGTCGAGTGTCCCGTCTCCACCGCGCGCGCCGCTTCCTCGTCGCCGAACGTCGCTTCGTGCACCAGCAGGTCCGCGCCGCGCGCCGCTGCCACCGTTTCGGCGCATGGTCGTGTGTCCCCCGTCACAATTATTCGACGCCCGGGACGCGGCGCGCCCACGAGCACCGAGGGCTCGATCACGCGGCCGTCGGCGAGCGTCACGGCGCGGCCGCGATGAATCTCCCCCCACAACGGGCCTTCCGGCACACCGAGTGACCGCGCCAGCTCCGGATTGAACCGCCCCTTCCGGTCGTGCTCCACGAGCGCGTAACCGAGTGCCCGCGCGCCGCGGTGATCCACCGGGAACGGGACGATGTCGTAGTCGCCCCGCTCGAGGCGCTGGCCCGGCTCGAGCTCCGTCACCTCGATCGGGAAGCTCAGACGGTCCATCCCGAACTCCTCGGCGCGCCGCAGCATGCGCGTCGCGCCCTTGGGGCCCCAGAAGCGCAGGGGCTCCGTGCGCCCCTGCAGCGACATCGTTCGCATCAAGCCGATCACGCCGATCACGTGGTCGGCGTGGAAGTGCGTGAAGAACAGATCCGCGAGTCCGAACGACACGCCATAGCGCATCATCTGGCGCTGCGTCCCCTCGCCGCAGTCGATCAGCAGCGTCTCCCCCTCGCGCACGATCGCGACGGATGCCACGTTGCGTTCGACCGTGGGGCGCGAGGCCGCGGTGCCGAGCAGACGGATTGCGAGCGACATGGCGGGGAATATACTCCGCAGCGGCCCGCCACTTGCCCGGAGCGATTCCCTCGATGCAGCGTACGTGTGATTGCGTCGCAATCACGTGATCGCGCGACGAGATTCTCGCGATGCTGCACACATGGGTCCGCAGTTTGCACATCGGTAGCCACGATCGGCCCTGAAGGCCACAGCGGAGCGGGGGCGGCACCCGGACGAGTCGTCGGGGTACGGACGCCACCTAGAGAGCGGCCCACAACATTCAGGAGGAGCGGGAATGGCGATCAGACCGAACAACGAGGAGCGCGGCTTCGGCGCGGATCGGGAGCGGCAGCGAGAAGTCTCGAACGAGAGTGGGCGCACGGCGCGCTCCACGAGCAACGAGACGAGCGGCCGTGCTGATTCTTCGTCGGAGTCCGGCTCGGCGCCGCGCCGGAGCAATCGTGGCTTCGCCTCGATGGACCGCTCCAAGCAGCGCGAGATCGCGAGCAAGGGCGGCCGGGCGGCGCACCAGAAGGGGACGGCCCACGAGTTCGACTCGAGCGAAGCGCGCGCCGCGGGACGGAAGGGCGGCGTGACGGTGAGTCGCAATCGCGAGCACATGGCGGCGATCGGCCGCCGCGGCGGCGAGGCACGCGGCGCGAACCGCGCGGCCCGGATGCAGGGTTCCGGCAGCGCGGATCAGGCGTCGTCGAGCGCCTCGCAGAGTGGGCAGCGCTTCCAGGGCGATCGCGAGGTCGGTTTGTCGGCCAACAACAACCAGCCCGCCTCGGCCAACCAGGGGGCGCGCCAGAGTGGCAACGCGCTCGGTGGGGAGCGGCGTCCGAACAGCTCCGACGAGCGGAACGTCGAGCGTCCGTAGGCGCTCGAAGGCA
>Ga0310810_10001469_pt1 | contig 24744 bp, 24 predicted proteins | sample NCmetagenome_FD_207641 | JGI IMG/M metagenome (GOLD analysis project Ga0310810, IMG submission 207641) | Soil microbial communities from experimental microcosm in Duke University, North Carolina, United States - NC | ecosystem: Engineered > Artificial ecosystem > Soil microcosm > Unclassified ...
TTGGAATTCTTTGAGAAATGATTGCGATTCCTCGTCAGATAATTTACTTTCAGTTCCAATTAAATAAGATACGGAAAAAATTCCTATGAAAATAACAAAAACTAGAACTCTTCGTTTTCTAAACAATGATCCAATTTTACTAGAACTATATTTGAGGTATTGGTTGTTGGATCAGATTTAATTAAAAGTCGTATTATGAGACCTTGTTGAAAGAAGAAGTTTCCTCGGCCATAACTTATGCACTAAGTAAAGGATTTCAGATTCATCCTGATGCGTTTAAGATATTAGAAAAAATTGACGTAAAGGAGCTTCAAAATATCATCAAGCAAGTTGTTCGAGAAAAATCTAAACAAAATTTGTTCTTGATTAATCAAAGCGACCTCAAGATGTTTGTAGAGTCGGAGATAGATGACAGAATTGAAAATAACCACATAATTTTGTTTGATCCTACGAAAAAGGTCACTTCTGCTGAAGGAATTGAGGGTTTTCAGGCTTTATTCAAAGACAGATACTCAAAACTGCTTAAAATCATGATGCAGCGTTCACAGTCAAAGAAACTAACCCCCATCTCAAACGTGACAAACGGCAAACTCGAGGAGGATACCTACATTGCAGGCCTGCTCATGGACAGAAGAATTGAAAGAGACGTTACAAAAATAGTGATAGATGATCCCACAGGATCAATTGAGCTTTTGATTTTTAATAAAGAGATACAGGAAACCGCAAATTCACTACAGATTGATCAGTTTGTCATGGTATCAATTGCAAGTGGAAAGAACGGAGGATTTTTTGTCAAAGAAATTCTTGTGCCAGACATACCTGATCATATAGCAAATCGCTCAAAGACTGAGACCTATGCTGTCTTCATCTCTGACTTGCACGTAGGAAGTAAATTCTTTATGGAAAAAGAGTTTTCAGAGTTTGTTTCTTGGCTTTCAAGCCCTGATCCAATAGCACGAAAGGTCAGGTTTGTACTTGTTGGTGGAGACATCATTGACGGTATTGGTATCTTCCCAAACCAAGACAAGGAGCTCTTACTTTTAGATGTAAATGAGCAGATGGCAAAGGCTGCAGAACTTTTAGACAAGATTCCAAAACACATCAAGGTCTTTATCATTCCAGGAAATCATGACCCAGGAAGACGAGCTTTGCCCCAGCCTGCAATTCCAGAAAAACACAACATGCACCTCTGGAACAGGGAAAATTTTTTCATGGTGGGCAACCCATCTATGCTTGAGCTAAATGGAGTAAAGATACTGATGTTCCACGGCCAAAGCCTTGACGATGTAGTAGGTAGTACTCCTGGACTAAGCTATGCCCAGCCTGCAAAGGCCATGAGGGTTTTGCTAAAAACTAGGCACCTGAGCCCAATTTATGGTAAAAGAACGCCGATTGCACCAGAGTTAGAAGACATGATGGTAATTAATGAAGTTCCAGATATCTTTCATTCCGGTCACATACATGTTGTTGAACTTGATATGTACAAGGGAACATTAATTGTAAACTCTGGCGCATGGCAAAGCCAGACTCCATTCCAAGCTAGTGTTGGAATCAGCCCTACACCCGGAATAGCTATCATCGTAAACCTTGCAACAATGAAGGTTTTTACAAAAGACTTTACGGAAAATTCTGATTAAAATTACAAGAGATCTTCCAAGGTCAGATCTTCCTTGAATGCTTTTTTCACAGTATCAGCATTTAGCGTAAGACTAAATTTCTTGGTCCTTCCATGCATGCCTTGATGAATAATTTTTCCTGTGATTAATCCGGTCATTTCAATCTCGCTTAGCATTTGTGTAATTCTGCGTTGGGTGAGTTCTTTCTGTCTTGTAATTTTACAGAGGTTTTTGTATGATTGGTATATCTCGCCAGTCGTATTTCCACTTGCTTTCATTACAGCAAGTATGAGCAGCTTTTCATGTAATGGATACGAGTTTAGTGCGGTTGTTTCCTTGTCTTCTTCCATCTTCAGTGAAGCCCTTCTAATGTGCTCCTCATTTACAGTATCAGACTGTTCGCGCTCGGCAATCTCGCCTGCCACCCTTAACAGGTCTATTGCCCTTCTCGCATCCCCATGTTCTTGGCCAGACATGGCAGAGCAGAGATTTACTGCTGCAGACCCTACAGTTTTTGGCACAAATGCTACCTTGATGCGCTCTTCCAGAATTTCTTTGATCTGTCCTACGGTATAATTGGTAAAGATGACTTCTTCCTCACTTAGGCTGCTTAGGACCCTAGGATCTAGCCTCTCCTTGAATGTAAGATCGTTTGAGATTCCTATCAGGGTCAGTGTGCCTTTTTTCAGTCTCTCATTTGCTCTAGTTAATGAATAGAATACATCCTTGCCTGATTTTGAGACAAGTTCTACAAGATAATCTATCTCATCTATCACAAATACCGTGTTCAGTCCATTTTTCTCAATTACAGAAATAATACGATTGAACACTTCACTGATTGAAAGTCCGGTCGAGGGCAGTTCCTTTTGTGATGTAAGGCCCAACTGCCTGCCCAATTTTACTAACAACCCGTAGAGAGTGGTCTCTTCTTTTGCATTGGCGTATAGTAATTGGATCGGAAATGAATTGTCCTTTACCCGTTCTTGTATCTTACCAAGAACCTTCTTGACCACCAGGGTTTTCCCTGTCCCTGGCTTGCCATAGACCAATAGATTTGATGGACGTGATTTTTTTAATAATGGTAATAGTGATTGGGTGACCTTTTTTTGTTCATCTTCACGGTGTAAAATTATGTCAGGAATAAACGAAAAGTGTAGGACTTCGCGATTCTTGAATAGGGATTTTCCACTTTGTGCATCATCCAATAATTTGTCAATCGGATCCTTTGTCATAGACCCACACACCACTGTTTCTTCTCTGTCCACATATGGACTCTACTCCAAACTAATAGATTAGAATAGAATAACTAAACCAAATTTAGTATATCATTAATTATTTTTATTTTTATTTTCATAAAAAAAATTTTTTTAATAAAGCTAGAGTGGAAGTATAGGTGTGTGGGCCTTCCTGATATGAAATTAACAATTAGTGAACTTTCTGTTAACTCTTGGTCCAGAAAAGCCCAAAATGACCCCTTTATTTCCAGTCCAGGCGTGAAGATGGCTCTTAACATTGTTAACATCCTAAAGAAGACCCCATTATTTCCACTCTAGGCATGAATTTTAGGGGTATTTTGGATATAAGCCCAAAGAGCCTGTTAAGATGCCAAAAACACTCATGCCTGGCCTAGGCAGTGAATGTTAACAAACCATGGTGTTAACAATTCTTCTATGATCTGTTCAAGTGTTAACGGCTTACCAGATCGATCCCAATGGCACGAAAAAGAATTAGGATAGACTTGGAGGATGCAGACGGGGCCAAGTACAACTTTAGCCTAGAGGGCAATGTGACCCGTGAGAAGATGCTAAAGATATTTGAGCTGATGAACCTGATGAATATAGAAGAGCCAGAGGCTGGGGCCCAATTGGATTCGATAGGGGCCAAGATATGGAATGTCATCGACAAGAATTTCCCCATAGGCAAGTTCACCTCATCTATGATATTGGAAAAATATGAGGACGAGTATGAGGAGCCAATCAAACTGAGTGTGATCTCGACATATCTCTCAAGATTTGCTGTGAAGGGTAAGGTGGTAAGGGAGAAGCAGGGAAAAGAGTGGGCTTACCAGATACTAAAGATAGCCCAGAGAGAAAAGAATACGACTTAGGAGATTACTACTTTTTTGACCACTAGATGATCGCCATCAATTGTGACCTTGACATAATCTCCTTTCTGAAGTTCAAGAAATTTTCTAAAGTCTTTTGGTATGGAAATCGTGCCTGCAGTGGTGATCTTGATTAATTGCTCATCAGGCATGTTATTACATTATAAGAACATTAATTTAAGAATTTACTATTATCTAAGATTATTAAAATATAATAATTTTCTATGACTTTGATAGAAATTTGAAGGGTTTGGCGGTTTGATCAGCCGAAAAATAACTTGGCAAAAACCCAACTTGTTGGTCTGAAAACTATTGGTATCCTAAAAGTTACTGGGCCGGTGCCATCCTGGCAACCCCTATCTTTACAAGACCCTTGTCAGTTATTTTGTAGGAAAATGGCTTGGTTGACATGTCTCTTTCCGTTAAACCCTCCTCAAAGAGCTTCTTTAGCATACGTGATGTGTGTTCTCTAGTCCTTCCTATTGTGACCTGGATGTCACGTGATGTCATTGGTTTCTCTGTGATTAGGCGTAGGATGTGATCAGTGGCACTTCCGAACTGCATATTCGGGATTTTTTCCTTTGGTTTCTCTTCTTTGACTATTACCTGAGACTCTTGGTGCACTTTGGATTCTTTTGGCCTTGAAATTTGTGCCTGGGGAATCTCCTCGATTTCCTGTGTCATTTCTACAGAATCTAGGCGAATTTTCATATCAATTAACAAATTTTCATAATACTGCAAGCGCTCTGTTAGAATTTTTGCATTTTCACCCTCTGATCCCAGTCGCGGTTTGACCTTGTTGTATACTGTAATGGCTACAAGGCCACCAACAAATGATGCAAGTATGCCTAGCATGACTCCTACGTCTGGGATATCTACCAACATCACGTTGTAACGTCAAATGATGTGATTTATCATATTTGAGTAAAAATATTTCACACCTTGCACATCAATATCAAACATGTCCTATCACAACACGTCACAGTCATTTACTGGAATCGTGCCTATTTTGAAGCCAAATCATAGCCTGCAAGTCCTCTTTAGTACTTCCTGTATCACAGACATGACCTGGTCCTCACGTTCTGGAAAAACATCACTACTTTTTATCACAGAAATCTGTTCGGAGAGGCGATTAATCACATCCATATCATCAGCGCTAAGCACGCCTAGGCCCCTGAGCAGGATCCACGAATAGCATAGTGCCGTCAACTTTTCTTTAGACTGGGTTACTTGTCGATAAAACGCCCCTTTACTGATAGTAAACTGGGGATTTGCAAGGTCCCTACGTTTTAAAATAATTTCAATTTGTCTTTCAGTAAATAATGATTTTTCTATAATTTGCCTAATAATATTACTAAAATTTTCATCAGGGGATTCACTCATAGCTATACAAATCTGTATAACTATATTCAATTAAACTTTTAATCAATAGGTATTCAACCACTCCATATGCAAAAGACCGAGAATTATCTTCATGCTACTAGGAAGAAAAAAGGAACACTTCTCTTCGTATTAATCGATTCTGAGAACTCTGATGGGCGTTCCGCTTCTTCATTGGCAAAAGAGGCAGAAAAGAACGGCGCCTCTGCAATTCTGGTCGGCGGCTCGTCAGCTACTGATCAACTCACCATGACTGAGACGGTATCTAGTATCAAGAAGGCAGTAAAGATACCAGTAATTCTCTTTCCTGGAAACGTAACAGGCGTGGTTCCAGGTGCAGATGCAATACTATTCAGCTCACTTTTGAACTCGGACAATCCATACTTTATCTCACAAGCTCAGGCCCTTGGGGCACCAAGTGTCCTAAGATTTGGACTTGAACCTCTCCCAACTGCCTACATCATAATTGGTGAGGGAACAACCGTCTGGCATGTAGGATCCGTGAGAACAATTCCATTTGACAAGCCAGGCCTGGCAGTCATGTATGCCCTATCTGCACAGTTCATGGGAATGCGATTTGTATACCTTGAGGCAGGCTCTGGAGCCAAATCTAATGTAAAACCCGAGATGGTTGCAGCAGTAAGGAAACTCTTCAAGGGCTTTCTCATCGTCGGAGGGGGTATCCGCAGCCCAGAAACCGCCGAACAGATAGCCAAGGCAGGCGCAGACGCCATAGTTATTGGAACATTCATTGAGAAGGGCGGAAGTTTCAAGACAATTTCCGATATCGTAAAAGCCATCCAATCTGTAAGGAAATAGCATGTCAGAGAATCTTGCATTGAGACTAGGAGAAGTCCCAATGCCTCAAGACTATCTTGATTATTATACCAAAATATCAAAAGAGGTCATTACTATCTTTGAGCAAGCTGCAGCTGCCAAGGCAACACTTGCAGATTCTTCCGGTATGGTAGAACCAAAGATTGCATTTGATCTTGCAGACCGTGTTTCCAAAATGCACGACATTGACGTAACTGACAATCTCAGGGCTCTCATTCAAAATACTACCAAGGAATTGGCCGCTCTCAAGCTTGCAGAAGATATAGCTCAAGGCAAGTACTCTGGACCTGATACAGAACTTCAGGAAAAACTTGACCTTGCTGTACGTGTGGCTTTGGCCATAGTTACTGAAGGTGTCACCATCGCGCCACTCCAAGGAATAAGTGAGGTACTCATCAAGAAAAACTCTGACGGTTCTGAATATCTCTCAGTATCATTTGCAGGGCCAATCAGATCAGCTGGAGGAACAGAGGCGGCATCTACAATGCTAATCGCAGACCATGTGAGAAAGATAGCAGGCCTTGCAAAGTATCAAGCAAATTCATTTGATGATGAGACTGGCAGGTTTGTAGAAGAGCTTCGAGTATACGAAAGAGAGGTCGGAAGTTTTCAGTTCCATGTCCCAGACCAAGATGTGATAAATGTCATCTCGAACCTTCCAGTAGAACTTGATGGCGTGGATACTGACCTAGTTGAGATTGTATCTCACAGAAACATGGTACGAATAGGCACCAACAGAGTGAGAGGTGGAGCCCTTCGTGTACTAAATGACGGACTCATTGGAAGGTCTCGCAAGTTGCTCAAACTCATTGAATTGTACAAACTGGATGGCTGGGACTGGCTAAAAGACCTCAAGGGAGCAATCCAGACAGGAGATGCAGATGCTGCTGCCCACAGGATGAGAGAGGTGATTACGGGAAGATCAGTACTTTCCATGCCTAAAAAACTAGGGGGATTCCGGTTGAGATATGGCCGTTCATGCAATACTGGCTTTGCCTCAATTGGCATTCATCCAGTAGTTGCCGAGATACTAGACCACGCAATTGCTGTGGGTACCCAGATCAAGCTTGATGTGCCTGGCAAGGCCTCAACTGTGGCCTTTGTAGATTCTATTGACACTCCAATTGTTAGGCTGACCAATGGAAATGTTGTAAAAATAAAAGATACAGCTCATGGAATTTCTCTAAAACCACAGATTGCAAAAATTTTGCACTTGGGTGACATTTTGATAAGTTACGGAGACTTTTTAGAAAATAATGCCGAGCTTGTGCCAACTGGATATGTCGAAGAGTTTTGGGCCCAAGAACTACAAGACAAGGTATCCAAGTATGAGCCAAATGATACCGAGCTTCTCAGCTATGTATCCAAGGTACCAGATCTAGATGAGGCATTTAGAATATCACTAAACTTTGGAATTGGTCTTCATCCACATTATCTATACTACTGGGACCAAATCACAATTGAAGAATTTGAAAAAATTCTAAAACCTACAAAATTTGATGCAGACCTTGTCATTTATCCAATGGATGCAAAAGATGTATTGGAAAAACTTGGTGTTCCCCATGAAGTTGCAGGGAACACACTTCTCCTAAAAGATGTAGAGGCAAAGGTCTTTTTCTATCTGTTATTTAGAAAACCAATTCAACTCGAAAAAGATCTTTCCATTCCTCAAATCATAACAAAATCATCTGGCATCAAAATACCAAACAAGTTTTCAACATCTATTGGAGTCAGAGTCGGAAGGCCAGAAAAAGCAGCATTGCGAAAAATGAAACCGCCTGTCCACACTTTATTTCCAGTAGGAAACAAGGGTGGCGCATCACGTGATCTGCTAAAGGCATCAAAGCAGCCAAACTTTTACTGCAACATTTACAATAGATTCTGCAAAAACTGTAACACACCTTCAATTAGCATAGCATGTTCCAAGTGCCACACAAAAACAAGCACTATCTTCATCTGTAACAAATGCAGGGACGAACTTGAGACAGACCACTGCCCAAAATGCAAATCACGAGCCCATGGGCACTCGTATCGCTCATTTCCTCTCAAAGACCTCCTTTATGCTGCCCAAGAGAGGACCGGATACAGGGCCCAGGAGCCATTCAAGGGCGTAAAGGAGCTCATTAACCAAGACAGAGTGCCAGAACCGCTTGAAAAGGGCCTAATCAGGCAAAGCTTAGGGCTCAATGTATTCAAGGACGGAACAATCCGATATGATACAACAAACGCCCCACTCTCACACTTCAAGCCCTCTTGGGTTGGAACAACTCCAGAAAAACTAGTCGAGCTTGGTTACACTCATGATACAAACGGTAATCCACTGGTATCGTCTGATCAGCTAGTCGAGCTCAGAGTACAGGATGTGATAATTCCAAAAGAATGCGGAGACAGTCTTGTTTTCGTATGCCAATACATTGACCGAGAACTTGGAAAACTTTTTGGACGCCAGCCATATTACAATGTAAAAAGTACAGATGATCTTGTAGGACATTTGATAATCGGTCTTGCACCGCATACATCTGTTGGAATTGTCGGAAGAATAATCGGATATACAAATACCCAAGTCTGTCTTGGTACTGCAGTATGGCATTCTGCAAAAAGACGTGATGCTGACGGTGATGCAGATTCTATAATGTTGTTGATGGACAGTCTTCTTAATTTCTCAAGATTATTCTTGTCTGCAAGAATTGGTGGATTGATGGATGCACCACTGCTTGTTCAGCCTATTGTAATTCCTCAAGAGGTGCAGAGACAGGCTCACAACTTTGAGGTTGTCAAGGCATATCCACTCTCATTCTTTGAAGCCACTCTTAGAAGAGAGAAAGCAAGTGAGATAAAAGATGTCGAGATCTTAAAATCAAGATTAGAGACAGAAAGACAATTTCTTGGCCATGACTTTACACATTTGACTTCAACACTTACCACCTCAAAATCAAGAAGCGCCTACTCTACACTTGGTTCATTGCTTGAGAAGCTTGACATGCAGATAAGGACTGCAGACATCATAAATGCAGTTGATCCAAGCGAAGTGGTCTCAATGGTGATGACAACTCACTTGCTTCCAGATATAATGGGAAACCTCAGGGCTTACTCTGGCCAATCTTTCCGATGCACAGCATGTGGTGCAAGCTACAGGAGAGTTCCTCTTGCCGGAAAATGTCTAGAGTGCGGCAATAAACTAATCCAGACAATGACAAGACCTTCTGTGCAAAAATATCTTAAGCTTGCAAGAAGAATGCTTGGCAAGTATACAATCTCTCCATATCTTAGAGGCCGTGTGCTTTCACTATTAGATGAACTTGAACTAGTATTTGGCAAAGAAGAAAGTAGCCAATCTATTCTTACAGACTTTGCCTAGCGAATCTTGATGTAATCATATCCGCCATGCTTGCTTTCAAAGCAATAGCGAACCTTCTGAAAGTCTTTTCTAAATTTCTTGACATCTGATGCAATCTTTTTCTTGTCTTTTTTATCTACAACTACTTTTTTGATAAATTCGGCTACCTCTTCCATGTCAGATGCTTTCATGCCAAGTCGTGTGAGTTCTGCAACCCCAAGTCTTATTCCACCTGGATGGAAATAGTTTCGTCCAGCCTTGATGTCTCCTGGAATGAGTTGTCTGTTTATGATGATGTTTGCCTTTTCAAGATCTGCCTCGATTGTTCCACCATCGCCAAATGAAAGTACGTTTACAACTATCTGGTGAGATTTTGTAAATCCACGTTTTTCACCAAGTACTGAGAAACCGTATGAATTCAGTGCCTCTGCAAGTGCTTTTGCATTCTTTATGACTTGGACTGCATATTTTTTGCCAAACTCTAGCATCTCTGCATAAGCGATTGCCTTTCCTGCCATGTGGTGCAAGTGGTGATTGCTGGTCATTCCTGGGAATGTTGCCTTTTTGATACTCTCACCATATTTTTCAAATGAGCAGACCATTCCACCCTGAGGACCAAACAAAGTCTTGTGAGTACTCATTGTCATTGCATCTGCGCCTTCTCTTAGTGGATCTTGGAACTGTCCACCTGCAATAAGTCCTGCAACGTGTGCACCGTCATAATTGACAAACATATTGTAACTTTTCAGAAAATCTGCAAGTTCCTTTACTGGGTGTGGGAACAAGAAAACTGAACCTCCAAACATTGCTAATTTAGGAATCTTGCCAGCTTTTTCAAGCTCCTTTACTTTTTCTTTTGTCTTGTCAACATCAATTGTCATCTCTTCGGCATCAAATGGATAGAATTCAATATCTAATCCATGGACAAGGCCTGCAGTACCTGCATGCTCTTTCTTGCCGTGTGATATGTGACCACCAGATGGAATTGAAGGAGCAAGCATAACATCGCCTGGATTTGTAAATGCAGAATAGATAGCCAAGTTTGCAACTACACCAGAGATTGGCCTTACATCAACAAACTCTGCCTTGAATAATTTTTTTGCAAGTGCCATGCACTTGAACTCTACTTCATCAATGTAGACACATCCAGCATAGACCCGCTCGCCAGGCCAGCCTTCTGCATATCTATTGGCAAAGTCTGAAACTGTTGCCTCTCGGACTGCCGGACTGGTAACATTTTCACTTGCAATTAGAGGAATTGAATTTGCAAACCACTCATTGTGCGTTTTTAGCAGTTTAAGCACTTCATCGTAAGATGATCGCGGTGAAGAACGAGACATATCTAGTTCCGCCAGTTTTCCTAATTTAAAAACATCGGAAGTGTTGAAAATTATCTATTTCAAGTGTAAAGGGTTTTGATCTCATAAGACATAATAAGGGAAAATCGACCTCTTGCAAATATGTCGATTCAGTCTTCATCTAATGGAATACCCGTAGTTATTCTAAAAGACGGTGCTCAGCAGACCAAGGGTCGTGACGCACAGAAAAACAATATCGCAGCAGCAAAATTAATTGCTGAAATTGTTCATTCAAGTCTTGGCCCACGTGGAATGGACAAGATGCTTGTTGATTCACTTGGAGATGTTACAATTACAAACGACGGTGCTACTATACTAAAAGAAATTGATGTCCAACATCCAGCTGCAAAGATGCTAGTTGAGATCTCAAAGGCAACTGACAATGAAGTCGGAGATGGAACAACATCTGCCGTAGTACTTGCAGGAGCATTATTAGAGAACGCTGAGACTTTGGTTTTGCAAGATGTGCATCCAACAATTATCGTTGATGGTTATAGAAAGGCTGCAATTAAGGCAGTAGAGCTCTTAGAAAAAATGGCAGACAAGGTTTCTGCAACTGACAAGGATGTACTTGAGAGAATTGCAAGAACATCCATGCAGACAAAACTTGTCAGAAAAGACTCTGCAAGCCTAGCAGACATGATTGTAAAATCTGTACTTGCAGTAGCTGAAAAGAAAGATGACGGATATCTTGTTGATATTGATGATATTAAAGTAGAAAAGAAAGCTGGTGGCTCCATCAAGGACTGTGCAATTATCAAAGGAATAGTTCTTGACAAAGAAATTGTCCACAGCGGAATGCCAAAGAAAATTGATCATGCAAAGATTGCTCTAGTTAACAATGCACTTGAGATTGACAAGACAGAGTTTGATGCAAAGATAAACATCACAAACCCACAACAGATGAAATCATTTCTTGATGAAGAACAAAAAATGATCAAAAACATGGTGGACAAAGTGATTGCTTCTGGAGCAAATGTCCTGTTCTGCCAAAAAGGAATTGATGACATGGCACAACACTACCTTGCAAAAGCAGGAATACTCACAGTAAGAAGAATAAAAGAAAGCGATATGACAAAACTTGCCAAGGCAACAGGTGCCAGAATCATAAGTAATTTCGATGACTTGTTTGAAAAAGATCTAGGTTCTGCTGATCTAGTAGAGGAAAGAAAAGTAGAGACTGACAAATGGACCTTCGTTGAAGGCTGCAAGCATCCAAAGGCAGTTACACTTCTTCTAAGAGGCGGCTCACAAAGAGTAGTAGATGAGGTAGAGAGATCAGTGCACGATGCATTGATGGTTGTAAAAGATGTAATGGAAAAACCATACATAGTAGCAGGCGGCGGTGCACCAGAAACTTATGCTGCAACAAAACTACGAGAATGGGCAAAAACACTAGAAGGCAGAGAACAACTTGCAGTAGAAAAATTTGCAGACTCTTTAGAAGTAATTCCAATTACACTTGCTGAGAATGCAGGAATGGATCCAATTGACACATTAGCATCATTACGATCAAAGCAACTCAAAGGAAACAAATGGACAGGAATTGATGTCATGAAAGCCCAAGTTGCTAGCATGCATGCAAGCGATATCTTTGAGCCACTTTCTGTCAAGATCCAAATTATCACATGCGCAACCGAAGCAGCATCTATGATTCTTAGAATCGATGATGTAATTGCCACTGCAAAATCTGCAGGAGGACCACCGCCAGGAGCAGAAGGTATGGGTGGAATGGGAGGAATGCCTGGTATGGGAGGCATGGGTGGTATGGGCGGAATGGGAATGCCCGGCATGGATATGTAACTAACGGGTCCAACATTTCTCTCAAAGTTTATTTGACTAATCCAGATAGGAGTTCTATGCAAATAGGTGGAACCAAAATTCTAACTGGTGCAAGATATGTCTATCTTATAGCATTCTTTGCATTGCTATCCGGACTGTTCTATCCTATAATCACTCACAGTAGCTGGGATCTAGTTATTTCAGGAACTCTGATTCTCTTTGTAGGTCTTGCAGGAACTGTTACAATTTACAAAGCAGCTACTGCTGAAAAACACAAGAAAGCCTATCTCATTATTGGTTTGGTAATTACATCCGTTGCATTATTCCTTGTGTACGGTGCAATTGGAAGAATCTAGATTTTCAATTTTTGAATAAATCTTAACAATCTGTACATCTTACGAAGTGTTCAGTGCCATGGCTTCGCGGATAAGTGCCTTGAATGCAGTCTTGTCAACCTTGTCACCTTCATGAAAGTCGATTGCACGCCTTGCGTTTCCTTCAAGACTAGAGTTGAAGATCTTCTTGGGATCTTTCATTTGGGCACCTTTGGGAAAAGTCAGCTTGACTACATTCTTGTATGTCTCTCCCGTGCAGATTATTCCGTCATGGGACCAGACGGGAACACTCCACTTCCATTCTTCGACAACCGCAGGGTCTGCTTGCTTGATAAGAGCACGTATCTGGGTTAACATTTCACCACGCCAATCATCCAACTCCTCGATCCTAGCGTCTATCAGCTTGGAGGGTGACTCGTCCTTAACAGAGGTCTTTTTCATATAATTTGAGTGTCCTCCAAAGTATGAAAATGAATTGGATGTTCTAGTCTAGATATCAAAATAAAGATAGAACTCGTGTGGATGAGGTCTTATTGAGATCTCATGGTCATCTGTTCTTTCTATCTCAATTATCTTATCGATTGTTTCGTTTGAGAATATTGGTGAAAGGAACTTTCTGTCGCTTTCAAGCTCATCTAGTGCCTCTCCCAAAGTTGCAGGCAAGTCATTGATTCCTTTTGCAACTCGCTGTGCTTTGGTCATCTTGTAAATGTCCTCATAAACTGCGTCACCTGGATCCATCTTCTTTTTGACTCCATCAAGTCCTGCTGCCTGTACTGCTGCAAACACTAGATATGGATTTGATGATGGGTCTGGTGCTCTGAATTCAATTCTCTTTATCTTGGAATATTTTTCTCCCTTGAAGTGTGATGGAATTCTAATTATCGCAGACCTGTTGCTTGGGCTCCATGCGATATACACTGGTGCCTCATAACCTGGAACTAATCTGTGATACGAGTTTGTAGTTGGAGCAACAATTGCAGACAATGCTCTTGCGTGATTCATAATTCCTCCGCAATAGTATCTTGCAATTTGGCTGACTTCTTCCTTGTCGTCCTTGTCATAGAACATGTTCTTGTCGCCTTTCCACAAGCTAACGTTTGTGTGCATTCCGGAACCAGCATCCATTGAAATTGGTTTTGGCATCATAGTTGCAACTTTGTCATACTTTTTGGCAATGTTTCTTATGACATACTTGTATGTCTGTGCACCATCTGCAGCATTTGTCAAATTGTCATATCTGATATCAATTTCACATTGACCTGCAGTAGCAACCTCATGGTGATGATTGTCACACAGTATACCAAAATATTCATTCAAGCATTCAACACAATCGTTTCTAAATTCAGTCAAGGTGTCAGCCGGTGTACTTGGATAGTATCCTTTCTTTAGTGCCATTGGATAGCCCTTGCCTTCTTGGTTCCATGGGGCTTCCTTGGATTCTATTGAATATGACTGGCCCTTGTAAGGAGTAAGAACATCCCATGTGATTTTGTCAAATACAAAGAATTCTACCTCTGGACCCCAGTAACTATTGTCAAATCCTTGGGTCTTGAGATATTTTTCTGCCTTTTGTGCAATTCCTCTTGGGTCTGATTCCAACCTGCCCTTGTCTTTTCCCCAATATACATCACAAATCAATCTGGCAGTCTTTGCATTTGCCATCCATGGTATTATAGCAAAAGTGCTTGGGTCTGGTTTTAAGACCATGTCAGAATCTTCGATTGATGCAAATCCTACAATTGAGGAACCGTCAAGTTTTGGTAATCCATCTTGCATCTGTTGTGGGGTAAACAGGTTTGCAGAAATTGTTGTATGATGGAATCTTCCCCTAAGACCGGTAAATTGTAAATCGATAAATTTTATCTGATCGTGCTTTATTTTTGAGAAAACATCTTCAGCAGAATAAGAAACGGGTACCGGTTCTCCACCAATCACTTTATATGGCAATTTTGCACCTTGATCATAACACAAAGGGGTCTATGATTTAAGTATTGTTGGATATGGAAATGTCAGAAACAAAAAAAATTGATGTAAACACATTGTATGCCATTCTTCTTCGCGAAGTAGAAAATGATACGGTTCAAGAGGTAGACCCTAACTTGTATCGCAACATTGCAGAATTTCTTGGTAACATAAAAAATCATGATTATGATGGAGTAGAATCAAAGATTACAGAATCACTTGTAAAAATGATAACCGAGATGACTTCAATTCTTTTGAAGATTAGAATTGAAAAGGCAACATCATTAGATGAAATTGACTATACGAATCTTCTTGATGAAGAGAGATTCATTTTAGATTCTGAGGATGAACTAAGACAAAGAAAAGAAACCATTCTTTCTGCAACATTAAATGGAAGGCTAAAACTTTTAGAGACTGTTGGAGAAAACCACCGAGCCAGATCAATTGCAGTGAGATTTCTCAAGCCAATTGACCAGATAATGGGCACAGACCTCCAGTCATATGGACCATTTGAGGCAGAAGATGTTGCCACGCTTCCCTTTGAGAATGCACGCTCACTTATTGGAAAGAAGGTAGCAGTAAAGGTAAGCTGGGAAGACTAGAAATTAGACAACTGGTACCGTGAGATTGTATGCATAACGGAATAGATCTAGACGTCTACTTTGAGATCATACTGTATCCAGTTGCAGGCTTGTTTGTAATAGAGATGATCTGCAGGCTGGCCAAGATTGCAAACTGGGTAAAACTCTTGACCCAGGCTGTAATGTGTGTGGGATTTGGCATTGCGTATATTACAATGCAGGTTGCTCACTGGCTCACGGCCGGTGTGTTGCTAGCACTTGCAATAGCATTGTTCTATCAGGCAAAGCGCTCAAAACTTGATCCGCAAAAAGCACTGTACTAACCAAACTTGCCAAAAATTCTCTTGATGAAACTCTGTCTTCCTATTCCCTTTGTTCTTTGAATCTTTTTTTCTCCAAATTTCTTTGATCTTATCTGGAATAGTTTGACACATCGATGTGATTCAGGCAACCTGTGCTCTGCGCAAAACTTGTCATTACAGTAACTGCATTCAAAGGGCAAGTCCTGTGTTTCTCCACAATATGCACAGTCAAATTGTTCCATGGTTCCTGATCAACCGTGATCCTAAATTAGTGTTAGTGAGGAAAACTACTTTTGATTAACAAAACCTTATTTACACAAGAGAGCGTGATGAAAAATAGTTTTCAGTATGATAAAAGACCAAGTAGTTGTAGTAACAGGCGCCAGCAGCGGAATAGGATACGCAACTGCTCTTGCAATAGCAAATGCAGGCGCAAAAGTTGCAGTTGGTGCAAGACGAGTTGACAAATTAGAGCAACTCAAAAAAGATATTGAAAAAATTGGCGGAGAATGTATCACGGTGTCATGCGATGTAACAAATCGCAGTGACTGTGAAAATTTGATTAATGCTGCAATTAAGAAATGGAACAAGATCGATATTCTAGTAAACAATGCAGGATTGATGCCCCTGAGTTTTGTCAAGAACCTCAAGATAGACGAATGGGACCAGATGATTGACGTGAACATAAAAGGCGTAATGTATTGTACTGCAGCCGCTATTCCCCACATGCTTGCTCAAAAATCCGGCCATATAGTTAACATCTCATCAATTGCAGGTCGAGTAGTATTTCCAGCAGGCAGTGTTTATTGTGCAACTAAATTTGCAGTATGGGCCTTTAGCGAGGGACTACGACAAGAGTTGTCTGTTAGAAATAACATTCGAATCACAACAATAGAGCCTGGAATTGTTGATACTGAACTCACAAATACAATCACTGACAAGTCATTGGAAGCATTTGTGAATCATTCAAAAACAATCCAATCTCTCAAGGCAGAAGACATTGCAAATTCTATACTCTTTGCACTCCAGTCTCCAGCTCACATGAATGTAAACGAAATCACAATTAGGCCAACTACACAAGAAAAATAGAGACGGTGTAGACCCTGAAACCAATTAACATTGTAATTTTAGGCGGAGGTTTTGGTGGACTTGCTGCTGCAAACGAACTCAGAGAGAATCTTACTCAGGATACCCGAATTACAATAATTGATAAAAAAGATTGGTTCATGATGGACCTGGTCAAGCTCTGGATAATCAACGGAACAAGAGAGTTTGAACTTTCTAAAAGACCAATAGAGACTGTCACAAAGAAAGGAATTGAATTTGTAAACGAAGATGTGCTAAAGATAGATCCTGTAAACAAAGCTGTTAGAACAAGATACAGACAGTTTCATTATGATTTTCTAATAATAGCACTGGGTGTAGAGCTTGCACCTGAGAAAATTCCAGGATTAAAAGAAAATGGCTTTATTCTTTATGACATCAACGATGTTCCAAAAATCAGGGACACAATAAGGCAAGTGAAATCTGGTAAGATCGCAATGGCAATCACCGGTCTGCCATACAAGTGTCCTCCAGCTCCATTTGAGGCAGCACTTCTCATAAGGTCAGTACTTGAGGAGACAGGGGCAAGCGATTCTGTCCAGATGGATTTTTTCAGTCCAACACCTATCACGCTTCCAGCAGGTGGCCCACAGGTAAGTGAAGAAATATTTCAAATTCTAAAATCAAAAAAGATAGAATTTCACGGAAACCATAAAACAGTTGCAGTAGAGCCAAACAAAATAAAATTCGAAGAAGGAGAAGCAAACTTTGACATTTTAATTTCCGTTCCTCCTCACAAGGCTCCATCTGTTGTAGTAGAAGCTGGTTTTGCAGAAAGTGGAAAATTTATCGCAGTTGACAAGACCTGCAAGACAAAATATGATCGTGTGTACGCAATAGGTGATGTTAACCAAATAATGGTCACAGACAAGATAACAGTACCAAAGGCAGGAATATTTGCAGAAGCTGAAGGCATAACTGTTGCAAGAAATATTATTTCACAAATAAAACACGAACTTGAAAACGCAGTATTTGATGGAAAAGGCGGATGTTTTCTTGAGACTGGCAAGGGAACTGCAGGATATATTCAAGTTGACATGTTTGCAACTCCAGATCCTCTTACACAACTACAAACTTCATCAACAGAACATTTTGTAGAAAAAGAAAAGTTTGAACAAGATAGACTGAAAAAGTGGCTCTAGATTTTCAAACACAAATTTCTTGACACAAAATTCAATCCTACAATTTAATAATTTCAATAGTAGCCAACACCTCGAGGGGCCGTAGTCTAGCTTGGTTATGATGCTAGCCTGGGGTGCTAGAGGTCGCCGGTTCAAGTCCGGCCGGCCCCACCATGTGAGAGACAATTTTTGTCATAATTTACAATCTAGTTACTAACGTCAAGTTGTCAAGCCATTTTTTGTAGAATTACAACAGTATCTAGGCTCATGGGAAAGCGAAAATTCACTATTGACCTTGGCAACGAGAAGATTGAGGTAGAAGGACACATGCACAAAAATGTCGCAATCAAGTACCTCATGAAGAGACGAAGATCGTTACTCATGACAAGGGACAAGGCAAAGGTAGAGAAGCTCTTCGAAGATGTGCCAAAGACAATATCAATAGTGGGTGGACACCTGATCAAATCTTACAAAATAAACTGGGAAAGAGAAGGAACAACAGAATTCGAAGGTTCTAGATTTGTCTTCACATTGACTGACCTACCTGACAAATCAGTACAAACCGTTGCAAATTAATTTCCCATAAGTGCTTTTTTTGAAAAGAAAAATTTTCTTATAATGTAGATTTCATGGTACCGTTGTAGCTTGGAAATCCCAACACATCTTGGTATGCTCTTGGAATCATAAATTTTGATTGAAGCAAGAGATCACTTGCAGCAGAGTCCAGAACATATGTGACTGCCCAGTCATTCTCGCTTCTAATTGATCTTCCAAAGCCTTGTAGAAGTTTTGTCAGTGTCTGTGACTTGTACCACAAAGGAAATCTTTTCATCTTGTCTTTTGTTCGCTTTTCGCTTAGGTTTGGGTATGGTACCTTTGCTATTATCTGAAATCTTGACAGGTCATCTTTTAGATCTACTCCCTCCCACAATGACGATGACAACAATACTCCGTCCTCATCAAAGGCATGATCTTGCAGCACCTCATCCTGGGTCATGCCGTTCTCATTTCTGCTGTGGCATATCCTGATTCGTTGCCTATTTTTCTCAGATAGGTTGTTTCGTATGTCAACACATTTCTTCTCTGATGAAGTAAGTATCAGTCCTCTCTCTGTACTGTGTTGCGTCATGATGTCATCAATTTTTTTAATTACTGCAAGCTCGTCATCTCTACTTGAAGAGTAGCTGAGTTTTCTTGTATTAAGAAAATTAATTCTTCTACTGTCTGGAGAAAATGGAGATCTTGGTGTGTCCACAAATCCAACCTTGTCTGGATCAAGCCCTGTATTTTCACAAAAGCTATCCTTGTCTATTGTTGCTGACATGAAAACTTGATTTTCCATATCAAAGAAGGTCTTGACATATTTTGAAATATCAAGTGGCTTGACTGAAATTGATCTGAAATTTCCTCGCTCGTCGTTGAATGGATCATTTACAACGAAATTACTTTTGTTTATGAATAACTCTGCATGAGCATTTGCCATCTTTTCATATCTTGATTCTAATTTTGCAAGCAATGTATAGTCAGGGTTTAGGATAAACGCCCTGCTGTCAAGCAGTTCCTTGATCTGCTCTGAATATGATCTTGCCAAATCATCTAACAATTTTGCTACCATGTTCATCTCTGATAGATCGTATGGCTTTTCATCAATGTGACATTCAGAAAGATATGTGCTGTAAATGTCAACTCCAATGAATTGTATGATTTGATCTTCTACCTTGTGTGCTTCATCAAAAACTGCAATCGGTTTTGAAACATATTCTGCATATGCCTTTTTGTTGAACTTCATAAGCTGAAAATATGCTGCATAGTTCCAGATTGAGTGAGGCGAGGTCAGTGCACGATATTTTTGCTCATAATAATAACACGAGTCCTTGGTGTCATCATGAGGCTCTCCAAGCTTTGGCTTGAACTGGCAGGATTCTTTGACTTTTTTGCCATTCTTCATTGTTGTCTCTTCACAAACGCCTTTCTCACAAGTGAGGCCTCTCTGGATTGCACCTTTTGTGTCTGATTTGAGCAGTGATTCCTGGTCCATCAGCTTGAGGCAGGCAAAATTTGACTTGCCCTTTACTGGCATGAGAAACTTTAGGTCCTTGGAGTACTGGTCCTGTAATTGCTTGGAAGCAGTTACTATAAACGAGCTACCAAAATATCTTGCAAGAGTTGCGGCAATAAGCGATTTTCCAACTCCAGTTGGTGCAGATAAAATAATTGTCTTGTATCCTGACTTGATCTTTTCTTCTATTCCTTGCAAGATCTCTTTTTGTATTTCTCTTGGTTTGTATCCCTCTGGAAAGTGTTCAAGAATAGTCATTTGATTCCGTATGATTTATCATTCAAAAGCTACGTTACTTAATTCCTTGTTTTGATCTCTGGTGTGTTCAAGGTGATAACATGTTATATTTTTAATTAAAATTTTTTAAATTGATAATTACAAAATGCGTATTATTCAGTAGCGACTTTGATCAATTCCGAAATTTGTTTTCCCTTTTTCTGAGATAATCCTGATATTCCGCCAGTCAAACTTTCAGTTGCAATACCTTTCTTCCCAAAAACTTGAACAGCATTTAGAGAAGTGAATCCTGCCATGCACACAAGTAATGACTTGTGAGATCCTTCAAGAGCTTTGTTCAGATTGTCAGGAATTTGTTGTGCCATTAACAATCGTTCCACCTCTCTTGCCTTTGGTACAATTATCTTGCTCTTGTCAATGCCCAGAGTTTTTGCAAGTAGCTCTATTCCTTCCTCACGAGGAGTATACTGTGGGTGTATCCAGATTACCTTGTCATAATCGCCTACGCTTGAGACAGCTTCTTCCAATGAAACCTCGCTACGGCTCTCTTTCTTTGCCATCGATTCAAGATTCTTTTTGTATTTTTGGATTCCATCAGCAACTATGACAACAAAGTTTCCTCCGACACCGCCAAAGTTTGCCATCTGCATTACTGCATATAGCGCAAGTGCGCTGCTCTCACCCATGTCATGACCCTTGTCTACAAAGAATTTCAGCAAACGCTTTGCCTGTACAAAGTCTACTTCATGCTGCCCTGCATATTGCTGTGGCTCGTAAAACTTGAGTCCTTCAGCCTTGCTCTTTGTTCTAATTCCTGCAACATCTTGAGCCGCAATTGGAAATACTACATGCACTGCTTTCTTGCCGTATTTTTCTGATACATATTTACTAAGACCGCCAGATGTTCCACCAGTACCGAATGTACAAACAATTCTAAAGTTATCAAGAGAAAGTCCCTTGTCATGTAATTGTTGATCAATCTCTGCTGCAGTTACAGTTCTGTGTGCTTCAATGTTTGATTGGTTATCGTATTGCTCTGGACAGTAGCAGTTGTAGACCTTTGCAAGAAGCTTTGCTAAATTGATGATGTCTTGTTTTGCCAACAGTTCTTGTGCTTCAGTTATTGCACCATCAAAAATAGTTGGGTCAAACCCAAGCTCAGATAATTGTGATCTGATGTTTGCAGCAGTTGCTCTTGCAACCAAAATATTTGGACTTTCTTTCATACCGGGCGCCGGACAGATGTCCATGTCAAGATTTATGATTCGAATTTTTTCATTTCGTAGTTCCTCAAATACTCCGTCTTGGAGTTTTCGTGAGACAAGGGCAACTACATCAAGTCCAATCTTGGTTAGTTGTCCTAGTGCAATTCCAAAGTTACCTGAAGTTGCTTCAAATATTGTCTGTCCGCTTTTCAATTTTCCTGTGGCAATAGCATCATGGATTATGTTTACTGCAGGTCTCACCTTGATGGAACCTGCAAGCAAGTTAGAATCAAACTTGCCAAAAATTTTCAGATCTTTATCATCTAAATTAATGTTAAATTCTTTTTTTGCACATTCCTTCAAATCTTGTGTTATATCAACAAGCGGTGTTGCGTTGACTACTTTACCATCTTTGTTTTCTAGATGGGGAATCTTGCTCCAGATCTCTTTCTCAAAGCGCTCAAGTAAATTACTGTCAATATTTTGTCCCATTTTGTCTTCAGAGCTTGTTGGGCAAAATGATCTTATAAATCGTATACCAACTTTCCTACCGTGTTTTAGGAGATTTCATGTGGGAAAATCCACTCATCCAATCTTGTCAAACTTTTGAAGACTCTTCCATAGGTACCATGTTGCAACGCTTCTGTATGGTCTCCATCTGTCTCCAAATTTTTCAGTCTCCTTGGGCTTTGGCATCGCTTTTAATGAAAATGCCATTTGTACACCTCTTCGCAAGCCAAGGTCTCCTACGGGAAACACATCCATTCTTCCAAGCGAGAAGATCAAAAACATCTCAGCTGTCCACCTTCCAATTCCCTTGACCTGGGTTAGCTGAGCTATCACATCCTCGTCATTCATCTTTGAGATTGCTTTCATGTCCAGTTTTCCAGTCTCCACATGTTTTGCTAGGTCCTTTAGATACTCTACCTTCATGCCAGACAAGCCGACTGTACGGAGTTTGGATTTTCTTGTGGCAAGAACTTCAGATGCTGTTGGAAACTTGGGATACAATCCCTTGAACCTCTTGAAGATTGCATCTGCAGCACCTGTTGCAAGTTGCTGGGAAATTATTGATTCTACAAGCACTGCAAAATGCTGGCTCTTTTTCGTTAACTTGAACTCGCCAACGGTACCAATGATATCACCAAGCACAGGATCTTTTCTAAGAAATTTTACCGCATCGTGTTGTTTCATTTAGTTTGGTTCCGGATGTATTGTAACTATGGCATTTTTTATCTGGGCCTTGATTTTATTTTCTATATTGGAAACAATGTCGTGCACTTCTTCTATTGTAAGATCTTTTTCAAACGAACAGTCAATGTCCACCTTGAATATGTCCTGCAGGTGTAATGTTATCACTCGCCCAACTTTTTTTACCTTGGGATATTCTTTTATAATATTTGCAACCTGCTCCTCTATTGTTATGTCCTCTACAGGAATGCTCTCTGGAATTGAGATATACGGCTCTAAGTGTATCGTAATATGATTGACATTTGAGACAGATTGTTTTATCTGGGACTCAATCTCATCGGATACATTATGTGCATCCTCAAGTGACATGTTTCTGTCAACCAAAACATGCAGGCTGATGAACACGCCATTTTCTGCAGTAAAGGAGCTTACATTGTGAATGCCTTTTACTCCTGGTACCGATGATGAAACTTTGTTTATGATATAATCTGCAGGAACATCTTTCCAAGTTGGCTCAAAGTGAACAGTGACATTAGAATTTGCAATTGCATTTTTGATATTTTTTTCCACGTTTGCACTGATCTTGTGAGCTTCTTCAAAACTTGATGCAGCACTAAGGGATATGGTAATTTCAGTAAAGATATCACTGCCTGATCTGCGTATCTGCACAGAGTCGGTCTTCATCACTCCTGCAGTACTGCTTGCAATATCGTGAACTCTTTTGACCATGTTTGCTGGTACCGCATCAGTAAGCTCAAGGCCGCTCTTGTAGATCAATTTCAAGCTCAGCGCAGCAAGCAGGCCTCCAAGGATTAATGCAGCAATATTGTCACCCTGGTAGAATCCTATTATCACAAATACGATTCCTACCAATGCAACAGATGTTGCACCCATGTCCATGAACGCATGATACAGGTCTACTGTAAGCGAAGAACCATCTGTCTTTTCTAATGCTCTTCTTAGGATGAAAATCCTGAAAAATATTGAGCCTAGCGTATAGACTGCCGCTATTATTGCAAGAACTCCAGGCAAGACCTCGGGTTTTGGTTCCTGGAATCTTGATATTGATTCGTAAACAAAAAACGATGAAATTACAAGAATTATGATTCCTGCCACAAAACTGCCCATCGTCTCAATCTTTCCATGCCCATAGGTGTGTTCCCTGTCCGGCGGCTTGGTAGACCATTTGGCAGCAACAAGCAAGACCATGGTCACTATCGAATCAAGTATTGCATGAATACTGTCTGTGACAAGTGCCAAGCTGTTAGAAGTAATTCCTATCAAAAATTCTACCGCAAACGCAGAAAGTATTACTGTAAGCGAAATTTTTAGAGCATTTGTCTTGATGTTTTGGCTGGTCAACTCTTGTCCAACCCCAACATCTCTAGTATGTCATCAAAGTTTTCTCTTGATTGATCATGCTTGTATTTTTTGAGAGGTCCAATCATTTTTTTCTTGCTTGGAATTTTTATAATATTTTTTACAATGCTTGAAAGTGCAGATCCAATGAATATTGATTGCGTAGCTGATGTAACATTTGAAGTTCTTCTGTTTGTGCTGCCACTTTCAAAGTCAATAATGCATGGAGATTTTCCAACGATGACATGCTTGTGGATGTAGCTTAGCTCACCATGATCAAGATGCATGTTATCCAGATTATAACAATCCTCCAAGACTTGCCTTACAACAGATCTCAGCTTGGCAGCACTGCCCCTACCCTTTAGCTCCCTTACCCAGTCTGTTATTTTTTTGCCTTCAACGTACTCCATCACCAAGAAATTTTTGCTGCTTGCAATCAACTTGGGACCAACACCTGCCTTGTTTGCAATCTGCAATAGATTTGCCTCGCTCTTCATCTCTTGTCTGCTTGAATCAATTCTTCGAATCTTTAATGCCACATCTTTTTTGCCAAACCTAGACAGTACCACAACTCCAACGTATCCCTTGCCCAAGACATGGATGTTGTTCAAGATTGTCTCGCCCTGAAATGATATCTTGGTAATTCCAAGTTTTTTAAGTTCTACATGTCTTCTTGCAAGCTCACCCATTGTAGCCTTGGGATATCCTAGTATCAGTGAGTATGGTTCTTTGACAAGCTTACTTGTTGAGACCAAAGATGAGTCCATTGGTAGAGGTTAACTCAGCCAGAGCCTTTTTAATGGATTTGCTTGTTACCTGATGGCCCCCTGATATGACAAAACTGCGCTTCATGTCCGGAATAATCCCACTT
>Ga0310810_10001470_pt1 | contig 24739 bp, 18 predicted proteins | sample NCmetagenome_FD_207641 | JGI IMG/M metagenome (GOLD analysis project Ga0310810, IMG submission 207641) | Soil microbial communities from experimental microcosm in Duke University, North Carolina, United States - NC | ecosystem: Engineered > Artificial ecosystem > Soil microcosm > Unclassified ...
CGGCTGCTCGCGCACGCCCGCCGCATCGAGCGCGTCCTCGATGCCGTCCTTCTTCCGATGCAGGATCTGCCAGTGAATGCGCGCGTCCGGCTCGAGCCCGGCCAGATCCGAGTCCGACGACGCATCGACCCCGGCGCCGCCGGGCGACTGCTCCGCGTTGGCCGCGAATTCGATGAACCGCTGCAGCGCGTCGGGCCGGCGGTTGAATACCAGGTCGTCCGCCAACTCCCGCTCGTTAGGCGAGAGCTCGGCGTAGGGGCGGATGTGCGCCGGGTTCACGATCGCCATGTCGAGGCCGGCCTGGACGCAGTGGTGCAGAAACACCGAGTTGAGGATCGCACGCGCCGCGGGCGACAGGCCGAAGCTCACGTTGCTCACGCCTAACGATGTGAGCACGCCCGGCAGCTCGCGCTTGATGAGCCGAATGCCCTCGATCGTCTCCGCCGCGCTGTCCACCCACTCCGCCTCACCGGTCGCCAGCGTGAACGTCAGATCGTCGAAGATCAGGTCCTCACTCGCCAGCCCGAACTCATTCACCGCGATGTCGTGGATGCGGCGCGCAATCTCCAGCTTGCGCGCTCGCGTCTTGGCCATCCCCGACTCGTCGATGGTCAGCGCCACCACCGCCGCGCCGTGCTGCTTCACGAGCGGGAGCACGGCATCGATGCGCACGCGCCCATTTTCCATGTTGATCGAGTTGACGATCGCGCGCCCCGGCACGTGCTCCAGCGCGCGCGCGATCACCTCGGCCTCGGTGGAGTCGATCATGAGCGGCGTTTCCACGCTCATCGACAGCAGCTTCACCACGCGCGCCATCTGCTGCGCTTCATCCGCGCGTTCGGTGAGCGCCACGCACACATCGAGGACGTGCGCGCCAGAGTCCAACTGCTGCCGCGCGACGCCGACGATCCCTTCGTAGTCGTCGGTCAGCAGGAACTGCTTCACCTTGCGCGACCCTTGCGCGTTCACGCGTTCGCCGATGAGCAGCGGCGGCGGATCCTGGTGCAACGTCAGCGCGCGCATGGCCGACGACACCCGCGGCACGTGCCGCGTCGCGCGCCGCACCCCCTTCCCATCGAGTCCGCGCACCGTGCGCACCACGGCGTCGAGGTGGGCCGGTGTCGTGCCGCAACACCCGCCCACCACCCGGACGCCGAAGTCGCGCACGAACTCGCCTAACGCTTGCGCCAACGCGTCTGGCTCCAGCGGATAGACCGCGTCGCCCGTGCCGGTGTTGAGCGGCAGCCCCGCGTTCGGGATACACGACACCGGCCGCGTCGCGTGCTCCGACAGCCACCGGATCGGCTCGCGCATGTGCTCCGGTCCCGTGGAGCAGTTGAGGCCCAGCACATCCACGCCTAACGACTCGAGCGTCGTCATCGCGCTCGCGATGTCGGTGCCGAGCAGCATCCGCCCGCTCGTGTCCAGCGTCACCTGTGCTTGCACCGGGACGCGCCGCCCGATCTCCGCGAACAACCGCTCGAAGCCGGCCAGGGCCGCCTTCACTTCGAGAATGTCCTGCGCCGTCTCCACCAGCAGTAGGTCGACGCCGCCCTCCACCAGCGCTTTCGCCTGCTGGTAGTAGTCTTCCACCAACTCGCCGAACGTCACCGCGGACAGCGTCGGGTCATCGCTCGACGGCAGCATCCCCGTTGGGCCGATCGACCCCGCTACGAATCGCCGCCGCCCGTTGCCCGCTGACTCGCACGCCTCACGCGCCAGTTGGGCAGCGCGCACGTTGAGCTCGTGCACCTTGTCGCCCAGCCCCCATTCGCGAAGCCGCCGCGGCGTGCTCTGGAACGTGCACGTTTCCACGACATCGCAGCCCACGGCCAGAAACGACTCGTGGATTCCACGCACGACGTCCGGACGCGTGAGCACCAGGTAATCGTTGCAGCCCTCGTATGCCGCGCCACCGAAGTCAGCAGCGGTGAGCGCGTGTCGCTGGATGTTCGTTCCCATCGCGCCGTCGAACACGAGCACGCGCTGCGCGAGCTCGCGAAGGTACGGCGAGTCGCTGCGTTGGCCAGAGTCCGGTAGAACCGAAGGAGCACTCATGTGGTCGTCCGATGACAAAAAAGCCCTGGTGCGCACAGGCACCGGGCCGGCGCTTTAGCAGAATGTTTAACGTGGCCGCAAGTTGCCTTAAATCGCCACGAACCAAATTGTACCGCTCTCACGTAGCATAAACGAAATCGCGGCGCGAAGCAATCCGCGTGCGGTAACACGCCTCACCGATACGTGCTGTGCTATTGCATCAGATGGCGCTGGCCGCGAAGCTGCACAGTATATGCTGAGCCGTTCGGCCCGAATTACGCGCGCCGAGCTGGGTACGATTTCGACGAATTACCATGGCTGATTCAACATCCAGCCTTCGCGTCTAGCCGAAGGAGGAAATTTCACGCATGCGTCTACTATCTCCCGTCGTCTTGGTCGCCGGCCTCGGCGTGGTGGCGATAACGGCCGGGCTCGCCCGCTTCGGGATTCCAGGCCCAGCTCCTGCTCCAGTCTCGCCGGTGCCGCCCGGCCGCGCGGTCGCCACGCCGCCAGCGCAGAATAGCCCCGCCTTCATGCCAGCACCGCGGCGGCGAGCCGCAAGCGTACCACGCGCCGCACGCACTGCCTACAGCGCTACGTCGCCACACTGGCCGCAGATCCGCACGATGGTGACGGACTTTCGGACCGGCTACGTATCGAACGGTGCCCAGCGATCGGCCGAGCGCGCGTGGGCGGCCGCTCATTTCGACTTTGTCTTGGGCGGCGACGCGCAAGTATACAAGTCTCTGAATCCCAATATTCGTGTCATTCCGTACGCGCTCGACTGGTACGTCGTGCTGCCCGGCACCAAGAAGTCCACGAGCATCGCGTCGGGGTACTACGACGACATGCAGCAGTGGTTCGCGGCTCATCCGCAATACCAACTCGAGAAGGCGTTCCTGCACACCGCGGGTTCGGAGCCGAGCCCGGAGACACGTGTGCAATTCGTGTTCTGGGGATCGCGGTGCTGGCCGATCAATCCCGGCGATCCCGGCGCGCGGGCCTACCTCGCGGACCGCATCCGACGCCTCACTGCCAACGCTGACGGCGTGTTCCTCGACACGCACTCCTCGGGTAGTTTCGGCACAGCGTTAGGCAAGACGGCAATCGCGGAGTATCCCGATCGACAGGCCTACCAGCGCGACATGGTGGACTACCTGCGCGGCATCGTTACCGCCATCGCGCCAAAAATCGTGATGATCAACACGGGCGAATACACGCGCCCCCTCGACTTCGCAATGGCGACGGCCGCCGGTGCGGTGCACTTGGAGCGGTTCAACAACCCGCTAACCCAGGCCATGCCCGAGCACTGGAACTGGGTCGACTCGCTGCTCGCACATAACGTGATCGTCGAGCTCGTCACGTTGGACAGTTGGGACGAGGCCAACAGCAGGCATAGCGCGTTTGCGACGTATACGCCCGGCAATTACGCGTCGAGCGCGGAGCGACTCAAAATGTTCGAGCTCGCCAGTTACTACATGGTGGTCCCGCCCTCTCCCGACCGGCTCTTCCTCGATCTCGAAAATGCGTGGAAGGTCCCCTACGATAAGGTCTGGCTCAAAGCCCAGGAATATTCCGTTGGACATCCGACGGGTGCGCGACGCGTCATTCAGACTGGACGTGACAGCACCGGCACCGGCTTCAAGATCTGGGCACGCGATTTGGATCACGCGCTCATCCTCGCGCGCCCCACGGGCGCGTGGAAGAATCCGAATTACGGAGACGGCACCGCAGTCACCGTCCCGCTGCCCGACGCGCAGGCGCTTCGACCGCTCCACGGCGATGGCACGCTTGGTCCCCCCGTGACGTCGGTCACGCTGCGGAACTCCGAGGCGGTAATCTTGATCCGTTAGGCGAAGGCCGCACGTACCACAGGTTCAGCGCGCCCGATGATCCGGCCTCTCGTCCACGCGCCGGCCCGTCGCGCGCGCTCGCTCATCCACCCGCTGCACCAGCGCCAGCAGCCGATGGCGCTCAAGCGGCAGATCGAGGTCTGCGAGCACCAATCGCTGCAGGGATGACGCGAGCGCGGGCCGCGTGCTGTCGCCGCTGTGATAGATCAGAAACGACCCGCCGCTCTCGAGCGGCAGCCTCGCGAGCTCGGGATTCGCGAGCGCCAGATCCCGCTCGATAATCGCTACCAGCGGACGCGCACTCGCCGCGACTTCGATCGCGTCAGGCACCGAGTGCGCTGCGTGAGGGACGTGCCCCGCGTGCGCAAGCATTTGCGCCAACCCCTCGAGCAGTGCCTCGTCCCCGCCAACCAAGAGGATGCTCGCCATGCGCCATGCGGTGAGAGTGGAAGGCGTGTCACCGCGACCAGCGCGCCGATCGTCAAGCCACGCCGATCGAGTGCATGAAACCCTCCAGGAGCACGAGCACGAAGTACGCCACGAGCGGAGATACGTCGAACATCCCGAGAGGCGGAATGACCGACCGTAGCGGACGCAACAGCCACTCAGTGAGCGATACGGACCACCGGATCCACGGCTTGTGCGGGTTGATCTGTAGCCATGACGCGATGATCCGGACGATCAGCGCCAGCTTGAGCAGGCCGAACGTCCAGCTCACCACCAGATCGTATATGCCGCGGCGCCCTCCGCTGGCGGAGACTGCCGCCATCACGATCATCTCGCGTACGAACTGCAGCGATAGGATGAGCAGAATGCCGGCGATGACCACGAGCACCAATGCCCACCACGGTGCGCTCGCCGGCATGCCACCCGCGCGTACGACGCGCCGCTCGATCGGTACGAGCGCCGGATCGACGACGCGCCGGAAAAATCTTGCCACCGGTCCGAAGGGATTGATGCGCCGCGTCCGAACCAACCAATCGAAGGCGAACACCACAAACAAAAATGCCGCAAGCGCGAACAGCGCCGGACGCAGCGCACTGAGAATGGAATCGAACGCGCCGAGTAATCCGGTCACGAGGCGAACAATGATGGATGCGCCACCTCCAATCAAGCGGGAACGCTTTCGTCCCCGCGAACGCGCATCCGGCTCTCGGTATATTGGTGCGACGTATGTCCCAACCGCTCACTCATCATCCCGAACCAGAGTCCCGCGCCACCGCCTGCGATCACGCCCAGCCACTCGGCCCAGCCGACGAAGGCGCCGCCCATGATCGGCGGAGCGGCGACGAGTCCAGTCAGGATCGCGATGCCCAACGCAAACGCCGCTTCGTTGCGCCGTCCGGCCCGCCGACCCCAATACGCGAGCGGCAGAAATAGTCCGCCCAGCCACAGCGCCGAGAGCGCCGACGTCTCGCTGCCGAATGCGTACGCCCATGGTAAGAAGAACGTCCAGCCTAACGCCGGACCGAGCGGGATGCGCCGCTCGCGCTCGATGTGCCGCGCGTCGTCGCGAGCGCGAATCACGAGTGCCCGGTGCAGAACTCCGCCCGCTACGTGCAGCGTGTCGGCGTTGTCCCGGGGCGCCGCAGCCGCGGGAAAAACGTTTGCAAGGCCTATGACCGGATCGCGAACCATCGCGCGCGCGGCGTTCATGCGGATCGAAAAGGCGAGCGAGCGCTGCCGCTGATACAGCAAGAACACCTGCGATCGTTCGGAATCGTAAACCGAAACGATGGGTGCCGTCCGCTCCGTGGGCGCCCCCGGCACGACGACCGCGCTCACGAGCACGCTGTCAGACAGCAGACGTTGCCGAAACAGCGGATCGCTGCCCCGCGCACCGGGAGGAAACGCAAAGCCGGCAGCTCGCGCGCTAACGATCGTCCCCGGGAACACGTCGAAGTGAAGAATCGCGGGTGTCCACTCGCCCCAGACCGTTGTGTCGGGCAGCGAGCGATGTAAAGCCCAAACGGTCGCGCCGAGTATGGTGACCCAAACAATGACGCCGCCCCAGAGCTGTCGCCGCGCTTGCTTGAGGGTCGGGAAAACCCACACGCGCCACGAGTCCGCCAGGGCAACGCCGAGCGCACCGCCAAACGTGTTGGTGATGACGTCGCCCAGACTCGAGTCGCGGCCCGGTATAATGTGCATCTGGAGCAACTCGATCACTGCCGTAAGGCAGCAGGCGATCGCGATCACGCGATGGCGACGAACGCCGGCGAGGCGCATGCCAGCGCCGAAAGGCACGAACAGGATGACGTTGAGGATTATATCTTGCACTGCCATGTCGCCGCAGAGAACGCACAAGCTCGGCGCAAATGCTGGCGGTCCCGATTGCGGCGTGAGCGTAGTAATCGCGATGAAGGCGAATCCGAGCGCTGCCAACAGTCGACCTGTAATGCGATGTGGTGTCAATGCATCATCCCGGTTCGTGCTCGAGTGTCGTGGCGCGAGAGCAATTTTACGAATGTCGAGCGCTCACGTTTCGCTGTTGTAGCGTTTCTTTGAACGACACTGCTCGTGTTGGACCTGGCACCCTACCTGCAGACGTCCCGCGTTTGCCAACGAACACCAGGTCCCGCCTCATCGTCCGGTCCGCCGCCCCATGAGCACTGTTTCCGATCCGGTGGAACATATCTTTACAGTGGACGTTGAGGAGTACTTTCACGTCGGTGCCTTCGAGCGAGTCGTATCGCGCAAGGATTGGAGCAGCTATCCGAGTCGCATCGATTCGAGTATCGATCTGCTCCTCGATCTTCTCGCGCGACACGGCGCAACCGGAACGTTCTTCACGCTTGGATGGGTGGCGGATCACAATCCACGACTCGTACGTCGTATCGCGCAAGCGGGGCATGAAATCGCGTCGCACGGATACTGGCACCGCCGCGTGGACTCACTCGCGCCGGAGGAATTTCGGCAAGACGTCCGCGCGTCAAAGGCGGTGCTCGAAGATGTGTGCGGTACTGTCGTCTGGGGATTCCGAGCACCCAATTTTTCGATTCGGCCTGGGTGCGAGTGGGCCTTCGACGTCCTGCTCGAGGAAGGATTTCGCTACGACTCCAGCTTATTTCCGATTCGTCGGCCGGGATATGGATACCGCGCGGCTCCGGTCGTGCCGCACAAGATACATCGCGCGTCAGGAACATTGTTCGAGCTTCCGCTTGCGACGACGACGTGGCGCGGCGCGCGCATTCCCGCTGCTGGCGGCGCGTACCTACGCCACTTTCCGTTCAGCGTCATCCGTCACTGTTTCCGTGAGCACACGCATACCGGCATTCCGGCCACCTTCTATTTGCATCCGTGGGAGTTGGACCCCGAACAGCCGCGTCTCCCGGTCGGCTGGATCACCAGGGCGCGCCACTACGGTGGCCTCACTCGCACGCGTCCTCGCATGGAGCAGCTCCTCGCCGAGTTCCGGTTCACCGCGGCGGCGCGATGCCTGAAGCTGCAGGTGCCCGCCAAACGCCCGTTGAGCGCCAGGGTCTCGAATCTGGCCGACTAACGGTCGTCGTGGAAGAGTACTCGGGGCCGGCAGGCGAGTGGGATGCGTTCGTTCGCGCCGCCGCCGGCTGGACGCATTTTCATCTCCACGGTTGGAAGTCGGTCATCGAGCGCGTGTTCGGCCACGAGTGCATCTATCTGGCCGCGCGTGACGCTGCATCGCGCATTTCCGGCGTCCTGCCGCTGGTCCGCGTGCGGAGCCGTATATTCGGCCACTATCTGGTTTCGATGCCGTTCCTCAATTACGGCGGTCCGTTAGGCAGCGACGATGCGGTGCGCGCCTTATGCGGTCGGGCCGACGAGATCGCGCGGCGCGACGACGCGTCGCTCCTCGAGCTGCGGAGCAGGCGCGAGTTGCCGCTGGCGATGCCGGTGTCCCACCGGAAGATCACGGTCCTGCTCGACCTGCCCTCCACGTCGGCCGAGCTGTGGAACGGACTCCCGGCGAAGGTGCGCAGCCAGGTCCGACGTCCACAAAAGGAGGGAGTCACGGTCACGTTCGGCCGCAATCAATGCGCGCCGTTCTTCTCCGTCTTTGCTCGCCATATGCGCGAGTTAGGCACGCCCACACAACCGCGCCGGCTGTTCGATGCGATTGCCGATCAATTCGACGATGAGGTCTGGTTCGCCTGTGCATATCATGGAACCCGGCCGGTCGCAGCCGGCTGCGCCTTCCGATGGAATCACGAGCTCGAGATGACGTGGGCGTCGTCACTCGACGCGTACAACCGGCTGTCGCCGAACATGCTCCTCTATTGGAGCTTCATGGAGCGCGCCGCCGATAATGGCGCGACCGTTTTCAACTTCGGCCGCTGCTCGCCGGACTCCGGGACGCATCGGTTCAAGCGCCAGTGGGGCACGCGCGACGAGACGCTGTGGTGGTATACGCGCGCCGGCGGCAACGTCGCCAAGACGCCATCGCCGGACGATCCCGGTTACTCGTGGGGACCGCGACTGTGGAAGCACCTGCCAACCGCGGTGGCGACTGCGATCGGCCCCCGCATTGCGCGGTTGATTCCGTGATCGGCCGCCGCCAGCTGCCGGTGTCGTCGCCACTCGCCGCCGCGTCGCTCGCGGCCGCGCTGTGGCCGGCGATCGTTCGTCGCAGGCGGCCCGTCCTCGAGACCGCGGCGTTCTTGCGTGAAGCGTACGGAACGCCGCAAGTCGCGCTCACTGACAGCGGCACATCGGCCCTCGTGCTCGCGCTGCGGATCGCCAACGGCGACCGGGGAATCGTTGCGCTGCCCGCCTATGCGTGCGTCGACTTGGCCGCGGCAGCGCGCTTCGCGCGCGCTCGCGTCTGTCTGTACGACATTGATCCGCGCACGCTCGGTCCGGACCTCGACTCCCTTTCGGCCGCATTGCATGGCGGTGCCCGGACGATCGTCGTGGCTCACCTGTACGGATTCCCGGCCGATGTGCCCGCAGTGCGCGAGCTGGCGGCACGGCACGGCGCGACGGTCATCGAGGACGCGGCACAGGCGGCCGGCGGGACACTCGGCGGCCGTCCGTTAGGCACGTTCGGCGCGTTGGCGGTCTTGAGCTTCGGCCGCGGCAAGGGAACAACCGGGGGCCACGGCGGCGCGCTACTCGTGCACGATGCCGCACACGATGTCGCCTTCACACGCGAGCTCGTCGACTTGGGCAAGCCGCGCCACGGGTGGAATGACCTTGCCGCTGCCACCGCGCAGTGGGCGCTGGGCCGGCCGGCGGTCTATGGCATCCCCGCCGCGATCCCGGCCCTTCGGTTAGGCGAGATGGTGTATCGCCCGGCGCACCGCCCGCGCTCGGTGTCGGCCGGCGCCGCGACCCTCGTCGCGCGCGCGCTTCGCGCGGCGCCGGCGGAGGTCGCGATACGGCGGCGGAACGCCGCAGCGCTCGCCATCGCCGCCGACGAGGGTGGCGACATCGAGGCCGTGCGCACCATTCCAGGCGCCGTGAGCGGGATGCTGCGCTTTCCAATCACGGATACCGGCGCCCGCGTCGAACGCCCCGATCTCGGCATCCTGCGCGGGTACCCTCGCACACTGCGCGAGGAGCCGGAGATGAAGCGCTGCCTCGAGCCCGGCGGTCCCGACCTGCCCGGGGCAGAAGAACTCCGCCGCACGCTGTTCACGCTGCCCACGCACAGCCGTGTCACACGCAGCGACCTCGAGCAGATGATCGATTGGCTGCGCATCCCGCTGAAGGTGCTCAGGCCAGTGCTCAGCGAAGCGGCATCCGTATCGGGGAGCGGTGCCTCGTTATGGCGGTGGGGGAGTCGGTCATGACCGAGGCACAGGCCACGCCGCGCGAGGCGCTGGGGCGCTGGATCGTCGGCTATCGCTCGCCGATCGCCGATCGTTCGCTGCGCGTCGTGTACCTCTGGGATGCCGATTATCCGTGGGACGTGCGCACCGAGAAGATCTGCGCCACGCTCGCCAGTGCCGGCCACGATGTTCACGTTGTCGCACGAAACCGTGCCTGGCGTCCGACGCGTGAGTGCCTGCCGGAGGGAACGGTGCACCGCATGCGGCCCTGGCGGTTCGCCGGTCGCCGCCTCGATAGCGTGCTCGGCTTCCCGTTGTTCTTCAGCCCGCGTTGGCGGCGACTGCTGGACCGAACCGTCCGCGCGGAGCGGCCAGATGTGATCATCGTGCGCGACATCCCACTGGCGGCGACAGCGATTTCCGTCGGCCGCCGCCGCGGCGTGCCTGTCGTGCTGGACCTTGCCGAGAACTATCCGGCAATGATGCGCATGATCTTCGAGGGGCGCAGGCAGCGACTGTTCGACTACGCGCTCCGCAATCCAGCGGCTGTCGCGGTCGTCGAGCGCTATTGCCTAACGCGAGCCGCGCGCGTGTGGGTGGTCATCGACGAGATGGCCGAGCGGTTGGTTCGCCTCGGCGTCCCGGCCGACCGGATCGACCTTGTCTCCAACACGCCGCCCCGCAGGCGCGCCGAAGCGGATCCTCCCGTGCGCATGCGCAAACCTGGCGAACCGCTCACGCTGGTCTACCTCGGCTTGCTCGAGATAGATCGCGGGTTGGGCGAGCTGCTCGACGCCGTCGCTCTCCTTCGCGACGAAGGGTGCGCGGTTCGCTGCACCATCGTGGGCAAGGGTCGCGACGCGGAGATCTTCCGCCGCCAAGCACGCGCGCTGCATCTCGGCGAGGAGTCGGTGCGGTTTCTCGGCTTCGTCGATCGGGAGACCGCTCTGGCGACGGCCGTGCGCGACGCGGACATCGGCGTGCTGCCGAATCACATGAACGAGGCGTGGAACACCACGATCCCGAACAAACTCTTCGACTACATGGCGGAGGCGCTGCCCGTGATTTCATCGAACGTGGCGCCGTTCGCTCGCATCGTGCGCGACACGCAGGCGGGCGAAGTGTTCGAGGCGGGCAACGCCCAGTCGCTGGCCGACGCAATTCGGCGCTTAACCGATGCGGGCCGGCGCACCGCCTGCGGAGCGTCCGGTCGCGCGGCCGTACTCGCTCGGTACCACTGGGAGCGCGACACCGAAGCGCTCCTGCACGGACTCGAATTGGCCGCTCGATCAGTCTCGCGCGTTCGTTGACGCGCTACGTTGCAACGGTCAGGCGATTGGACCGACGCCTGCGTTAGGATTCTCATAAGCTGTGTCGCCCTGCGCGAATATGTAATTGCGAGGGAAACCACGCCGTTCGCTGGCTCGTCCGAAGTGAGCATTTCACACACTCGGAGGAGCAGTGGCGTCATCGCACCTTCGGTCCATCCGCGCGTTGTCGCCGGTGGCCGTTGCTCTCGTGATCGCGTCGTGCGTCGACAACTCGGCGCTCGTCGACGTTCCCCAAACACCCGGACCGTCGCCCGTAAAGTGGGTGCTGATCACACCTGGCGCCGCGCAGGTCGCTCCCGGCAAGAACGTCGCGCTGCAGGTCGAGCTGCAAGATGGCGCAGGTCGCGACCTCTCAGGCCAACCCGTGAAGTGGTCCTCGTCGGACAGTACGATTGCCGTCGTCGATACCTCCGGAACGGTCACGGCTCGCAAGGTCGGCACCGCACACATCATCGCCGCATCCGGACAGACCAGCGCCTACTCCGTCGTCAGCGTTTCGACCGCGCCTCCGCCAACGCTCTTCGTCACGCTCAGCCCCGCGTCGGTGAGCCTTCCCGTCCAGGGAGCCGCGCAAATCTTCGCCACGGTGAAGGACGCATCCGGCAACGTGGTACCGACGGCGCAGATCACCTGGACCAGCAGCAGCCCGTCGATTGCTAGCGTCGCGCCGTCAGGCGCAATCGCGGGCAGCAACCCGGGTTCTGCCGTCATCACCGCTACTGCGGGAACGGGGCATTCGACCGCCTCAGTCACCGTCACGCCGGCATCCACCGCACCGCCGTCTTCGCCCCCGCCGCCTCCGCCTCCTCCTCTGTCACCGCCGCCGCAGCTGGCGTCGCTGTTCGACGACTACAGCACGGTGTCGCCGCATTGGCGGCACATCACGACGATGATGACGGATTTCTATTATGGATGGACGCCCGCCGAGCGCACGTGGGCCGGCCAACACTACGATCTCGCCATGTCCGGCGACGGCTCGGCGTGGCAAGCCGCGAACTCCACCGTTCGACACCTGGCGTATGCCTTCGAGTGGACGATTGAAATCGATGGCGGCACGCCGGGTATCGCAACGACGTACTACGCAGACATGAAGCAGTGGTACTCCGCGCATCCGCAGTACGTCATCGAGACCGCGTTCCTGCACATGCCTAACGCACCGAGGGATTCGGCGCATCGCCTGGTCTTCTTTGATTGGGGTACCCACAAGTGGGCGTTCGATCCGGCCGACGCGGGTTTACGTGCCTACCAAGTTGACCGGCTCACACGCGTCGCGACTGGACATCAAGGCGTGTTCCTCGACGTCGAATCATCGAGCGGCATCTTGGCTCACGTCTCGAAGTCGCAGGAGTACGCGGTGACCGCGTCCTATCAGAGCGCCCACACATCGCTGATTGCCGCGATCAAGCAGGGCCTCGGGTCGAAGATGCTCATGCTCAACACCGCGACCTACACTACGCCGTTCGATCTTGCAGACGCCGAAGCAGCGGGGGCGGTACATCTCGAGAAGGCGAATAGCGCGCTCTACTCCGAAACCTCACTGCTGTGGCAGTGGTGCGAGACCCTTATGTCCCACGGTGTATTCGTCGACTTCGTCAGCACACTGTCCAGCGGTGAAGAAGCGACGTATGCCGCGACCATACCGCCGGGGAACTCGCAAACGACCGCGCAGCGCCTGAAGTTGTGGGAGCTCGCCAGCTACTACATGGTGGTTCCATCGTCTCCGACACTGCTCTCCTTGCAGCTCGAAAACATGTGGAACCTTCCATATTCGTCGATCTGGCTTCGCGCTCAGGAGGCGGACATCGGTCATCCCACAGGATCACGCGCCATCCAGACACGCGGGACGGACCCTGTCGGCCAAGGGTATACGCTATACAGCCGTGATTTCGATCGCGCGCTGGTGCTACTCCGCCATCAGTCCGGTTGGGGCTCCCAGGTCTACACGAATGCGAGCGCCGTGACTTTCCCGCTGCCGGCTGGCGAGACGTGGTTACCGCTGCACGCCGACGGTACGGTGGGTGCGGCCGTGACGAGCATCACGCTGCGCAATTCCGAGGCAGCCATCTTGATAAAGCAGAGCAAAGTGCAGTAAGACCGGACCCGTGTCGCCGGGAGAAGGGAATCGCCGCGGTCCTACCATCGCGGCGATTTTCTTTTCGCGTCAGCTACTATGACGGACTTTGAGCCTCATTGTGGTCACGGAGCCACAATCGCTCGCTTTTGGGCGGTCCAGGCCGACGTTAGAATGGCACTGTATTAGCATTGACTTGCCGTCTCTACGAGTTACGAGCAGCGATCCGGTAGCCACTCGGCCAATGGCCCATCCGCAAACAGTTACTCCACATCCTCTTGCAGTGCCGCCGGCTCCGTTCGTGCCGGCCGCCCTACCGTGGCAAGAGCCGCCGCCCGATCGGCTGCTTAAAGCCATCGCTTGGATGCTGTTTGTCTACATCTGGCGTGTGCAGGACGCCATCCCGGTTCTCGCCAAGATCCAGCTTCCGCTGGTCGTGACAGGACTCGCGATCGTCTTCTTCCTATCGTCGCGTCAGCGGGCGCGCAGACTCACGCTGATTCGCTCACCCCTCATCTCGCTGGTTGTAATTCTCCTTGGGGTCATGCTCATCGGTGTGCCAACGAGTCTGTGGCCGGCGCGCAGCCTCAGCTTTGCCGTCAAGAGCGAGACGGAGAACATCGCGCTGTTGGGTCTCGTCGCAGTGAGCGTTCGCAGCATGCGCGACATCGAGTGGTTCGCGAAAGTCAATCTCTACGGCGCGCTCTTTTTCTCCTTCATCGTGAGCTTGTTCTTCCACGTGGGGGCCGACGGACGGTTGGGCAATCTCGTGTTCTACGATGCGAACGACTTCGCGCTCGTGATGGTTGTCACGATTCCGTTCGCGCTGTACTTCCTTCGCGCCGGCAACGCGCGCCGCGGACGGCTGCTCGGACTGTTCACCCTCGGCTTCATCCTGATCGGCATCGTGAAAAGTGGATCGCGCGGTGGTTTCATCGCACTGGTCGCGGTGATGACCTACGCATTGCTGCTCTATCGCGCGCTCCCGAGACGTGTACGCATGTCGGTCGCCATCGCGGGTGTCGGATTCATAGCGGTACTCGGGTCGGACAGGTACTGGACCCAGATCAGCACCATTGCCCACCCCGAGGGTGACTACAATTGGACCGGTTCATTCGGGCGCAAGGCGGTTTGGGAGCGCGGACTGGGATACGTCGAGCACCACCCCTTGTTCGGCGTCGGTGTCGGATCGTTTCCGATCGCCGAGGGCGAGTCGGACATTGCGCTCTCGCTTACAACGCAGGGGCATGGATTCAAGTGGTCGGTTGCCCACAACTCGTTCCTCGAGACGGCGGCAGAGCTGGGCATTCCGGGATTCATCGTGTTCGTGTCGATCTTCGTCGTCGCCATCCGCATGTTGGTGGCAATGCGCCCCGGACGTCGCTATGGCCCCTGGGTGTCGAAGCGAGAATTGGCTGTCTCGCAGATGCTGATCGCGTCGTTCATCGGCTTCATCGTCGCCGGAATTTTCGTGTCGGCCGAGTATTTTTCTTATCTCTATTTTCTGTTGGGGTTGGTGATCGCATTGGGCAAGGTCCTCAAGATGCGGTGCGACGCCGGCTGGGCCGCGCTCGCCATGGCGCGCCAGGTTCGGTTAGGCGGGCCGCAGCCCGTTCCGGTCACCAGTATGGGACCTCAGCCGCTGCCCGCGCCCTGAGCATCACAGTTTCCTCTTTGTGGTCGTACCGCGCTCGCCGACGGCGGGATCACATGCTCGACGAGAAGCGACCCGCCGCGTGCGCCGCCATCTGAAACGACTGGCCGAGCTCACCCTGGTGTGGAGCGGCGCACCGCGTCTCGCGCTCGCCGGACATCGATCTCGCACGCTCATTCTCGCGTATCACGACATCGTTCCGTTCGGCGAATCACCGGCCGGAGACGCGTCACTGCATTTACCGCAAGCGCACTTCGCGGCACAACTCGATGCGCTCGCGAGCACGCACGACGTCGTGTCGCTCGCGGACGCGCTCGCCCCCGCGCCGTCTCGCACGAGGCGGCCGCGGGTTGCGATCACGTTCGACGACGCATACCGAGGTGCGCTCACTGCCGGCGTCCCGGAGCTCGCGCGCCGCGGAATGCCGGCGACAATATTCGTCCCGCCCGGCCTGTTAGGCGGGCGACGATTCTGGTGGGACGTTGTGTCATCGTCGCACGGTGGTGCGCTGGATCCCTCGCTTCGCCACAGGGCGCTCGATGCGTGGCGAGGGGACGGCGACGTCATCCTGCAGTCGGTCGAGGTCGGCCGCGACGCACTCCTGCCGGGGTACGCGTGTAGCGCGACGGAGAGCGAATTGACCGGCGCCGCCGCTGTGCCCGGCATCACGCTCGCGTCGCACACCTGGAGCCACCCGAATCTCACAGCGGTCGAGGCGCAACGTCTCGACGCCGAGCTGCATCGGCCGCTCGCATGGCTGCGCGAGCGCTACGAGCGCGTGCTGCCTGTGCTCACGTATCCGTACGGTTTGCAGTCCGCGGCGGTGCAGCGTGCAGCGGCAGCGGCCGGATATGAGGCCGCGCTCTGCATCGACGGCGGCTGGGTCGTCGAGCCGCGGTCTCCATACGCGATACCTCGCATGGATGTGCCGGCGGCCGTCTCGCCAGCCGGCTTCCAGCTACGCGTGAGCGGAGTATTGTCGTGACGGCGCGTCCAGCAGTGCTGGTGACCGACGGTGACCAACGGTCGGCGCTCGCCGTCGTGCGATCACTCGGCGCGGCGGGCTATCCCGTCTACGTCTGCTCCTCCCGGCGGCGCTCGCTGGCGGGCGCGTCGCGCTACGCACGCGCCGAGGCGATCGTGGCCGATCCGCTCGAGGACCCGGAACGCTGCGCCGCCGACATCCGGGCGCTGATCGACGGCTGGCGTATTGGCGTGCTGATTCCGATTGCAGATGCCTCGCTCCTCGCGACGCTCCCCGACCGCACGCGACTCCCGAATGTCCTGGTGCCGTTCGCCGACGAGCAGGCCGTGCGGCAGATAGCGGACAAGGGCGCCGTGCTCGAGGCGGCGACCGCGGTGGGGATCGCAATCCCGCATCAACGCACGGCCGCCGACCGCGACACGCTGGCGGCGCTGGCGCCCACGCTCGAGTACCCGGTCGTGCTCAAGCCGTCGCGGTCCGTGGCCGAACAGGGCGGTCGGCGCGCCAAGTTTGTCGTTAGGCACGCGGCGTCGGCGTCCGACGTCGTCGCGGCGGCGGGCGAACTGGATCCCGCGGCGTACCCGCTGCTGGTGCAGCAGCGTGTCGTTGGGCCCGGGATAGGCATTTTCCTTCTCGTCTGGCACGGCCAGACGCTGGCGACGTTCGCGCACCGGCGCATCCGCGAGAAACCGCCCGCGGGCGGTGTGAGCGTGTACCGCGAGGGCGTTGCCGCCGACCCGGAACTCGTCCGACGGTCGCGCGCACTGCTCGACGCATTCGGCTGGTGCGGCGTGGCGATGGTCGAGTACAAGATCGATGCGCGCACCGGAACGCCGTATCTCATGGAAGTGAATGGCCGTTTCTGGGGCTCGCTGCAACTCGCGATCGATTCGGGGGTCGACTTCCCGGCGCTGCTGCTGTCGGCTGCGTTAGGCGGCGCGCCGACGCCGGTCGCCAACTACACAGCCGGTGTGCGAAGCCGCTGGTTCTGGGGCGACGTGGATCACCTCTTGACCCGGCTTCGACGCTCGGCCACTGCGCTGTCCCTCCCACCGGGCGCACCCGGCCGATGGGCGGCGGTGCGCGATTTTCTCACGATCCGGCCGCACTCCGATCGCGAGGAAATTTGGCGCCGCGATGACCCGCGCCCCTTCTTCCGCGAAACGGCGCAATGGCTCGGCTCAATCCGATAGCAGCCGACGGCCCACTGCGTATCGCGCTGATGCTGGAGACCGACGGTCCCGGCGGAGCCGAAACGGTGTTGCTGCAGCTGGCCGAGGAGTTGCGGCGCCGCGGCCACGACGTGATGCCCGTTGGGCCGGCGTCCGGATGCGGTTGGTTAGGCGGCGAGTTCGCCGCGCGAGGGTTCACCCCACGAACGTTCGAGCTGCGGCACCCCATCGATTGGCGCTGTGTCACATCGCTCACCGCGCTCATGCGCGGGCATGGCACGCAGCTGGTGCACAGCCACGAGTTCACGATGGCGGTGTACGGCAGCGTGGCAGCGCGTCGAGCGGGCGCAGGCCATGTCATCACGATGCACGGCGGCCGGTATTACGCCGAAGCCTGGCGGAGGCGCGCCGCCCTCCGGTGGGCGATGAAGCGGAGCGCGGCCACCACGGCCGTCTCCGGCGCCACCGCCGCCGACTTGCGCCGCACCCTCGGCGTTCCGGACGACGCTGTGCGCATAGTGCCTAACGGAATCCGGATGCCGAGCGGACGGCGAGAGAAGGTGCGCCGCGAGCTGAAGGTGCCCGACGACGAGCTGGTCATCGTCGCCATCGGCAATTTGTATCCCGTGAAAGGCCATGCCGTGCTATTGCGTGCCCTGGCCGAGCTCGAGGAGCAAGGTGGCGCGCCGCGGTGGCGCCTCGCCATCGCCGGCCGCGGCGAGGACGAGCAGCGCCTCCGATCTATCGCCGACGACGCCGGCATTGCTTCGCGCATACACCTGCTGGGCTTCCGTTCCGACGCGCCGGATATTCTCGCTGCCGGCGACGTCTTCGTCCTTCCCTCACTGTCAGAGGGTCTTCCGCTTGCGTTGATTGAAGCCATGGCAACCGGGCTTGCGATCGTGGCCAGCGACGTAGGCGGCATTCCAGAGGTTGTGGCACGAGGCCAGGAGGCCCTGCTCGTGCCGGCCGCATCCCCGACCGCGCTTGCAGCGGCCATTCGTGCGCTGCTCGACGACCCCGTGCGGCGTGCCGCGCTGGGTGCCGCGGCCCAACGTCGCGCGCACCGCGAATTCAGCGTCACGAGCATGACGGACGCCTACGAAGCGTTGTACCGCGGCGCAGCTGTCGGATGGGGAGGCGTGTGATGCCGTCGACGCTTGGCATCGTGCACGTGCACAGCGACTACTCGCACGACGGCCGCGACACGCTGCACGGTCTCGCCGAGTTTGCGGCCGCGCGCGACATTGGCTTCATCGGGCTAACGGACCACGCCGAAGATTTTTCCGCGTTGCGATGGGACGAATACGTCCGCGCGTGCGGCGCGGCCTCGAGCGATGTCGTCCGTCTGATTCCCGGGCTCGAATTTCGCTTCGCCGGATTCCGCGGACTGCACCTGCTCGCCTTCGGTCTCGCACGCTGGATCGAGCCGACCACGCCGGATGAATTCATCACACTCGCGGGACCAGCCTCCCGCCTCACCGCGCTCGCGCACCCGATACTCGCGGGATACGACATCCCTGAGGTGGTGCGCCAAAGTATCGATGCCATCGAGGTCTGGAACGCGACGTACAACACCCGGTACCTGCCCGACCCGCGCGCGTTTCGCTTATTGCACGAGACGCAGCGCGCCCGGCCGGGGGTCGTCGGATTCGCCGGTCTCGATCAACACGACAGCCGCAATGATCGCGAGATCCGGGTCGAGGTGCGCGCCGCCGACGCCGCCGATCCGTTAGGCGCACTGCGGGCGGGCCGGTTCGAGAACCGCGGGCGCACGATGCGCTTCGATGCTACCACCGGCGTGGATGGTGCGCGGCTCGAGATGCTGTCGGTGGTCCGCTGGTGCTACGATCGCGTGGAGCGCGTTCAGGACTCGATCGTGAGAGCGCTCCGATCGCGCCGCGACGGCGCCTGAGCCGTGACACGTTCTATCGCGTCCAACAGAATCTCAGCTTGGCGGGCGCGGCTGAAACGGTCGTCACGCGCGATGCGTGTCGGGGCGACGCCCTGTCGATGCATTTCGTACCGGCGTCGAATCGCGGCCGCTATGGCCGGCACATCACCGGGAGCGACAATGTCGGCATCGGTCCCGCGCAGCAGTTGCGCGGTTGCGCTCCCTGGTTCGGTGAGCGTGAGCAGCCACGCGTCGAATCGCATGTACTCGAAAGTCTTCGCCGGAATGAACTCGCGTCCGAATCCGACAAAAACCACCAACATCGTCGCCTGCGCTAGAAACTCGAGCGCTGCGCTGTGCGGTCGGCGCGGTCCGACCGACACATAATCGGCGATTCCCGCCTCGCGTGCGAAGACGTCGATCGGCAACTGTCCTGGCTCGCCGAAGTCGCCGATGAAATCGATGCCGAAGTCCGCAGGTGTCAGCGAGAGCGCACGAATCACCTCGGCGGAGGCGCGCATCAGATTGCGCACATCCTGTTCGAGGTAGATGGTTCCGGCGAAGCCGATCGTGAATCGACCTCCCCGCCGCGACGGCGGCACGGAGTACAAGTCGGTCCCGTTGAGAACCGTGATCATGCGTTCTCGTGTTTCCGGATATGCCGCGGCGAGACCCTCGCGCGCATGGTCAGTGTTGGCGATCACGATCGCTGCGTCGGCGACCACACGGCGCTCGTAGCGCCGCGCCTCGCTATACCACCACAAGCTGGCGTACGTCTCGTGGAGCATCGGGAACAGACTCCATGGATCACGCATATCCACGATCAGAGGAAGTCGGGCCACGGCGGCGACCCGGCGCGCAGCTTCGTGCGCCATGTGTGGCGGGCCGGAGCTCAGAACCGCGCGATGGACGCCGCCCGTGACGACGGAGGCTCCCATCACTGCGGCCTGGCGGGCCCACGCTTCGTCGCGGGCGATCACCACGTACGCGCTGCCGAGGCGCGTAAACTCGCGCATCGTGCGCGGAGGCCACCGCATCTGCTCGCGCGCAATCGACGCGCGATCGGATACGGCGGCGTTCTCTCCGGACACCAGAGCGGCACCGTACGGCTTCCTCCGTGGGAATATCCGGCGATAAACACGCGCGGCCCAGTTCTCGAGCTGCTCGACCATCAAGCGTGGCTGGGGCACGTGGAATACGCGGACGCCATCCGGAAGCGCTGCCATCCGAGCGGCATCCCCGTCATCATCCTGACGGCACATGACGACGTCCAGTCCCCATCCGCGCTCGGCGATGAAGCGCGCGAACTGCTCCCAACGTCGAGCGCCGACGGTGGCGTTAGGCGGAAAGTGCTGACTAATAAGGATGAGGCGACGCTGCTCCTGCTCGGGACGCGACGGCTTCTCAAAAAAGGGCTCCGCGCTCATGAGGCGCTCGCCTCGCCGGTGGCGATCCGCTCGCGAATCACTGTCGCGATGCGATCGGCAATCTCCAACCAGTCATGCCGTCGGGCCTCCGTCCGCCTCGCCCGCTGGACCTCGACATCCATGGCCGACGCCGCGAGCTGTCGCCGAATCGCCTGCTCCCACCCGGCAACGCCGCTCGCGATCTCCACGAGATGCTCGTAGCCACGCAGCGCCGGCAGCGGCACTGACACGACCGGGCGCCCCGTCGCCAAATACTCGTGCAGCTTGAGTGGATAGATGTACTTCGTGTAGTCGTTCACCCGATACGGCATCAGACACACGTCGAAGTGCTGTGGGTACCGGCTGAGCTCCGACGTCGGCTTGCTGCCGAGAAAGTAAACGTTAGGCATTGCCTCGAGGCGGTCGAGCAGCGGCGTAATCTCGGGGTGCGCGTGGCGCGCGCCCACGAACACGAACGACCAATCCGGCGTCCGCTGCGCGAGGCCGAGGAGCAATTCCCAATCGACCTGCTTCTTCACGTATCCGGTGTATCCGACCCGCGGACGTGGGATGTCCTGCAAGTCGACGGGCTCGGGCCCCGGTGTGGCAAAGGCGTCGTAGTCGACGCCGTTGGAGATCAGAGTGCTGTGACGATTCAGAGCGCCTTTTCGCTCTTGCATCGTCTGGGACACGGTGAACACCTGCCCGACCCGTCGGAGAAGGCGCTCCTCGTCGGCGCTCAGCGGGACCTCGTGTTCGGAGTGCGAGTACTCGTCGTAAATGTGGTACACGCTGAGATCATTCTTCACCGCGGAGAGGGCATCGGCAAAGGCGACGTGCCACAGATAGAGGACGACGTGCGTGCAGCCGCGCCGTTCCAAACTCTTACGGGCGCGCGCTAGTCGGGCCCGGAGCAACGCATCGTTCAACCAGCGCGGTCGGTGGACCCTTGGCGTAAGCGTCGAGCTGTCGTGCACTACGAAATCACGCGGTAGCCCCTCGACCGTTTGGTCGCGCGAAAACAATCGACCCACGGAAACCGCACGGCGCCATTCGGGGGCTGGATTGACCCACACCACAGGGAACTGTCGAGCCAGCCGTGTGAGCACTTGGTGTCGCGAATTCCACCGCGCCCCCCACGTGTCAAGCGACAACGAGAGGATGCCGATGCGCACTCGACCGGTTTCCTTCGAGGACGACGCCGGTCGCCCGTCTATTGACGGACGCGCGTCAGCTAGCGCATGAGGCATCATGTGGGCGTCGCAGGGAACAGCACCGCAGCATCGCGTTTCGAGGGAATAGGAAATATTGCTGCTGCATGTCTCTCGCGCAGCACCGGCCAGGCCTACGGATGGATACCAGGACGCGTCCTTGCACGAGCGGGCATTGCCTCGCGAGTAATTTTTCATACATCTCTGCCGTTTGCGTGCCGCGCTGGTTGTTCGCCCGTTTGTCTTCCGGCAACGGCCTGATCGACTCTCATTCCATCTCAACATCTGTCGAGCTCGCTCCGAATTCTGCATATCACGGCGCCGACCCGTGCCGGCGGGCTTGAAAGCGTCGTCCGGCTACTGGCACGCTCGCAACAGGCGGCTGGGCAGCGTGTGACTGTCGCGGCTGCCGTTGGACCGGATGAAAGCGACCATCCGTTCCTTCGGGTACTGGCCGAGGATGGGGTGGAAAGTGCAGTCGTACGCGTCGGTTCGAGGAGTTATGTGCGGGAATGGCGCGGTTTGAGAGCCCTTTGCGTGGCGACGCAACCTGATATTGTCCACACTCATGGTTATCGTAGCGACGTCATCGGGGCTCTCGCCGCTAGTAGCCTGAATATTCCGAAAGTAACCACTGTACATGGTTTTACCGGTGGCGGCATCAAGAACAGAGCGAACGAGTGGATCCAAGTCCGCGCCTTCCGCAAGTTCGACGCGGTCGTGCCTGTATCAGGAGCCATGGTTGGACGCCTCAGGAAAGCAGGCGTCCGGGAAAGCATAATCCACTCGATTCCCAATGCCGTCGACCCACGAGGCGTGATCGCTCCGCGCGACCAAGCACGACGTCGCTTCGGACTCGCTGATGAGGAGTTCGCCATCGGTTGGGTCGGACGAATGAGCATCGAGAAAGGCCTGGACACGCTCGTCCAAGCGCTCCGCCTAGTCGCGAAACCTGTAAAAGCAGTGTTTGTCGGTGATGGTCCGCGCCGAGGATCGCTAGAGAATCTTGCCGCTTCGCTCGGCATGGACTCGTTGATACAGTGGCCGGGCATGGTTCGAGACGCTGCCTCGCTGTTCAGGGCCTTCGACGTGTTTGTGCTCAGCTCGCGTACCGAGGGAATACCGATCGTGCTGCTGGAGGCGATGCGCGCTGGCGTACCCATTGTTGCTACAAGGGTTGGAGGAGTACCTGAGATGCTCGATGAGAAGGAGGCCCTGCTCGTGGCCAGCGACCAACCAGACGCGTTGGCTGCGGCCATCGACGCCGTCCGAGCACACGGTGATGCGGCCAAGGGTCGAGCCCGCGCGGCGCGCGAGCGGCTCGAGCGTGACTTCGCAGTCGAGTCGTGGGTCGAGAGCTACGACGCGATCTATCGCTCTGTCCTCGCCAATCGGACGCGCAAACAATGATCGTGACAGGTATCGTGCTGCTCGCGGTGCCGTTTGTCGTTTTCGGCTACGCCTACATCGCGTATCCGGCCCTACTGTGGCTGGCCTCGCGTTTTCGCCGCGAGTCCGCGCCGATTGCGGATCCGGCCGAATGGCCGATGGTGACGATCACAGTTCCCGCTTACAACGAAGAGAAGCGGATTCGGTCTACCATCGAGAGTCTACTGCAGATCGACTACCCGCCTGATCGGCGGCAGATCGTGATCGCCTCCGATGGATCGACGGATGGCACCGATGCCGTGGTGCGCGAGTACGCATCTCGTGGTGTGGAGCTCGTGCACGTGGCGCCGCGCGGCGGAAAGACTAACGCAGAGAATCACGCGTCGAGCTCGTTTCGCGGCGAGATCGTCGTCAATACTGACGCGTCGATTCGCCTGCACCCGCTCACGGTGAAAGCGCTCGTGCGTGTGTTTCAAGACTCGAGTGTCGGCGTGGCGTCAGGTCGAGACGTGAGCGTGGGCGATGTGAAGCAGGAAGCGAATCGCGGCGAGTCCGGCTACGTCGGCTACGAAATGTGGGTGCGTGCGCTCGAAACCAGGCTCGGGTCGATCGTCGGCGCAAGCGGATGCTGCTACGCGGCACGAGCCGATGTGCAGCGCGCTGTGCTACCCGGCGATCTCGCCCGAGACTTCGCGAGTGCGCTCATTGCGCACACGAAGGGACTGCGCGCCGTATCGGTAGCAAGCGCCACGTGCGTCGTGCCGCGAACAACCTCTTTGCGTGCGGAGCTCCATCGCAAGGTGCGCACGATGGCGCAGGGACTCGAGACGCTGTGGCACTTCCGCGACCTCACCGTTCCGTGGCATGGTGGGATCGCCTTTGCCTTCATGCTTACGAGCCACAAGCTGTCTCGCTGGTTGGTCTACCTGGCGCTGCCGCTCGCGCTTGGTGGGCTCGTACTGCTGTGCGTCGCCGACCGGCGAGCTCTCGCGCTAGCGGTCGTGGCGATTCTGGCGCTCGGCGCCGGCTACGCTGCCATCGCCTGGCCCGAGGGCAGACGTGTGCCGCTCCCGTTTGCGTTGTGCGGCTTCGTCGTCGTGTCGAACCTGGCCGGCGCGCTCGCCTGGTTCAGGTTCCTGCGCAGGCAACGCATGCCGAGCTGGGAACCCACGCGCCGACCCGACCTTGGCGGCGAGACGGTTAAGTAGGGCGCTGACTGCACGACGGGCAGAGTCAACGATCGCGGTTCGGCACGCCTGAGTCAGCGGCTCGGGCTCTCGATCTCCCCGTGTTGGACGTCCCGAGCGAGGCGCTCGAACTCGAGCAGGTTGTGTTGTTGCTTGTCGCTGAGGTGATGCCTCCACTGCTCATCCGCGCCCCCGTACACCCGGCGCCGCGCGATCCGCGCACGGAACGCCTCATCCACCTCGAGTCCGGTACGCTCGCCAATGCGCCTAACGGCCTCGACGGGATCCTGCACCAACGCCTGGTACGCCACTTCGACCCGATCGTCGGCCGATATCTGCGCGAGCTGTCGCGCGAGCTGCCACCGATTCAGCACGATTGTGATAGCGGCGGCGACCTCGGGGGCCTCCCCGGTCTCACGGTAATAGTCGACGAACGGCGACGGCATCGCATCCCACTTCCAGGCGTCGATCCGCGCTTTGGTGCGGGCGTAGAAATCCACCCGAAGGAGAGAGGACACAGTGGCACCGAGCCCACGCGTGATGTGGACGAATCTCGCGCCAGGGAACAGCTCACGAAGCAGAGTGATCTTGACCGGACGTCCGACGAGCTTGCCGAGGAATCGCGGCTTGCCCTGGTAGCGCCTGATGCGCTCTAGAAGGGGAACGATGGTCGCCCGTCCCCTCGCGACCGCCCGCGGATCCGCAGCCTCAGAGTAGTACTCGGGGACCCAGTGCTCGAATACGCGATTCGGCTCGACCGGCTTCGGAAGAAACCGCGCCTCCCGATACCGGTCTGTGC
>Ga0310810_10001472_pt1 | contig 24735 bp, 27 predicted proteins | sample NCmetagenome_FD_207641 | JGI IMG/M metagenome (GOLD analysis project Ga0310810, IMG submission 207641) | Soil microbial communities from experimental microcosm in Duke University, North Carolina, United States - NC | ecosystem: Engineered > Artificial ecosystem > Soil microcosm > Unclassified ...
CGCACTACGTAGTCATCTTGTGACTGACGACCGCCTCGTAACCGCAACACGAGCTGAAGACGACGTCCAGTACGAGGCCGGGCTGCGGCCGCGCGTCCTCGACGACTACATCGGTCAGGACCGCGTGCGCGAGAATCTGCAGGTGTCGATCGCGGCGGCGCGACAGCGGTCCGAGGCGCTCGACCACGTGCTGCTATACGGCCCGCCGGGTCTGGGCAAGACGACGCTGGCGTATGTGATCGGCAACGAACTCGGCGCCCCGGTTCGCGCGACCTCGGGACCGGTCCTGGAAAAACCAGGCGACCTCGCCGCCATTCTCACCAACCTGGCGGAGCACGAAGTCCTCTTCATCGACGAAATTCATCGCATGTCGCCGACGATCGAGGAAATCCTCTACCCGGCGCTCGAGGATTATGAGCTCGACATCATGATCGGGCAGGGCCCGGGCGCCCGCTCGGTGAAGGTGCCGCTTCAGAAATTCACGCTCATCGGCGCCACCACCCGCGCCGGGCTGCTGACGTCGCCCCTGCGCGCCCGCTTCGGCATCGTCCACCGTCTCGAGTTTTATACCGATACCGATCTCGACGAGATCGTGCGCCGTTCGGCACGGATTCTCGGCGTGCCGATCGACAACGCCGCGGCGGCGGAGATTTCGCGCCGCTCGCGCGGCACCCCGCGCGTGGCGAACCGGTTATTGCGGCGGATTCGCGATTACGCCCAGGTCCGCGCGGACGGCGCCATTTCGCTCGAGGTCGCCCATGGCGCGCTGAAGCTGCTCGAAGTCGACGAACACGGATTCGACGAAATCGATCGCAAGCTGTTGAGGACGATCATCGACAAGTTCGGTGGTGGTCCGGTCGGCGTCAACACGATTGCGGCGGCGATCAGCGAAGAGAAGGATGCCATCGAAGACATTTACGAACCGTATCTGATTCAGATTGGCTTTCTGGATCGGACGCCGCGTGGCCGGGTTGCGACGCCGCGCGCCTACGGGTACTTCGGCCTCGACGCACCAGGAAGGGACTCACGACTGTGGTAGCTCAGGGACAGCGGTCCATCCACCGCAGCACCCACTGCGGCGGACGCCCCACGACGATTACGGCGCTGGCGACGTATGTCCCGCCACGTCTCCTCACCAATCACGATCTCGAACAAATGGTCGACACCACCGACGAGTGGATTCTGCAGCGGACCGGCATCCGTGAGCGGCACATCGTCGATCCCGGCGTCGCGACGTCCGATCTCGCCAAAGAAGCGGCCATTGCGGCGCTCGATCGCGCCGGGTTGAAACCGGATGACATCGGCGTGATCGTCGTCGGCACCGTGACCCCTGACATGATGTTCCCGAGCACGGCCTGCCTGCTCCAGAACAAGATTGGCGCGCACCACGCCTGGGGCTTCGACATCAGCGCGGCCTGTTCGGCGTTCACCTATTCATTGACGACCGCCAGTCAGATCGTCGCGAGCGGCGGCGCCGAACACGCGCTGGTCGTCGGCGCCGACGTGATGTCGAGCATCATCGACTACAAGGATCGGTCCACCTGCGTGCTGTTCGGCGACGGCGCCGGAGCCGTGGTCGTTTCCGCGAGCGACGATGAATCGAAGGGTGTGATCCTGGACTTCGAACACGAAATCGACGGCTCCGGCGGCGCGGCGCTCTGCATGCCGGCCGGCGGCAGCCGGCGTCCGTCGTCGCACCAGACCATCGACGAGCGGATGCACTACGTGAAGCAGGACGGCGCCACCGTGTTCAAGTTTGCGGTCCGCAAGACCGAGGAGATTTCGCGCCGGATCCTGGAGCGCAACGGGTTGACCCCCGGGGATCTCAATTTGTTCGTCTCGCACCAGGCCAATCGCCGCATCATTCAGTCGGCCACCGAAAAGCTCGGCGTGTCGCCGGACAAGGTCATCATCAACATCGAGCGCTTCGGCAATACGACCGCCGCCACCATTCCGCTCGCGTTGAATGATGCGATCTGCAGCGGCCGGCTCAAGCGGGGAGATCTCGTACTGCTCGCCTCGGTGGGTGCCGGTTTCACGGTGGGCACCGTGTTGCTACGATGGGGAATCTGACACCGCGTATTTTTCTCCTCTCGCCTGCGAACTGCAACGGCCGCCGTGGTGCGCAGCTTCTTTCGCCCAAGTCGCAATCTGAGATCGCCCGACGTCTGAATTCGCGCGACGGCATCCCGCTCGGTGACCTGTTTGCGTTCGTCAGCGCGTTGTATTTCCGCGGCAAGCTGACCTACGCCCGTCATTTCGCCTCACCTCCCGAGGTGGATAACCCGATCGTGGGCCGCGGCGTGCACGTGATCACGACCAACGCCGGGCTGCGCAGTCCGGACACGCTGGTGACGCGAGCGGCGATTCGTCAGTTTGCGGCTGACGACATCAGTTCCGAGAACCGCGCGTATCGGCGTCCGCTCGAACAAAGCGCCAAGGCGCTCCTGCGCGAGATTGGCGACTGCGAGGTGGTGCTGCTCGGCAGCATCGCCTCCCCGAAATACGTCGATGCATTGCTCCAGATCTTTGGCGACCGTCTGCATTTCCCGGTCGATTTCGTGGGCCGCGGCGACATGAGCCGGGGCGGGTTGCTGCTGCGTCATGCGGCGGCCGGCATCGAGCTTCCGTACGTGCCGGTTGCCGGCGCCGTCCGTCACGGCGCTCGTCCGCCCAGGCTCGTCCCGCTATGCCGCGATCGCCGCTGACGATCCCGAACGACCAGGACAACGTGATCCTTCGCATCGGCGCACGCGAGGTCCGTGTGACCAATCTTCGCAAGATCTTCTGGCCCGACCTCGGCCTGACCAAAGGCGATCTGCTGCGGTATTACGCGAACGTCTCGGACGCGCTGCTGCCGCACATCGCCGATCGCGCGATGGTCATGAAGCGCTATCCGCACGGTGCGAGCGGCGAGTTCTTCTTCATGAAGCGGGCACCGAGCCCGCGGCCCGACTGGATCACCATCTGCACGATCGACCACGGCAACGGCAACATCATCGACTTTCCGATGATTAGCGACCTGGCGTCGCTGATGTGGGTGATCAATCTCGGTTGCATCGATCTGAATCAGTGGTACGCGAAGTGCGACGATATCAACCGTCCCGACTATCTCCACTTCGATCTTGATCCCGGGTCCGCGACGTTCGATCAAGTGCGGGAGGCTGGCCTGGTGGTGCGTGAAGCGCTGGATGCCCTGAAGATTCGTTCCGTGGTCAAGACCACAGGTTCGAAAGGCCTGCACGTGTACGTGCCGATCATCCGCGGACCGCTGCAAAAGGAGGTCTGGACGTTCGCGAAGGCATTGGCCATCGAGCTGGCCGCACGCAATCCGAAGCTGATGACCGCTCAGTACAAGGTGGCGAACCGTCCGGAAGGCCGGGTCCTCGTCGATTACAACCAGAACGCATGGGGACGCACGCTCGCCTCCATCTATTCGGTGCGGCCGCGGCCAGACGCGACCGTCTCCACGCCGGTGACGTGGGCCGAGGTCGAAAAAGGCATCCGCATCGAGGACTTCACCGTCACCAACGTCCCGAAGCGTGTCGCGAAGCTCGGCGATCTGTGGAAGCCGCTGCTGGCGGTACGCGGCCGGTTCGATCTGCGGCAATATCTCTGACCGCATGCTGGTCCGCGACTTTGATTTCGATCTCCCTGCGGAACTGATCGCCCAGGAGCCGGCCGCTGACCGCGGTGGCGCACGTCTGCTTTATCTCCCGCGACGGTCCGGTGCCGTTGCGCACTCGACGATCGCAGCGCTGCCGACGTGGCTTCATGCCGGCGACGTCCTCGTCGTCAACAACACGCGCGTGTTTCCCGCACGACTGCTCGGGCATCGTGTGCCGAGCGGCGGTGCCGTGGAGTGCCTGCTGGTGGCGCGCCTCGACACGGCCACCGGCGTCGTGTCGTCCGGCTTCAGCGTGCCAGCGGAACGCTGGGAGGCTCTGGTCCACCCGGGTCAGAAGCTGAAACCTGGATCGCGGGTGGTATTCCGCGGCGCCGTTACGCTGAACGGTGAAATTCTCGAGCGGCGATTCTTCGGCCGTCGCACCGTTCGGCTCTGGACCGACGACGGCACGCCGGTGCAGCGGGCGGTTGAGACGATCGGGCACGTTCCGCTTCCGCCCTACATCAAACGTGAAGATCGCGGCTCCGATCGCGAACGCTATCAGACCGTATTCGCCCGCACTTCGGGATCAATTGCCGCACCGACGGCCGGCCTGCATTTCAACGCCGCGTTGCTGGCCGCTCTTCGCGAGCGCGGCGTCGGCGTCACCGAAATCACGCTGCATGTGGGATACGGCACGTTTCAGCCGGTGCGGGTGGAACAGGTCGAGGACCATCGCGTCGAGCCGGAGCGCTACGAAATCTCGTCCGAAGCTGCCGGCGCGATCAACCAAGCCCGTGACCAGGGCCGGCGGGTCATCGCCGTGGGAACGACCACGACGCGAACGCTCGAATCGGTCGGTCGTGCCAACGAGGGTCGAATCGTCGCAGGCGGCGGATCGACCGATCTGTTCATCTATCCCGGCTTTCAGTTCACGGTCATCAGCGGGCTGCTGACGAACTTCCATTTGCCGCAGTCGTCGCTGCTGATGCTGGTGTGTGCGTTCGCTGGCCGCGAGCGTGTTCTGGCGGCGTACCGCGAGGCCGTGCAGGAGCGATATCGCTTCTACAGCTATGGTGATGCGATGTTGATCCTGTGACTAGTGAGACGGGCGAAAAGACCGTCCTCTACACGAGATGTGGGGGACGCTCTTTTGGGGCGTCCCGCCGGGGGCAGGCGTCCAATCGGCAATTCGTGATAAACAAACACGCGTCCATGATCTTCCCTTACGAGGAATTCGACCTCTCCGGCGTCACGACCTATCCGCTCAAGTCGCGCAAGAGCAAAGTCACCGCCTCCGACTTCGCCCGCCCCTCGAATCGGTCGACCACGATCGGCGATTTTCTCGAGTCGCTGCCGAATGTTCTGGCCGCGGCGGATCTGAAAGCGATCGTCGCCGCGATTGGGGCGGCGAAAGGTGCCGGGGCAGGCGTCGTGTGGGGGCTGGGCGCGCATGTGATCAAGACCGGTCTTGGACCGGTGATTGTCGATCTGATGCGGCGCGGTTTCGTTTCTGCGATCGCCACCAATGGGGCCGCGGTCATTCACGACTTTGAAATCGCGTTGGCCGGCGCGACGTCGGAGGACGTGGATGAAGCGCTCGGCCCCGGTCAGTTCGGGATGGCCGACGAGACTGGACGGCTGCTGAATGGCGCCATCAATGAGGGCGCAGCAAAAGGGCTCGGCCTTGGCCAGTCGGTCAGCGCGTTTCTCCACGCACGCGCCCCGCAGTTCGCCAAGAGCAGCGTGCTCGCCGAAGCCGCCCGCCTGGCCATCCCGGTGACGGTTCACGTCGCGGTTGGGACCGACATCATCCACATGCACCCAGCCGCCTCGGGATCGGCAATTGGCGAGGCCAGCCTGCGTGACTTTCGGTACTTCGTCGCCAACGTCTCGCGGCTCGAACGCGGCGTGTATCTGAACTGTGGGTCGGCCGTCGTCTTGCCGGAGGTCTTTTTGAAGGCGGTCGCACTCGTTCGCAATCGCGGCACCTCACTCGGCCAGCTCACCACGGTGAACCTCGATTTCGTGCGCGGCTATCGGACCGAAATGAACGTGGTCAGGCGGCCGGTGGCGGGCGGCGCCGGACGTGGCTATTCGCTGGTCGGCCACCACGAACTGCTAATCCCACTCCTCGCCGCTGCCTTGGTGGACCAGGCCGGGGATTCACGTTAGGATCGAAGATTCCTGCCGGAGTAGCTCAGTTGGTGAGAGCACGCGTCTCATAAGCGCGGGGTCGACAGTTCGAATCTGTCCTCCGGCACTTTGTGGGCGGGAGGGGCAGAATAGGCGGGACGGGCAGGAAGGTCCCGTCCCGTCCATCCTGCCCGTCCCGCCCGTCCTGTCCGCCTTCGCTCGCCCATCTGAACGCGAGCTACGGCTCAACATGCACCTTCTGGATCGCGTTCGACGGACGATCCGGCGTCATCAGCTGCTCACCCCGGAAACCACCGTGGTCGTGGCGTTGTCGGGCGGGTCCGACTCGGTCGCTCTCACGCACTTGTGCAACGAACTCGATCGGCGAGGCGAATGCCGCCTCGTCGGCCTGGCTCATTTCAACCACCAGCTGCGCGAGCACGCCGAGCGGGATGAAACCTTCTGCGTCTCCCTGGCGGAGTCGTTAGGCCGCCCGGTCATCGTCGATCGCGCCAATGTCCGGGAGATCGCGGGGCAGGAGCGCCGGTCGATCGAGGACGCGGCGCGAACGGCACGTCATGCGGCGCTCGAGCGGGCGCGGCTTCAGCTTGGTGCCGACGTCGTGGCGTTGGGACATACGCGGGACGATCAAGCCGAGACGTTCCTGCTGCGGTTGTTGCGCGGTGCCGGTCCGAGAGGGTTGGGGTCGATGCGTCCGCGCCGTGGCCACATCATCCGGCCGCTGCTCGATTGCCGGCGCGCCAATCTCAAGATGTATTTGCGGGAACGTGAGCTCCCGTACGTCGAGGACGAGACGAACGATGACGTGAGCATCCCGAGGAATCGGGTGCGCGCAGAGCTGCTGCCGTTTCTTGAACGCCGGTTCAACCCCTCGATTGTCGACGTCCTGGCGGCAGAAAGCGCGCTCGCCCGAGACGACCATGAGTTCCTGGAAAGCGCCGCCGAGGCGCGATTCAGGCAAGTGGCTCATGCCGACGGCGAACAGTGGACCCTTGCCTTGTCCCCGCTCGCCGAGTGCCCGGCCGCGCTGCGGCGGCTGATCGTTCACCGGGCGATGACTGAGGCGGCTCACGGCCGCACCATTCGGTTCGCGGACGTCGAACGGGCGCTGGGCGTCGCATTGGGCGGCGACCCCGCTTTCGACGGCCCTGCCCAGCGGGTGGAACGCATTGGCGAGGCTCTCGTCTTAAGGGGTAGGCTCGCGGGGGCGACGGGAAGGCCCGAAATCCACCGGTCGAACTTATTCCGGTATTCGTTGTCTATCCCAGGGGAGGTCCACGTGCCCGAGGCCGGGTGCGTGGTATCGGCCGAGGTGAAGGCTCCGTTTGAGCCGGGCGGCGTGTCCGGCAGGGATGGAGTCGCTGTCGTCCGGCTCGATAAGAGTAGTGGAGTGCTCTCCGTCCGAAACCGGCGTCCTGGCGACCGTTTCAGGCCGCAGGGGCTGGGCGGGCGTAAAAAACTTCAGGACTTCTTCGTCGACCGCAAGGTGGCCCGCGACCACCGCGACGCCGTGCCAATCGTTGTAGACGACCACGACCGTATCGTGTGGGTGGCCGGGCACGCAATCGACGAAGACTTTCGTGTCACCGACCCTGCGCAAGCCGTGCTAATCTTGAGACTTAAGGGTGTGGGAGGCTCGTTTTGAATTCGACCTTGAAGAGCTTGTTGTTCTGGATGGTCCTCGTAGTCGTCGGGGTACTCATCTGGAATTTTTCCACCAAATATCAGAGCCGGGACCACCAGCTGACATTCAGCGAGTTCATGGCGGCGGTTGACGCCGGCAATGTCGCGAACGTCACCATTACCGGTTCAGAAATAACCGGGTCGACCAAAGACAACCCGAATCAGACCTTCCGCCTCTATGTTCCCAGCCAGTACGAAGGTCTGGCGAACGATCTCTACAAGAAGGACGTCAGGATCCAGGCGAAGGAGCCAACCGCCAGCCCCTGGGCGTCGCTGCTCTATAACTGGGCCCCCTTCCTCGTGATGATCGGATTCTGGGTCTTCTTCATGCGCCAGATGCAGAGTGGCGGGAACAAAGCGCTCTCGTTTGGCAAGAGCAAGGCGAAGCTGTCTTCGAGCTCGCAGAAGAAAGTCACTTTCAAGGATGTGGCTGGCGTCGACGAGGCCAAGGACGAACTGCAGGAGATTATCGAGTTCCTGAAAGAACCGCAGAAGTTCCAGAAGCTGGGCGGCCGCATTCCCAAGGGCGTGCTCTTGATGGGCCCTCCGGGAACCGGCAAAACCCTTCTCGCGCGCGCGGTCGCCGGCGAAGCGAACGTGCCGTTTTTCTCGATCAGCGGTTCCGACTTTGTTGAGATGTTCGTCGGCGTCGGCGCGTCGCGCGTCCGCGATCTGTTCGAGCAGGGCAAGAAGAACGCCCCGTGCATCGTCTTCATCGACGAGATCGATGCGGTCGGCCGTCATCGCGGCGCCGGTCTCGGCGGCGGACACGACGAACGCGAGCAGACGCTGAATCAGCTGCTTGTCGAGATGGACGGCTTCGAATCGAACGAAGGCGTCATCCTCGTCGCGGCCACCAACCGTCCCGATGTGCTCGACCCGGCGCTCCTCCGTCCCGGTCGTTTCGATCGACGCATCGTCGTCAACCGTCCCGACGTGAAGGGTCGCGAGGGGATTCTCGCGGTTCACACCCGGAAGATCCCGATGGCCGACGATGTGGACGTGGCGGTGCTGGCGCGCGGCTCGGCGGGCTTCTCCGGCGCGGATCTCGCGAACCTGGTCAACGAAGCCGCGCTGAACGCGGCGCGCTACAACCAGAAGGTCGTGCGGATGCACGACTTCGAATTCGCCAAAGACAAGGTGCTGATGGGGTCCGAGCGCCGCTCGATGATCATCAGCGACGCCGAGAAGAAGGTGACGGCGATTCACGAAGCCGGGCACGCGCTGTTGACCGTGCTGCTGCCGCACGCCGATCCGATCCACAAGGTGACGATCATTCCGCGCGGCATGGCCCTCGGCCTGACGCAGCAGCTGCCGGCCGACGAAAAGCACAACTACTCGCGCGATTACCTGAACGACCAGATCGCGATTCTCCTCGGTGGCCGTATCGCCGAAGAAATCACGATGGACAGCCTCACGACCGGAGCCGGAAACGATCTCGAGCGGGCCACTGAGCTCGCCCGGCGGATGGTCTGCGAGTGGGGCATGAGCGACTCGATGGGGCCGCTCACGTTCGGAAAGAAGGAAGAGCAAATCTTCCTCGGCCGTGAGATCGCGCAGCATCAGGACTACAGCGAGGACACCGCGCTCAAGATCGATCACGAAGTGAAACGCTTCGTCACGCAGAATTACGAGCGCTCACATCGGTTGCTCAGCGAGCACAAGGAGAAGCTGGTCAAGATCGCCGACGCGCTTCTCGCGAACGAGGTTCTCGATGCCGAGCAGGTCCGGCGGCTGGCCGCAGGATTGCCGCTCGAAATCGCCCAACCGGTCACGCCGCGTCCAGCCGTTCAGGACGAGCCTGAAGGCCGGGCGCGTAAAGAGCGGTCTCCGATCGTTCCTGCGCTGAACAAGCCCATTCCGCAGGAATAGCAGCACGAGTCGCTAGTTCCTGTCGCTAGTCACCGGTCAGCCGACTCCAACTGGCGATTTGCCACTGGTGACTAGCGACGAGATGTTCTCTCCCCGTCAGCCCTATAACGTTCCAATCGCGTCCGGAGGCGTCCTCCGCCTGGGCGATCGTCCGCTCGTCATGGGCATTCTGAACGTCACCCCCGATTCCTTTGCGGAGCGCCGCCCCCTCGATCGCGATGGTGCGGTAGAAGCGGCCCTGCGGATGGAAGCCGAAGGCGCCGATCTGCTGGACGTCGGCGGGGAGTCCACGCGTCCCGGCGCCGCGCCGGTTCCAGCCGACGAAGAACTCGCCCGTGTGCTCCCGGTCATTCAGGCTCTCGCCGGGCGCGTGCACATTCCGATCTCGATCGATACCTACAAATCATCGGTCGCCCGCGCCTGTCTTGCGGAGGGGGCCGCGATCGTGAACGATGTGAGCGGCCTCAGGCGGGACGACGCGTTGGCGGAGGTTGCAGCGGCCGCCGGCGCCGCTCTGGTCCTGACGCATAGCCGGGGACGTTCAGACGCGATGTACGACGAAGCTCGCTACGCCGACATCGTCGACGACGTCGTGGCGGAACTGGAAGCGTCGATCGAACGCGCCTCGTCGCGGAGCGTCGCTCGCGAATGTCTCATCCTCGACCCGGGAATCGGGTTTGCCAAACGTGCCGCCCACAGTTATGGTGTGCTGGCGCGGCTTCCTGAGCTGGCGGCGCGGCTCGGGCGTCCGTTGCTGGTCGGGCCGTCGCGCAAGTCGTTCATGAGCGAAGCCCTGGATCGTCGTCCGGCCATCGAGCGCGACTGGGGAACGGCCGCTGCGGTGACGGCCGCTGTCCTTGGCGGCGCCCAGATCGTCCGGGTTCACGCCGTCGGCGAGATGGTGCAAGTCGTTCGCGTGGCCGAGCAGATTCGCAGGGGATCGCAATTGTAGGGGACGCCCTTCAGGGCGTCCCAGCCGGGAATTGTTGAGGATGCCCTTGAGGGCTCTCAGGACGAAGGATGGACTGGATCACGAGTTTCGCGCGGCGGCCGCCCATCGGATGGTGGGACGTTCTCGACATCCTCGTGGTGTCGCTGATCATCTACGAAACGCTCAAGCTGATTCGTGGAACCCGCGCCGTGCAGATGGCGCTCGGCGCCGGTGTATTCGTCGCGCTGTTCTACGCATCGCGTTGGTCGCATCTCGGCACGGTCAATTGGCTGGTGCGCAACCTTGCCGGCTATGTCGTCATTGCGGTGATCGTGCTGTTTCAGTCCGACATTCGGCGCGCGCTCGCGCATCTCGGGCGCGCTCCGTTCTTTCGATATCTCGCCAAGTCCGAATCGAAAGAGGAATCGATTGAGGAACTGGTGGTGGCAGCTGGCATGTTGTCGACCCAGCGCGTCGGCGCGATCATCGCCATCGAGCGTCAGATTGGTCTTCGCAGCTACGTCGAAGGCGGCATTCCACTCGACGCCGTGCTCACCTACGATTTGCTGTTGAGCATCTTTCAGAAGACCTCGCCGCTTCATGACGGCGCGGTCATCATCCAGGAAGATCGCATTGCCGCAGCAGCTTGTTTTCTTCCGCTGACCATCAATCCCAAACTGAGCAAGGAACTCGGGTCACGTCATCGCGCCGCGATCGGCCTCACCGAAGAAAATGACGCGGTTGCCGTCGTCGTGTCCGAAGAGACCGGCGCCATGTCGGTGGTTGCGGATGGACGGATTGAACGCGGCCTGTCCGCCGACGGACTGCGCACCCGCCTGCGTGCGCTGGTTCTGAAACCGGTGCTGCGCGCGCGGCAGCCACAGACCACATGAACCGGATCTGGCCGTTTCGTCACCTCGGACTGAAAGTGTGGTCGGTCGTGCTGGCCATCGGATTGTGGCTGCTCGTCTCCGGCGATGAGAACGTCGAGCGCGGACTGCGCGTACCGCTCGAGCTGCAGCAGTTTCCGGCGGGCCTCGAACTTCAGGGCGATGCGCCGGCGCTCGTCGATGTGCGCGTGCGTGGCGAATCCAGCGCGCTCGGCCGGGTTGGCGCTGGCGACGTCGTCGCGGTGCTCGACCTGAAAAACACCAGACCCGGACGACGGCTGTTTCAGCTGACACCCGAGCAGGTGCGAGTGCCCTTCGGCGTCGAAGTCTTGCAAGTGGCGCCGTCGAGCCTCGTGCTCACCTTCGAAAATTCCGCCGCTCGCCAGCTCCCCGTCGTTCCGGCTATTGAAGGCGTGCCGGCGGCCGGCTTTGTCGTCGGTAAGCCAGTGGCCAATCCCGCAACCGTCGACGTCGTTGGTCCCGAGAGCGCCGTCCACCAGGCGACCGAAGCCTTGACTGAACCGGTGTCGGTTGCGAACGCCAACCAGGACATCACCGAAACGGTCAATATCGGATTCAAGGATCCCGCGCTCCGCTTGAAAACGCCGCGTCAGGCGATCGTGACCGTGCCGATTCTGCCCGGCCCGGTCGAACAGACGCTGCAGGGCCAGCCGGTCCACATGCGCGGTCTCAACGCCAACTTTATCGGACGCGTGATGCCAACGGACATCAGCATCGTCCTCCGAGGCAGCAAGGAAGGTCTCGCCCGCGTCAAGGCCGACAGCATCACGGCATTCGTCGATTTGGCCGGACTCGGGGCTGGCGAGTACACACTCGGCGTTCAGGTTGACGCGTCGCACGATGCCGGCGTGGCCCGCATCATTCCGGCGACCGTGCAGGTGACGATCTCTCGTGTCAAACCCTGACGACACCCCTCATCGCGATTCGGTGGCCGAAGAAGTGCCACGACTGTTCGGCACCGACGGTGTCCGCGGCACCGCTGGCGCTTATCCGCTCGATCACCTGACCGTCCGGCGGCTCGGCGCGGCGCTGGTCCGCGCGCTTCCGCATGCGGGACGGACGATGCGGCTGCTGGTCGGGCGCGACACACGCGAATCCGGCGAATGGATTGAAGCGGAATTCGCGCACGGAGCAACCGGGGAGGGCGCACGGGTGACCAGCGCCGGTGTCGTGCCGACTCCGGCGATCGCCTATCTCACCCGGTCAGCGTCGTACGACGCGGGCGTGGTGATCTCAGCGTCTCACAATCCGTATCAGGACAACGGCATCAAGATCTTTTCAGGCACTGGTGAGAAATTCACCGAACGTGTCGAACGTCAGGTTGAAGAAATTGTCGCCGACCAGTCGTGGCACGTGACGAGCGGGAGCGCCGAGGAAGTGGCGGGCGCCGATCTCGTGGATTCGTATCTGACGCATTTGTCGGCGGTGTGGCCCGAGGCGTCATCGTTCCGGAACATCGCGATCGCCGTGGACTGCGCGAACGGCGCCACCACCAGCGTGGCGCCGGAACTGTTCCGGCGTCTCGGTCTGCAGACGATCGTCATTGGCAATCAGCCCGACGGCCGGAATATCAACCTGCACTGCGGGTCCACGCATCCCGACCAGCTGGTTGAAACGGTTCTCCGCTCGGGCGCCCAGATCGGCGTGGCCTTCGACGGCGACGGCGACCGGGCGATCTTCGTCGATCACCGCGGCCGCATCGTGAACGGCGACGCGGTGCTGCTGATGTGCGCCCGTCAGCTCAAGCAGGAAGGCCGGCTGCGCCAGAACACCGTGGTGGCGACCGTGATGAGCAATATCGGGTTGCAGATGGCCTTGACCGAACTCGGCATCACGATGATCCGAACCGCGGTCGGCGACAAGTATGTGATGGAGGAGATGCAGGCGCGTGGAGCGTCGCTTGGCGGCGAACAGTCGGGTCACATCATCTTCTCGGACTATCTGTTCACCGGCGACGGATTGTGTACCGCGCTGAACGTGTTTCGTACCGTGGCGCTGACGGGACGATCGCTCGCGCTGCTGGCGGACGACCTCGTCACCTATCCGCAAGTGCTCGTCAACGTCCGCGTCCGGGAACGGGTCGATCTTCAGAGTGTTCCTGCCATTGCCGAGGCGATTCGCCGCGTCGAGGCTCAGGTCGCCGATCACGGGCGGCTGCTCGTCCGATACTCGGGTACCGAGCCGCTCTTGCGAGTGATGCTCGAGGGGCGAGATGAGCGGGAAATCCGGGCGCTCGCGCAGGAGATTGTCGACGTCGTCAAACAACATCTGTCCTGAGAGCTTTCACCGCATCGATGATTCGGCTTTCGGTCAACGTCAACAAAGTCGCGACGCTGCGCAATTCGCGCGGGGGTGACGAACCGCGCCTCTTGGACGCCGTGGCCGTGTGTGTTCGCGCCGGCGTGCATGGCATTACGGTTCATCCGCGCGCCGACGAGCGGCACATCAAGCCGCATGACGTCGACGACATTGTCAGGACGCTCGAAGGAAAACGCCCGGCGGTGGAATTCAACATCGAAGGCGACCCACGACCGGGCCTGCTCGATTTGGTAAAAGCCGCGAGACCGGATCAGTGCACACTCGTGCCGGTGATGCCGGGCGAGATCACCAGCCAGGCGGGATGGACCGCCGGTCCTGAGACCCAACGGCTCCCCGCCATCGTTGCCGATCTCAAGTCGCGCGGCATTCGGATCAGTCTGTTCGTTGATCCGACGCCGGAAGCCATCCGCCTTGCCTCGTCCATTGGCGCGGATCGCATCGAGCTCTATACCGAGCCGTTCGCACGCGCCTTTGAGCATGGTCCCGAAGCCGCCCATGCCTCGTTCGCCAGCTACGCAGCGGCTGCGGAACTGGCGCATCAGCTCGGGCTCGGCATCAACGCCGGCCACGATCTGAATCTCGACAACCTGACGCTCTTCAGAGATTTGCCGTATCTCGACGAGGTCTCAATCGGGCACGCGATCATCTCGCGGGCGTTGTTCGCAGGCCTCGAGTCGGTCGTCAGGGAGTACCTGCAGGTTCTGGCCGGCGGCCGCCCAGCCTGACGCCTGATCCGCTATGATCGGATTTTCACCATGAAATCGGACGCGATTGCTTTTGGCATCGCCGGCGTTGTCTTTGGTTTGATTGCCGGCTGGATCATTGGCAGCCAGCAGGCTGGCCTGCGCGAAGCGGCACCCGCGCCTGTTGCCGCGGCCTCGGCGCCGGCCACCGCCACCACCGCTTCTGGACGAATCGAAGGTCACGGCGTTCAGGACCATCGCCGAGCGCGAGCCCAATAACCCCAAACCGCGGGTGGAACTCGCCAATCTCTACTTCGACTCCGAAAAATACGACGATGCGATTAAGTGGTACGCGGATGCGCTGAAGCTGGCGCCGAACGACGTGAATGTCAGCACCGACCTCGGCGTCAGTTACTACTACACCAATCAGGCCGACAAGGCGCTCGAACAGTTTTCTCATTCACTCCAGCTCGATCCGAAGCATGCGAAGACGCTGCTGAACGTGGGCGTCGTGAAGGCGTTTGGCAAACAGGATTTGCCCGGCGCTCAGGAAGCGTGGGAGAAGGTCGTACAGGTCGCGCCCGACAGTCCCGAGGGGCAGGCGGCCAAGCGCGCACTCGACAGTCTGCGCTCAGCGCACCCCGGCGGGACGCCTGGCACCAAACCAGGTGCCTGATGCGGATCATCTTCTACATCGTTCTTCTGCTGTTCATCGTCCGCGCCCTGCGAAGCCTGTGGGGCGGCATCCTCGAAGGTCTCAATCAACCACGACGATCGGGCGGCGGCGTGCCGTCGCGTGGCGTCGCGATGGTTCGCGATCCGGTCTGCGGAACGTTTGTGCTCCCTGAGCGCGCGTTGTCGCTGAGCGTCGGCCGCGAACTCCTTTACTTCTGCTCGGCCCGTTGCCGCGACGAATACCAGAAACGGCCGGCAGCATCCTCCGGCCGCGTCGAGGGCCGGACCGCGTGAGCACCGAATCGTCGCTGCGCGCCGATATCGTGGAAGTCGGCCGCCGGATGTACGCCCGTGGCTACACGGCGTCCAACGACGGCAACATCAGCGTCCGCCTCGGCGCCGACCGCCTGCTGATGACGCCCAAGAGCGTGTGTAAGGGCTTCATGACGCCCGACATGATGTGCATCACCGACCTCGACGGGCGGAAACTTCAGGGCGATCGCGATCCGTCGTCGGAGATGCTGATGCACCTGGAGGTGTATCGACAGCGCCAGGACGTGCGCGCCGTCGTCCACGCCCATCCGCCGATCGCGACCGGCTTTGCCGTGGCCGGCATCCCGCTGAATCGTGCCGTGCTGGCCGAGGTGCTCACGACTCTGGGCAGTATTCCGATTGCGGAGTACGCGACGCCGTCGACCAGGGAATTGCCGGAAGCCGTGCGAAAGTACGTCAGAGCCCACGACGGCATGCTGCTCGCGAACCATGGTGCTTTGACGCTCGGCGTCGATCTGTTCTCCGCGTATTACAAGATGGAAACGATCGAGCACTTCGCGAAGATCAGCCTGGTGGCGCGCCTGCTCGGCAACGAAAACCTCATCGCCCGCGAAGAGGTGGCCCGTCTCCAGGAACTGCGGGGAACTTACGGCATCAAGGCGCCGGCGCCGATTTGTCCGGATCCGAGCGCGCTCGGCGATCTGCTGTCCGGCGCCGATCCGGCCACCTGTCAGGTCGTTGACGCGCCCGCCGGTGGCGGCATGCGACTGGTTCCCGACGCCGAGGCGCGAACCGCTGGCAAAGCCGATAGCGAGGGTGAAATTCGGTTAACATACCGCGAACTCACGGCATTAATCGAAGACGCGATACGAAGCCTACGGTAGGGAACGGCCGTAAGCTTACGGTAGGGAACGGCCTTCAGGCCGTTTCTCGAGCGAGGGTCTGAAGACCGTCGCCTACATCGAGCACGAAGAGAAGAGGCATCAATGGGTGAGGCGCTTGGAATGGTGGAGACAAAGGGCCTGGTCGCGATGATCGAGGCTGCCGACGCGATGGTCAAGGCCGCCAAGGTCACGCTGGTCGGCTGGGAAAAAATCGGCGCCGGGTACGTGACCGCGATCGTGCGCGGCGACGTCGCCGCCGTAAAAGCGGCCACCGATGCCGGAGCCGCGGCGGCCCGCCGTGTCGGCGAGCTCGTCTCCGTGCACGTGATTCCGCGGCCGCACGCCAACCTCGAAGACGCCCTGCCGATTGGCAAAGCCACCAGCGCGAAGGCCTGAAGACGGGTGCTGCTCGCAAAGATCGTTGGCACCGTCGTCGCGACGCGCAAAGATCCGCGGCTGGTGAGCAACAAACTCCTGCTGGTTCGACCCATCGATCCGAAAGGCAAAGCCGAAGGCAATCACCTGGTCGCGGTCGATACCGTCGATGCCGGTGTCGGCGAGACGGTGTTGATTGTCAGCGGCAGTTCGGCCCGCATGGCGTCCGGCCTGAAGGACTGTCCAGTCGACGCCGCGATCGTTGGAGTCGTCGACGCGGTGACGGTGAGCGACTGACGTGCAGATCGCCAGGGTCATCGGCACCGTCGTCGTCACGCGCAAGGACGAAAACCTCACTGGCATCACACTTCTGCTCGTTCAACCGCTGACGCCGCAGCGCGAACCGGCCGGCAGGCCGCTGGTCGCGGTGGACAGTGTGGGCGCTGGTGTTGGGGAAGAGGTGTTCTTCGTCCGCGGCAAGGAAGCGAGCTTTCCCTTCTATCCGGTCGAACCGCCGGTGGACGCCGGCATCGTCGGCATCGTCGATCATTGGGATGTGAGTTAGCCGCTCTGCGGCCAATCAGATGCAGATTGCTCGCGTAGTCGGAACCGTCGTCTCGACCCAAAAGCACAGGAAGTTCGAGGGGGCGAAGTTGCTTCTGGTGCAACCGCTGAACCTCGACGATACGCCGCGCGGCACGGCATTGCTGGCGGTGGACGGCGTCGGTGCCGGCGTCGATGAAAAAGTCTTGATCGTCCTCGAAGGCCGCGCCGCCGGCGAGGCGCTGGGCAAGAAAGGCGCGCCCGTGGACGCGGCGATTGTGGGTATCATCGATCAGGTGACCGTCGATGGAGATTTCTGAGCAGGAGCTTCGCGCGATGGTGCGCGACGCAATCGGGCGCCACGGCCAGCCGCCCGCCGTCGAACCGCCGGTGCAGCCCGGGTTTCGCACACATGCCAGCCATGGCCTGTTGACGCTGGTCCGGGGCGGCGATCCGGATGGGCAGTGCCTGATCGAACCAGCGGTCCGCTGCAATCACTGTGGGTATTGCCAGTCCATGGGATACTGACGGTCATTCTCGGGCGAAGATGGGCAGGACGGGCACTTCTCAAGCCTTCCCGCCTGTCCTGCCGCTCCTGCCCTTTCCGGCCCATGAACAGCATCCTCGTAACGCGAAAGCTCCCCTCGTCAGTCCTCAGCAAGCTCGAAGCGGTCGGCGATGTCGATCTCTATACCGGAGACACCGTCATGTCGTACGACGAGCTGCGCAGCCGCATCGTCGGCAAGCGGGCGGTCGTCAGCATGATCACCGAACGGATCGACAAGGGTGTGCTGGACGCCGCCGCAGACCTCAAGGTGGTTGCCAACGTCGCCGTCGGCTTCAACAATATCGATGTTGTCCACGCCCGGTCGCGGGGTGTGATTGTGACGAACACGCCTGACGTCCTCACCGAATCGGTGGCCGATTTCACCTGGGCGCTCATCCTCGCAATCACACGGCGTCTTTCCGAGGGCGAGCGGCTCATTCGACGGGGCGAATGGAAAGGCTGGGCCTTCGACTTCATGCTGGGCACGGAGTTGCGCGGCAAGCAGCTCGGGCTGGTTGGCTTTGGCCGAATCGCGCGCGCCGTTGCGGCCAGAGCGTCGGCGTTCGGGGTCAGGGTGGCCTGCAGCACGCGACGGGACTTCGAGCACGCCTCAGTCGGTCAACTGTCGCTCGACCGGCTCTTGAACACGTCGGACATCATCTCGCTGCACGTGCCGCTGACGCCAGAAACACAGCACCTGATCGACAAGCGGGCGCTGACGCGAATGAAACGGTCGGCATATCTCGTCAACACCTCGCGTGGCCCGGTGATCGACGAGGAGGCGCTCGGGTGGGCGCTCGAGCATCGATTGATTGCCGGAGCGGCACTCGATGTCTATGAACGCGAACCTGATGTCCACCCCTCGCTGCTGCAGCTCGAGAACGTTCTGCTGGTGCCGCATCTCGGCAGCGGCACGGTCGAGACGCGGACCGCGATGGCGGATCTCGCCGTCGACAACGTCGTGGCGGTGCTCAGCGGCAACGCGCCGCTGACGCCCGTCGGCGCCTGATGACGAAGCGATCGAAAACTCTCAACCAGTTCGAGCCGGTCATGCGCGCCCTGGCGCGCGCGATCGACGGGCTCGAGCTGCCAGCCGTCGAGAAGATCGCCGAATCGCAGCAGGAGGATCCGTTTCAGGTTCTCATCGCGACGTTGCTGTCGGCGCGCACCCAGGACGCCACCACGCTCGCGGCATCGACACGGCTCTTCGAAATCGCGAGTACGCCTCAGGCGATGGCCCGGCTGACTGTCAAGCGCATCGAACGGCTGATTTATCCGGTCAGTTTCTATCGCCACAAAGCGCGCCACGTAAAGGCGACCTGCCAGCGGCTCGTCGACGTCTACGGCGGTCGCGTGCCGATGACGATGGAAGAGTTGCTGACGCTGCCGGGGGTGGGTCGCAAAACCGCCAACCTGGTCCTGATTCTGGCGTTCAAGAGCCAGCGCAATATTTGCGTCGACACCCATGTGCATCGCATCGCGAACCGGCTCGGTTGGATTCGAACACGAACGCCCGAGGAAACCGAGCAGGCGTTGTACGAAGCCACCGATGCGAGATGGTGGCCGTACATCAACCTGTATCTCGTGACCTGGGGGCAGAATATCTGTCGCCCGGTGTATCCCCGCTGTTCCGACTGCGTCGTTCAGAACAGGTGTCCGCGAATCGGTGTCACGAGGATATCGCGGCGAATGGCGCGCGTGCGGGCGACGGCATGAGAGCGAGAGCAGCCTTTACAGTGCTGTTCGTGCTCTACAGCGCGACAGTGCCGGCGGCGCAGATCACGCCGCGGCCGCCCAAGCCCATTCCGGTGGTTGTAGTGGAGACCTCAAAGGGCACCTTTGCCTTCGAGACGTTTCCCAACGAGGCGCCGAAGACGGTGGCGCACATCGTGGCGCTGGCGGGGAAAGGGTTTTACGACGGACAGCGCGTGCATCGCGCCGTCGCCGGTTTCGTCGTGCAGTTCGGCGACCCTCAGAGCCGTGATTTATCGTTGCGCGAGCGATGGGGACGCGGCGCCGCGGCGTCGAGCGGGACGCCCATTGGGGTCGCGGAGATCACCAAGAAACGGCTGAACGTGGCGGGGGCAGTCGGCGTTGCCCATGCGGGGAACCCGGCCAAGGGGGACAGTCAGATCTACATCGCGCTCGCGCCACGTCCCGATCTCGACGGCCAGTACGCTGTCTTTGGCCGTGTGATCGAAGGGGAAGATGTGCCGGCGCGGCTGCAGGTTGGCGATGATATCCGACGCGTGTACGTCCGCTAGATGCGTTGTAGTTGTAGGGAACGGCTTTTAGGCCGTTCCAGACCGTCTGAAGATCGCCCCTCTACCGCTTTAACATCGTGTTCACCACCCCGGCAAGCTGCGGATATCGCTCGACGAACGCCTCGGGATACTCGCCCTCGATCGGTTCACCAAGTTGCTGCTTGATCATCGTGGCGTTGGCCACCGACTGCGCCGAGAAGTGATTGTTGGCATAGAGGTAGGCCTTCTTCACGATGTGCCGCGCGGCGTCGACGGTGTCGCTGAATTCCTGAAGTTCGGCGGCCGAATACAAGTAGTTGTAGCGGTCTTCCGACTTGTCGTGCTTCCACCACTGCTTGGCATTGCGTCCGTGCAACCGCAGATAGTAGAAGCCCTTGATGTTCGGCAGGTAATTCTGACGAATCGAAAGCCGGAACTTCGGTTCGTCGATTTGAACCCAGGCGGCTTTGAACGTGTTCAAGAGACCGAGTGTCTGCTCGAGGTTGTCGCTCCAGGTCTTGTGACGCACTTCCACCGCGACGGGGTAGTCGGCCAATGAATGGAGCAAATCCGTCAGGTAAGCGCGTTCGCGTTCACCATTCTTGAAGCTCGGCGGAAACTGGGCGAGGAGCGCGCCCAGTTTGCCGCGCTCTGCAAGCGGATCGATCCCGCGCCGGAACTCGTCAAGGTCCGCGGGTGTCGGCCGGGCCAGTTCCTGGATCGATGCCGCGTCGGCCGCCGCATCCTTGAGCGCGCGCTCGACGCGCTCCTCGAACATTCGCGGGTGCGTGAACTTTTGATACAGCTTGACGGAAAACTCGAAGTTGTCGGGCGTGCGAGCCGCCCAGGCGCGCGTGACCTCAGCTCGCGGCTGACCGTAGAACGTGGCATTCACTTCGACGGTGTTGAAGTGTTCGGCGTAGTAACTGAGCTCGTCGAACTCCTTGGACCGCCCGCGGGTGGGAGGATAGAAGATGCCGTTCCACGTGCCTCGGCCGCTCGGGTAGTTCCAGCCGGACGTCCCGATACGCAGATCGCCCACCCCGGTAGGATAATGGAATTGGGCAATTGGATAATCTCGCAATTGGGTAATTGAAGAACATTCACTGAGGTCTGCCAATTACCCAATTACCCAATTACCAGATTCACAGTTACCGTGCTGACCATTAACGAGATTTTCTATTCCATCCAGGGCGAGGCTACCCGGGCCGGCGAGCCGTGTGTGTTCGTACGCCTGACGGCGTGCGACTTGCGGTGCAGCTGGTGCGACACGCCGTACGCCTTTTACGAAGGGCAGAAGCGATCGCTCGACGATGTGCTGGCCCATGTGGCGAAGTACGAATGTCGCTTGGTGGAGATTACTGGAGGAGAACCGCTCCTTCAGGCAGACGTGTTCCCGTTGATGGAAGCGCTGCTCGGCCGCGGCTACACCGTGATGCTCGAGACCGGCGGTCATCGGCCCATCGAACGGGTGCCAGCGGCCGTCATCAAGATCATGGACGTCAAGTGTCCGGGAAGCGGGGAGTCCGACAAAAACTACTGGCCGAATCTCGACGCGTTGACGAAGCACGACGAGGTGAAGTTCGTCGTTCAGGATCGAACTGATTACGATTTTGCGAAGCGGGTGATTGCGCAGCACGACTTGCCGTCGCGCGTGGGCGCAGTGCTGATGTCGCCGGTGCACGGTGTGCTCGAACCACGGCTCTTGTCCGAATGGATGCTGGCCGATCACCTGCCAGCGCGGCTCCAACTGCAATTACACAAACTCATCTGGTCGCCCGATACAAGGGGCGTATGAACGCGATCGTGCTGCTCAGTGGAGGACTGGATTCCTACACCGCCGCTGCGATCGCCCGCTCCGAGGGATTCAGTCTCTACGCGCTCACCATTAACTACGGTCAGCGACACGCCCAGGAACTCGCGGCGGCGCGTCGAGTGGCCGCCTCGATCGGCGTCATCAACCACCAGGAAATCACGCTCGATTTGAGAGGCATTGGCGGATCATCCCTTACTTCCGATATACCGGTGCCGCGCGATCGTGATGTGATGGCGACGGACATTCCCTCGACCTACGTGCCGGCCCGAAACACGATTTTTCTCGCTATCGCACTGGGATGGGCCGAGACCGTCGAGGCGCGCGATGTGTTCATCGGCGTCAACGCGCTCGATTACTCGGGATATCCGGATTGCCGCCCCGAGTTCATTGCCGCGTTCGAGTCGCTCGCCTCGTTGGCGACGCGGGCCGGTGTCGAAGGTGCGCGCTTTCACATCCACGCCCCGTTGATCGCGCTTTCCAAGGCGGAGATCATCCGTCGCGGGTTGGCGTTGGGACTCGACTACGGGCTGACCCACAGCTGCTACGATCCCGATTCCGAAGGTCATCCGTGCGGCCACTGCGACAGCTGTGTCCTGCGCGCCAAAGGATTCACGGCAGCCGGGGCTAAAGACCCGTTGTTGCTGCGCTAGAATCAGGGTCCCTTGTCGTTTCTGAAGCGTCAACCGCTCAGTCGGCAGGTCGTCGCGGTCGCATCTCTCCTGCTGCTGCCGCTTCTTGCGGCCATTCTGTGGTCTGCTCTTCAATCGCGGCGAGAGCGGCAAGCCGAAGTGCGCGGCGAAGCAGTTTCCGTGGCGGTCAGCGCCGCGGCATCCCTCGATGAATATCTGCAGCGGCTCGACGCCATGGCGTCGGTGCTCGTCCGCAATCCCGCCGTGATGGCGTTCGATCGCGCGGCCGTCGATGGCTTGTTCGCCGATCTTCTTCACGATCAGCCGCTTCTCGCCAATGTCGTGCTGGCCTCGAGCGACGGCACCATTCGAGGATCGGCTCTGAGCGAGACGCTGACGAACGGCCAGATCGTCGGGTCATGGCCGGGGCAAGTCGTCCAGACCCGCCAGCCCCAGGTTGGCGAGTTCGGCCTGGTCCGGACTGGAAAGCCGATCGTCACGTTCGCGTACCCGGTTGTCGGGGATGCTTCCAACGTCGTCGGGGCGATCGGACTCCTGATCGATCTCACGCAGCTGCAGGCGGCGTTTGCGAACATCCCGCTGCCGGCTGATTCGGTGGTGACGGTGGTCGATCGCTCGAACCGAATCCTCGTCCGAAGTCGCGATGCCAGCAGGTTCGTGGGCACGACAGTTCCTCCGATCAGCCTGTCGGGGTTGCCGCGGGCGAGTGACCGGATCGATGTCGACGGAACCGATCGCATCAGCGGCGACATGAGCGTGAAGCGAGCGCCGTGGGTGCTGACCGTCGGTATTCCACAGACCATCGTGGCGGAACGGCTGCTGGCGCTGTGGCAACGCAATGTCGCCATCGCCGTGGCCGCGCTCGGCAGCTTCCTCCTGTTGTCGCTGTGGCTGGCCAGACAGACGGCGGTCTACATCGAGCAGTTGCGATCGGCGGTCCGGCGCATCGCCGATGGCGATCTGTCGCCACCGCCGGCGAGCGAGATGCCCAACCTCGAATTTGCGCAGCTGCAGGACGCCTTCGTCAAGATGGCCGCCAACCTTCGCGAAACGCAAAGCGCGCTGGACCATCAGGTGGCGCAGGAACGGAAGCTGAATGAGACGCTGCAGTCATTGCAGCGACAGGTTGTCCGTCAGGAGCGACTCGCCGCCGTGGGGCTTCTGGCGGCGGGGGTCGCGCACGAGGTGAACAATCCGCTCCAGGCCATCGTCGGCGCCATCGAGCTGCTCGAACGTCAGAAGGGGCTGACTCCCGAGGCGCTCGACGACATTCACTCCGTCAAGCTGCAGACGACCCGGGCCCGCGAAGTCGTGCGCAGCCTGTCACGTTTCAGCAGCCAGCAAATCGGGCCGCCGTCGCCGCTCAACCTCGAGGACGTCGTCTCCGACGTGTTGCGACTGCGCACTCGCGAACTGGACATTTCCAGGATTACCGTCGATGTCCATATTTCCACCAGCCGGCGTGTCTACGCGAACATCACTGAGCTCGAACAGGTGACGTCGCATCTCTTGATGAATGCCATCCAGGCCGTCGAGGGGAAACATCTCGGACTGGGTGGCGGCCGCATCGAAATACGGGCCTTCGACAGCGACGCCAACGTGCGTCTCGAAGTGCACGACAACGGCATCGGCGTCGAGCTCGCCGACGAACCGAAATTGTTCCAGCCCTTTTTCACCACCAAGAAAGTCGGCACCGGCAGCGGCCTGAGTCTGTCGGTCAGCTACGGGATCATCGAGTCATACGGCGGTGACATCGGCTATTTCAAGAATCCATGGGGCGGAGCAACTTTCTTCTACGAGCTTCCGGCCCTCGACCAAGCCAACGATCGGACGCCTGCGCCGGCGCGCCTCGATCACAAAGCATCCACTGATGACCGACCGCCTGTATTACGACGACCCGTATAAACGCGAATTCGACGCGACCGTCGCCAGCGTTCAGCCGCTCACCGAAGTGGAAGGTTCGCGGCACGCCATCCGCGTCGATCGAACCGCCTTCTATCCGACCACCGGCGGTCAACCATTCGACACCGGCACGCTCGGCCCTTCTCGCGTCGTCGACGTCGTGGACGATGAGAGCGGTGACGTCGTGCACGTGGTCGAGGGCCCGGCGCCTCGCGTTGGCGACGCCGTGCACGGGGTCATCGACTGGGCCCGGCGATTCGACCACATGCAGCAGCACACGGGGCAGCACGTGCTGTCGGCAGCGTTGGTGCGGCTCTTCGGCGTCAAAACGGTGAGCTTTCACCTGGGCTCCGAGATGTCAACGATCGACGTCACTCGCGAGCTGACCTCCAGGGAAATCGCCGCCGGGGAGGATGAGGCGAACAGGATTGTCTGGGAAGATCATCAGGTTTCAATCCGCTACGCCAGCGCCGAGGAAGCCGCCGCGATGCCGCTCCGGAAGGAGTCGGCTCGCAAGGGGACGCTGCGGCTGATTGACGTGGAAGGCTTCGATCTTTCCGCGTGTGGCGGCACGCATGTCAGCCGGACCGGCGCCATCGGCATCGTTGCGGTCACGGCATGGGAGCGATTCAAGGGCGGCCAGCGGCTCGAATTCGCGTGCGGC
>Ga0310810_10001473_pt1 | contig 24733 bp, 18 predicted proteins | sample NCmetagenome_FD_207641 | JGI IMG/M metagenome (GOLD analysis project Ga0310810, IMG submission 207641) | Soil microbial communities from experimental microcosm in Duke University, North Carolina, United States - NC | ecosystem: Engineered > Artificial ecosystem > Soil microcosm > Unclassified ...
AGCTGTGCCCAGCGATCGGCAGGTGATACCTCGAAGATCTCCATGGCCTTTGTAACCTTAGAACTGCACTGTGCCGAGAAAGATCTCGGTCCGCAGCTCGTTCAGCGCATCTATCACCGCCTGGCGCTCCTGTCCGGGAGGAGCAAGCTTCACTGCATTCTCCAACTTCTGGCGAACGTACCTTCGGTACTTGAGCGTGTGAAGGATTCTGTGAGGAATTCCGGTGCCCGGCGAACTCTTGTTGGCCCTGAGAAGAATCCCGTTCAACTCACTGTGAATGTTGATGTTGAATCTCGACAAGATGCCTTGAGCAGCAACGCTGTCGACGTCCGTCGCCCCCTGCAGCACGAGATGATGGGGTTCCTCGAACGGTCCTTGGGCCGTCCCCGGCGCATGGACGTTGTTCCCGTATGTCTGGATGTTCGAGGCGAGGATCTGACTCCCTGACTTGAACGTCGCCAGATCAAGTGCCCTGTCGATTGCGACGCCGACGTTGATGGTTCCCGCGGTCACGAGCACTGCTCCGGCCCCAACCGCGGCGTAGGACAGGACGAGGCTCGCTCCACCGGTGAACGGCGCACCCGCGACACCGAGCCCACCCCCGCCCGCCGCAATCCCGAAGCCGGCGCCGATGTTCGTGACTCCGGCAACGAACTGTCCGGCGATGTTTCCCCACTGGAAGGCCGCGCTCGGGGACTCTGGCCCCTTCATCCTCAGCGCACTGTCGATGACCTGCTGGGGCACCGGGAGCGAACCGTCTACAAAGCCCTTGGAGAAGCCGGCAAACGCGTCGGCAGCGGCGGAACGCCCGCCACGCGTCTGGTCGGCGCCGGAGTGCACGTATTCGTAGTCGTCGTCGAGAACCTCCGGATACTCTGCCCAGCGATCCCGATCATCTTTTTCCCCACCCGGCGGGACGAGGGTGCCCGGCCGTTGCTTGACGTAGATCGGCCCGACCTCGGAGCGCCCCGAAAAGTAGCCGCCATCACTCACGCCCGCGTCTGAGTTGCCCGTGGGATCCACACGCGAGAGCGGATTGTTGGACGCGTAGGTGTAACGGCCGAATGCCGAGGCCCTCGTGTGCGCAGGTGCCGCCCTGTCCGGCGTCAGGAAGCGACCCGTGGTCGGGTCGTAGAACCGAGCCCCGAGATACACCAGGCCATTGTCCTCATCACGGTGGCCGGCGAAGCCGAGCCGGATGTCGCTGACACTCGCGTCGGTGGCTGCAGCATTGTTCCGGACGCGTCGCCTTCCCCACGGTTCGTACAGCCGGCGCTCGGCGACCGTTCCCGCGGCTCCACTGACGTCGCGCGTGCTCCCCAGAAGATCGGCGTGCACGTAGAGCATCCGATCAGTCGCTCCGTCGTAGATGCGCTCGATCGTCCCGCTACCGGTCTTGACGTGAAAGACGTTTGTCGTCCGACCGCTCGCGACTCGACGCTCGAACCAACCACCGACATAGATCGTCGATGAGCCCGTTCGATCCTCGGACGCAAGCGCGCCGTCTGCGAAGTACTGATAGGTGGTCACCACTCCACCCACGGTTGCCGTTCGCAGACGACCTCGCGGATCGTAGGTCATGGAGCGTCCCAGACCGGTGAGCTGATTCCCGGCGAGATCGTAGGTGAATGGCTGACCGTTCACCGACGCGAGCTGATGAGGACCGAAGCCAGTCCCTCCGGCGACGAACGTCTGCGAGGGATCGCTCCCGACCAGGACCGTCCTGCTCTTCACGTTGTCGAAGCCGTCGTAGTCGTAAGTGACGCGATAACCAGTACATCCGTTCGCGAGCGATCCACCAAAGCGATATTCCTTGAGTCTATTCTCCTGGTCATAGATGAAGTCCTCGCTCGCGCCAACGGCGAGGTCATGACGGGAAGTGACGTTCCCTGCGGCGTCATAGAGATACGCATCCTTCTGGATCGTCGTCGCGCCCTTCATCACCTCGCTGTACCTGAGCCGTCCTTCCGCGTCGTAGCGAGTCACGCCCACCGCACCATTTCCAAACGTCTCCTGGGTCGTGAGCTGGTCCGCGTTGAGTGAGTTGAGCGTCCAAAGGACAGCGGGAGTTGACGTGCTGATGTCAGTCACTCGAGACAGCTCGCCGTTGGCGGCGTACTCGCGGTAGACGACCATTTGCGGTTTCCCGCTGACGACCGGATACTTCACGGTCTGAACGCGTCCCATCGAGTCCCGGAGAGTGTCGACCGAGAAGACCTCTCCAGCTTGGTTCGTAGGAGTCGGAATCCGGTAGGTCTCGAGGATCGAGTTTCCGTTGCCGTCGTAGGTCAAAGAAATCGATGCGCCGGTCGGCCCAGTGCTTCCAGAAATCTTTCCCTTCCCGTTCGGGCCGTCCCAGTTGTACGTCGTCGTGACTGCGGGCGCGGCAGGGGCCTGATCCGTCCGTGTCTTGATTCGACCCAAAGTATCTCGAACGAGCGTTGACACGACACCGCTTGCATCGACTTCCTTGATGATTTCGTCGAACGCGTTGTACGTGCGCGTGGTCGTGCCCGAGTCGGGGTCAACTCGGGACGTTTGACGACCCCAGATGTCGTATGTCAGCGTGATTTTTCCGGCATCGGAGATCGGACGCGCATTGGCAACGGTCCCGAACGGTCCGTAGCTGTACGTCGTCACGTGCCCGCTCTCGTCCACGGTCTGTGCCGGCCGCCCAAGAGCATCTACGGTCGTGGAGCTGGTGGCACCACGCTCATCGGTCTTCGTCCGCGTCCGCCCGCTGTACTGGAGGAGCGCGGTTCCGCCGATGGCATTCACAGCCGTGAGGAGTCGTCCCGCTCCATCGTAGGTATAGGTCGCGTTTCCGGGAACCGACTGCCCGCTGAAGCGCGACCCGCTCACCTTCGACGTCCGTCCGAACTGATCGTACTGCGTATCGATCACCGAGGTCCCCGACAGCGTTGCCGTGCTCCGAGAGGTTTCCCTTCCGAGCCTGTCCAGCCGGAACAGCTGACTCGCTCCGTCGTCCTGGGTGACCGACATTGTAAGGGCGCCGAGGGCCGTTGGGTCCAGGTAGTAGTCCGAGGAGATTCCCATCGTCCCGGGACGGGTGTAACGCCGCAGCTGACCGAATCCGTCGAACTTGGCGAGCCCTTGTACGGAGTTCTCGTCCTCTTCGACCACCGGAACGCCCAGACCAGGATGATAGGCCACGCGGCGCTGGAGTCCCTCGCTGTTCGTCGTGCCGGCGGGGAAGATGGATTCGGTGGCGTCGTAGTCGACGGTCAGCCAGCGCGAAGCACCTGTCAGGTCGGAGGATTGGATCTTCGTAACCTGTCCGTTCGTGTTGATCGTGAAGGTGCTGGTCCGGAACAATGATACATGAATGGGGTCCGCGCCGTTCTGCTTGTTCGGCTCGCGCGTGAATGTCTTCGTGGTCCTAGTCCCTGGGTAGTACGCCTGGTCGACCTCGCGAACCGAGCAGTTCGGGCCGATTGTGCAGCTTGGGGGTCCGCTCCCATTGAAGCTAACGGATGCGCCAGCCACAGCCCCAAGACTCGTCTCTCGCTTCACGAGTCCGATCAGCCACTGGCTTTCGTCCGCTGGAACGAACTCGTGGAAGACGATCTCCTGCTCTCCGTCGGATGTCACGGCCTTCTCCCAAACGGGATTGTCGTAAATGTCTCGTCCGTAATTACGCTGAATCCATCGAAGCAGGCCGCAGTTCAAGTCGGTGATGACACAGGTCTCGGTTGGAGCCATGTCGCGTTCGATCTCGACCGTTTGCCCGAGCATCACAAAACGAGAGGGAACCTGCCCGAAGGTCGAGTTCATTTCCGTCCACGTGTTGATTCGGTCGTGGATCAGGTTTCTACCGGTGCCACTCGGCGTGATTGTTCGTTCGTTTACCACCAGACCGGCAAATGGATGCGAGGCGCTGTTTCCATTCGTCGTCGCAAAGAGGCCAAAGTCGAGATCAGTGCTCACCGAATTCTCGAGCTGGGTGATGTTGATGTGCGCGAATCCAAGCCAGCCCTGACCGCGAAGCTCGAACCGCCCGTCGCTGTAGGTGTACTGGAGCGTGTGACGATAGGTGCCGTCGTCGGTTATCACCTTCGAGACCAGCCAGAGACCGCTCTTCGCGCAGTACAGCGGATAGTTGCACCCGGTCCCCTGGACATAGGTGCTGGAAGTCATCGGCTGATAGGCGACCGACTCGACGACACCATTGCCATCGGTGACGGTAGAGAGGTGATTCCAGGGTTGGCCTAGGCGCCTGTAGATCTGGATGGTCCCTCCGACGTATGTGCTCGGGACGGAGGGGTCTCCCGTCTTGTCCGAACCGCCGTCCAAGTGAAGCAGGTCCATCTGCCCGTCGCCGTCGATGTCCAGGACCTGCGAGGTGCTACGGACGGTGCCGACCGGGTTGAACTGGATTGGGCCCTGCGGCGGGCCACCGTTTACAACGACGCTGAGTTGCTTGAACGTCGCACCGCGAGACACGAGCACGTTCGCAGCCCCAGCCCAGAGATCCATTCGGCCATCGCCGTCGAAGTCAAAGGGGCGAGGTCCCCAGGCAGGACCTAGGACCGGCGGGAATCCGAACGTCCCGATCGAAAAGGCCTCGAAGAAACCTGCGCCGCTGTTCAGCGCGAGCTCACCCTGGGCGGAGCCGTCCGCAAGGGCCGAGATCGCGTCAGGGAGACCGTCCCCGTTCACGTCGACCAGCCACACGCCTCGCGCCGGACTCTGAGCCGTCGGACGGAGCAGGTTCGTGTCATAGTCGAACGCTGCTCCCGCGGCATCGAAGCTCCTCGCCCTGAACGTCTGCCGCGTTACGTTGTTGTAGGTCTCGGCCCGTAGAGCCTCCGAGACCCCATCACCATCGATATCCCCTGCGATGTTGGGGCCATTGTCGAAGTTGACGAAGTTCTCGACGACGGAACCGAAGCCTGCGATCCCATTTGCGGTGCTGTTAAACGTAACGGGGGGAAGGGTGTTCGTTCTATCACCGAAGATCGAATCTGGCAGCCCGTCGCCGGTGAGGTCGGCGAGGACGTGTTCGTAGACCTTGGGCAACGGAAAGAAGCGACGGTTCGGCGCTGCGCCGCTGAAGTAGCCGACCTTGGCGATGCCTCCCACGGTGAGCGAGTTGAGCCAGTCGATGCCAGTCCCGTTCCACCTCCCGATCGCGCGGCTGTAACCCTGGGTGCTCCAGATGAGCGCAATGCTGTTCGGCACATCAGGCGAAGCAGGTCCCACCGAGAAGCTGACGATCTCGGCCTTGCCGTCCATATCGACGTCGACCAGGGAGAGAGTGGTCTTGGCCGCGTCTCCGACGTTCAGCTTGACCGGAATGGTGATTCGCCCTCCCGTGCTGAAGGAGAGGTACCAGCCCGCGTTGGTCAGAGAGTCGTTCTGAACGACGCGGAAGACGACGTCATCACGCCCGTCGCCATCGACGTCCCCAGTGACCACCTGGTCAATCGACGAGTTGGCGGGGAAGCCGAGATATGCGGGTCCTATGCCGGTAGGGAAATGGGTGAACTCCAGATTGGGAGTTCCGTAAGTGAATTTCGTGGGCTTGAAGCAAGTGCCGTCCCGATCGCACTCCTGGATGCTGGTGAGCACCTCGCGATCGACCGTCGGCAGGTCTTGATAGGTGAGGTTGTACTGCCGGAGCATCTTCGGAATCGTCGTGTCTGGAGCCCACATCTCGATCTTCTTGATGCGGTTGGCCGAGGTGAGACGGAGTCCCCCAACGAAACGGAAGTCGTTGTAGGAACGCGCTTCGTAGGTGAAGCGGACGGACCGCTGGGGCGCAGTCGTCGAGGACCCGGTGTAATCGATGCGCGAAGGCCGGAAGTCGTAGCCCGACGTGCCGTGCAGAGTGACGGACGGACCACCCGGCGTATCCAGGATGTACGTGACCGTCATGTAGTTTCCATGGCGGTCATCGACCCGATCGATGCCCCACGCGTAGATGGCACTGGCGCCGACGAAGTGCGGCCTAGGCTCGGAGTCGACGGTCCTCACGAAGGAGCTTCGGGTGCCCTCGATCCGCGAATGCCGATTCGCCGGGTCACTGCCAAATCGAGCGATCCGTCCATCCCGGTAGTAGCCGTAGAAGTAGCTCGGGCCGAGCGAGTCGACCGGCCCCGAGACGATCTTGACGAACTTGTCGGTGACCGTGCGGTACACCGCACCGGAGGCCCCGTAGCTCCCGGACACCACGGTGAGCGGCTCTCCGTCGAGACAGAAGCGGTCGCTGGAGTCGAATGTGACCGGGCGATGCTTTCCGAATACATATGGATTCGAGCGGCAGCGCGAGATGAGAGACAATCCGCCGAGACTCCAGCCCGTTCCGGCACCCCCCACCTTGGAACGGCTGTTGTAGGTGAGGTCCAGCTTCGGCTCTATTCCCTGCCGGCCGGGCGGCGCCCACAGTTTAATTGAGTAGGTCGCCGCCCCATCGCGGGAGACCGACAGCTCACCCTTAGTCGTGCCCGCCGCGATCTTTGGCGTCGCCGTCGGGTCGAGCACTGTTGTGGGGACGATCGCGTCCGTGGGAACGGGCAACGCGGTCAGGGCCGAGCTCGCTCTCCCATCCGCAGCGCCGCTCGGAGCAACGTCGGAAGACTGTCCACAGGCCACGACGGCCCCGGCGAACAGAAGCCAGTGACGAGCACGCATGGAGCGCCTTCGCATGTGCAACCCCCCAAGACAAACGAAGCAAGCGACTGCTCACTTCATGCGAATGTCGGAAACGGTTCGAGCTTCCATCACTGGCAACCGAGGTCCTGCCGGCACGCCGTCCCCTCGTCGATCTGACCGTCGCAGTTGTTGTCCTGCCCGTCGCAGAGCTCAGGCCGTTCCGACTTGGAGCAAGCAGCCCACCCACCGGCAACGCACTGCTGCGTCCCTGGGTCACCGCACCGGTTCGCGCAACCGCGGGCGAGTCCCTCGTCTATGCGGCCGTCGAGGTTGTCGTCGCAGTTGTTGCAGACTTCACTGCCACGACAGAGGCCGTCACTGCCGTAGCAATATGCAAAGCCCGGCGTTCCACACTGGGTGGTGCACGCAGTCGGACTGGCCGTCCCGTCCGGCATCTTGCAGTATTGAGTTCCGTCGACTCGGCACCGGTATTGCCCGATGTTCCCGCACGCCGGTGTGCCACAAGCCGTCGAGGTCATGCATTCCGACCAGCTCCCGCCGGAGCAGGTACGCGTTCCCGACAGTCCACCGCATGAGCACTGGCGGCCTGAGGAGATGCACTCACCAAAAGTGCCATTGAGATTGCACGTTTGCTTTGCTGCAATCCCGCACTCGCTGCAGTCGCGCTTGGACGTGCTCGTCAGGGCGCACTCCGTCAACTCGCCATCGCAGAACTGCTGTGTTCCGGAGCACCCGTTCGCCATCGTGCATGCCCGAGGGGGGAGGCAGATCGGACAGCCCGTGACCGGACATGCATTCTCGCTCGGAGGGGATTCCTTGACGGTCCCACCAGAGGCGGAACCAGAACTCGGGACCACAACCGGAGCCACTTCCTCAGGCGGCTTCTTCCGCCCCTCGCCGCCGCAACTCACGAGAGCCAGCGAGACGACCCAGACGAATTGTCGATGCACGGAGCCCCCCCCCGTTTCGCCGCGCAGTGTGCTCGTGTGCAAACCGAGCCGTCAAGCCGGGCTTTCTACGCTTCAGAGTTCAGTGACGATGGAGATGACGAGCGACGGCCCGAAACATCGCTGAATTGCAAGCGACTCACGACCGTCGACGTCCACGTGAGAGAGACGACGGCCGTCCGTCGATCCGGACCCCAAGCAAGTGCTCCGCCTGGACGGCGAATCAGGACAGGCGCTGGCCCAGCATGCCGACCTGCCTCGGATGCCCGAGAGTGTCGGGCATCACCGAGGCCACGTGCCTGAAGGGGATCGATAGCGGGACCTGACGCGCGATCAGCTCGCCGGCACACGCCGGCAGCTCGAGGACGTGCAACGGCACCTGCGGCGCCTCGGCGATCCAGAACGGGCCGCCGGCGCGATAGGCGGCGAACACGAAGAGACCGCGCTCCACCAGCGCACGCCAGCGCTCCCCGCGCTCGTTGCCCACCGGTGGTCCGAACACCGACCGCGTGGTCGGAGACACCCCGAGGACCTCGGCCAGGGCCCGGCGATGCTCCTCGAGCTCGTCCAGGCCGGGAGGAAGCACGTCCCCGGAGGCGACCCCGGTGAAGACGGCCACGTGACCGCGGGAATCCTGCGCCAGCCATTCCACCACCGCCCCCTCGGCTTCCTCCTCCACCGGAAGGGGCTCGTGCAGATCGTGATCTTCGAATCGATTCATGGTGGACCGGATGGGACTCATTCGTCGTTGAAGGTGAGGAAGGCCACCTCGGCCGTGGCTCCAGACAGGGGGGAGACGCCGGCGAGCACCTGCGAGGGCTCCGAGCGGAGGTGCCGCTGCAGCTCGTCGGCGCTCTTCCAGGCGCTCACCACCAGGAAGAGGCCGTGGCTCTCGTCGAGGCACACGGCGCAGACGACGCAGCCCGGCTCTTTCCGGATCTCCTTCGCCATCCCGCAGAGGGACTCGAGCAGCTCGTCGCGTCGGCCGGCATCGGGCCTCACGAGATAGGAGACCCGGTGCAGCGACCCGGACGGTTGCAGGGCCAGCAGATGGTCCACGAGAACCGTGGACTGCCTCCGGGGCTGCTCGTCGTCGATGCACTCCACCAGACGGAATTCCGGGACGTCGCGCGAACTCAGGCGTACCTCCGGACTGCGTCCAGCAGCTTCTCGAGAGCAAACGGCTTGCGCAGCACCTCGACGACCCGGGGTCTGGTGGCCATGGCTGGCGCCTCGGCGGCGGCGGAGATGACGACGACCCGGAAGCGCTCCCGATCGGAACGAAGGGCGATCGCCGCCAGGAGCTCGCCCCCGCCCTTCGGGGGCATCCGGAGATCGAGCAGGATCAGTCCTGGACAGCGAGAAGCGTCGAGGAGCTTCAGCGCCTCCTGGACGGTCGCCAGCGGGCGGACCCGGAATCCCTCGGCCTCGAGGGCCTCGGTGATGCTCTCCCGGTTGTCCGTGTCGTCCTCGACGAGGGCGACCGTGCGGGGCTGTGTGCTTCCCTTCGGACCCGGCGGGAAATCGGGGTCGTAGGGAGGATTCTTGGTGTCAGGCATGGGCTGCGGGTCAGGGGGGGACGGCCGGGAATGGATCGACGGAGTGCTGAGAGACGAGGAACCCCACTTCGGCGGAGGCGCCGAGGAGACGGGACGCTCCGGAAAGGACCTGGAAGTGCTCGGAGCCGAGGTGGCGCCGGAGATCGGGGTCGCTGGCCCAGCCGCTCACCACGATGAAGAAGGCGCTGGTCTCCTCGAGACAGACGGAGCAGACGAGACAGCCGGGCTCGCCACGGATCGCCTTCGCGAGCGACCGGAGCGTCTGGAGGAGCTCCTCCCGCTTGTCCGGGTCGGGCGTGACGAAGCAGGCAACGGCGTGCATCGGGGCTTTCATGAAGGGCGGCGCTCGGGACGGGTGCCGAGAGCAAGCGCGGCGCCACCGAACCGCGCATCTCCAGCGGCCCGCAATCACTCGGGATCGGCGATCCGCCGGCCGAGCGGATCCACCTGCCGCGACCCACGGCATCCCGTGGCCCACGACATCTCGTGGTCTCGGAAAGGCCTCGAGGGCTCTTCCGGGCGCCAGGCGCCCGTCCCGTGTGCGCTCAGGTGGAGCTGGGCCGACGGATGTCGAGCTTCTGCATCCGTGAACGGAGCGTGCTGGGCTTGAGGCCCAGAAGCGCAGCGGCGCCGTCGTTCCCTTCCAGCTTCCAGCCCGCGGATTCCAGCACGTCGAGGATGTGCTGCCGCTCGACCTCCTCGAGCGAGCGGAGCGCGGAGAGCGCCGGTGCGCCGGGCAGCTCGAACGGCGCCTGCTCCGGGAGTCTCAGCGTCGTCCCCTCCGAGACCAGCACCGCCTGCTCCATGAGGTTCTGCAGCTCGCGGACGTTTCCCGGCCACTCGCGCCCCTGGAGCGCCTCCACCACCGAGCGCGGGATCTCGAGCGAGGGCTTGCCCAGCCTTTGACAGGCACGGTCCACGAAGGCGCGCGCCAGCGTGGGGACGTCCTCCTTTCGCTGGCGGAGCGGAGGCAGGCTGATCGGGAAGACGTTGAGGCGGTACCAGAGGTCCTCGCGGAAGCGCCCCGCCGCGACGTCGCGGGCGAGGTTCCGGTTGGTCGCGGCGATGACCCGGACGTCCACCTTCAGGGTCCGGTGGCCGCCCACCCGCTCGAAGGTGCCGTCCTGCAGGACGCGCAGGAGCTTTGCCTGCAGCTCGGGGGCGAGCTCTCCGACCTCGTCGAGGAAGAGGGTCGCCCCGTCCGCGAGCTCGAACCGACCCTTCCGCTGGGAGGTGGAGCCGGTGAACGCCCCCTTCTCGTGCCCGAAGAGCTCGCTCTCCGCCAGGCTCGGGGGCAGCGCCGCGCAGTTCACCTTCACCAGCGGCCGGTCCTTCCGCGGTCCGAGCGAGTGAATGGCCTCGGCGACCAGCTCCTTCCCCGTCCCGGTCTCTCCGAGGATGAGGACCGTGGTGTCGGACGGCGCGACCTGGCGGATGCGGAAATGGAGGTACTTCATCGGGTCGCTCTGTCCCAGCAGCTCGCCCGACCCCTCGACCGACTGGATCTTCTCCCGGTAGTAGGTGTTCTCCGCCTCGAGCCTGTCCTTGAGCTCGGCGATCTCCTGGTAGGCCCTCTCCAGGGCGATCTCCCCCAGCTTGCGAGACGTCACGTCGGCGATGCTTCCGCGAACCCCCGCCGCGCTCCCATCCGGCAGACGGACCGGATTGCTCGCGAACCGGACCCAGCGGACCTCCCCGTCCCGGCGGCGGATCCGGAACTCGAGAGGAACCGCAGACGTCGACGCCGACGCGGACTCCAGCGCCGTCCGCCACGTCGGGAGATCGTCCCCGTGGACGAGGCCGTCCAGGAGCGCCGGGTCCTCGAGGAACTCCCGGGCCACGTGCCCGCTGATCTGCTCACATGCTGGAGACACGTATTCGAACGTTCCGTCCGGTCGCCTCCAGAACTCCCAGTCGTGGGTGAAGTCGGCAACCGTGCGGTAGCGCGTCTCAGCCTCGGCCATGGCGCGCTCCACGCGGCGTCGCCGGCGGAGCTGGAGGACGAGCCCGGCGACCAGCACGCTCTGCAGGAGGATGATGACCAGCCCGAGGACGATCGCCTTGCCGTGCTGCTCGAACAAACCCCGCGTGCGGTGGAGGACGATGCTCGCGGGAGGAAGCATTCGGTCCGGGAGTGCCCAGCGTTCCAGCTCGCGTGCATCAAACATCGGCGTGAGCCCCACGTGGGCCGGCGGGATGGCCGACGCCCGCTCCCCGCCGAGGACGCGGAGCGCGAGATCCGCTGTGACCTTCCCGACGCGCTGCATGCTCACCAGCTCTCCACCGAGGATGCCGGCTCCGAGGTCCTCGTAGAGGACGCCGAACACCGGCCGGTGACTCGCCCGGGAGATCCGCGTCAGGGGAGCGGTGTTGTCGTAGTCACGTCCGGCCGCGTCCTGGAGGAAGCTGCCGAAGAGCACCAGCGCATCGTCCCCTAGCTTCGAGACCCGTTCTTCTACCTGCTCGAGTGAGAGCCCGTTGGTGTACGAGAGCTCAACCCGACCGGCGAAGGGGGCAAAGAGCTCCTTCCCCTTCTCGGCCTGACCGCGCTCGTAGGCGCTTGCCCCCAGCACCACGAGGATGTTCCGAGTCTGCGGATACAGCGAGAGCATCATCTCGATGGTTCGCGGGACGTTCTGGGCGGGGAGGGCTCCGGTCACCTCGCGGGCAACCCGCCGCGCGGAGCGCCGGCCGAGATTCCCGTTCTGGAGGACTGCCTGCGCAGCCGGTTCACCATCCTGATCTTCGACCAAGCTCCGGACCACGTCGCAGGTGACCACCGGGACGCCCGGCAGCAGCCCGGCGCTCACGAGCGCCATCGCGGCTGGGCCCTCGACGACGAGGAGGTCCACCGTCCTCGTCGAGTACTTCTCTCGGTAAAACCCGACCAGCGCCTCCTCGTAGGCTGGCCCGGAGAAGCGATCGAGGCCGGTGTACTCGTCGTAGACGTCGACCGGCACCTTCGACCCGGCGTGGACCCCCTCCCGCAGGGCAACGCTGAGCTCGTGAACCCCGGACGTCTCCGGCGGATCCGAGTAAAGGACGACGACCGTCAGTCGAGCGGGAACACCGTCCGGAGGAGCTCCGGCCGCGGGCACCGGAGCCGCGGAGAGAAGCATCAGAAGGGCGGCGGCGGCCGGGCCCATGGCGGAGGCAGTACCACAAGGCGGCCGGCCCCGCCCCCCGGCTTCAGGGGAACTCGGCCTCGAGCTGCTCGGCGGTGACATAGCGGGGCGCGATGTCCACCGGGACCTTTCCCAGCCGCGACAGGATGCGCTGGGTCTCGGGGCGGTTCACCACCAGTCGGTCGAGGAGCGCCTTCGCCCGTGCCTTGTCCCCGGTGGCCTCGATGGTGAGCAGCTCGCGCGCGAGCGATTCGATGGCGGGTCCGAACTTCTCCGCCACGAGGGTGAAGCGGCCGTCGGCGCCGGGCCGGAACGCGCCGGCGTCGATGAGCCAGTTGAGCTGGACCGCGGTGCCCTTGCCGTGCGCCTCGTTGAGGCCGAAGCGGATCGAGCGGAACATCCCGGCGAGGAAGGTGGGCCCGAGCGTCTTCCCCATCTCGGCCGGCAGTTGACCCTGCGCCACCAGGCGCTGCATGGCCCAGAGGCCGACCACGTCGGCCTTGCACTCCTCGATGGTACCGGAGAGCTCCTGGAGCTCCGCCCGGGGCGTGGTCTCGCGCCCGTTCAGCACGATGCGCTGCGGACCGATGCCGTGCATCAGCTCGTGCATGAGGATCTGGGTGAAGAACGGGTCGAACTGCACGGACTTCACCAGCTCCGGCGCGAGGGCGATCTTCGCGATGGGCACCAGGGTCTTCTCGAACTTCGCCAGGTCGATGTTCCGGAGCATGATCCGCTTGCTGCCGTGCGCGGCGACGGTCCGCTCGTCGTTCGGCAGGTTGTAGGCCGCCGTCTGCACGCCGCGGTTGGCGTCGCCCGAGGCGAAGAGGCTGTTCACCACCCGGATGGGCGCCAGCGCGCCGATCTTGGGATTTTTGTAGCGGTCCTCCATCGGGAGGGCGTTCTCCAGCGCCTGCAGCTGGGACGAGAAGCGCTTCAGCTTCTCGGTCTCCTTGGCGTCCACCACCGTGATGTAGGCCTCGAAGGCCGCCTTCTGGTTGAACCACCCGTCCTCGTAGGTCTCGTAGGGACCGAAGGTCGGGTCGATCGTGGTGTCCAGCTGCATCCAGGCCACGTCCGAGGCCGCGTAGTCATCGCTCAGGAGGGCCGCGGCGCGCGCCTCGAGAAAGCTGCGCAGCGCGGGCTGCGCCGTCGCCGCCGCCGCCTCCCGGATCAGCGCGGCGGCCCGGGAGAGCTCGCCCTGGTACTCGAGGCTGTAGGGAACGATGGTGAACCCCCCGCCGGGGGCCCGGCGGAGGGTGGTGAAGAAGCCGGTCGCGCGGGCGCGCTCCTCGGGCGAGAGGGTCGACAGCCAGCGCGACACGTCTTCCTTGCTCGCGCCCGCCGGATAGAAGTTGCCCGATTCCGGCTTCTCCGGAACGCCGGGCAGGAAGGGCGCGTCGTGCGCCAGCCGGTCCCAGGGCCCCTGGTTGAGGAGGAAGAGGCGGAGGCGGGCCTGCGCGAGCGGCGACGTGTCGCGGGCCAGCTTCACCATCCAGGCCTCGCTCCCCGCCCACGACTGGCGGACGAAGAGCGGGTCGAGGATGCGGGCGGCCTGGACGAGCCGCGCCAGCGCCTTCCGCTCCTGGGCGGGTAGCCCCGCCACGTCCACGACGACCGGCGTCGGGACGAGCTGGTCAGCTGCCGCCTTCAGTTCGGGCAGACCCGGCAGAGGAGCGGCGGAGGCGAGAGAGGCGGCGACGAGGAACGAGGTGAGGACGACGCGCATGGGGCCGCGCGCTTACCACCCCCGGGCGGCCTCGTCAGCCGGAACGCCGCGAGATGCCGAGGTGCGCGAGGACGGACTCGGCGGCCCGCCTGCCGGAGGTGAGCGCGCCGTCGATGCTCGCGTTGTCCCGATGGTCGCCGCAGACGGTGATGCCCGCCGGCGTCCGGACCGGCCGCTGCGCCGGCTCGAGCGCCGACGGTGGCTCGAGGGGGAGCGCCTCGTGCACCACGTCGGCGCGGAGCAGCCGCCAGCGGTCGACGGCCACGCCGAACCATCGGCGGAGCTGGGCACGGACCCGCGGCTCGAGCTCGCCCGGATCGGCGCGCGTCCCGAGGACCGAGGCCGACACCAGCGCGCGTCCCGGCGGGGCGTACTCGGGGGCGATCTCGCTCATCACCGCCGCGTCGTTGACCGGTCCACGCCCCTCGCCGTCGAGCAGCATCCAGGGCCCGCGCAGCGGCGGCTCGGTCGCCTCGAAGGAGAACGCAGTCACGCCCACGGTGTGCGGAGCGGTGAAGGCCGGCACCAGCCGTGCCGCGGTCACGCCGTCGGTGGCCACCACCACCGCCGCCGCGTCGATGTGACCGCCGGACTCGAGCTCCACCGCCTGGGGGTGCACGCGGGCGACCGGCACGCGCGTCCGGAGCGCGCCCGGGGGCAGACCCCGCGCGAGCTGGGCGGGAATCTCCTCCATGCCCAGAGCGGGGACGGCCGCCTCGCCGTGGGCGACCATCCGGATGACGAACTCCAGCTTCCGGCTCGAGGTCGCCAGCTCGTGCTCGCGGAACACCGCCGCGAGGAACGGGCGGAGGAAGGCGTCCACGAACTCCTGGCTGAACTCGAGTCTGCGCAGCCGGTCGTGGGTGGACTCGTGGGGACGCGCGAAGAGCTCGTCGAGCGTGCCCGATCCGGCGTGCGCGCGCAGCCGCACCACTCGGAGCTTGTCCCAGAGAGAACCGAGCGGCGCGGTGGCGGTGCGCCCCACATCGAGCGGTCGCCGGAATGGATCCGCGAGCACGTGGAAGGAGCCGCCGCGGAAAACCTGGACGCCGGGAGCAAAGCGGCGAAGCCGGAGCGCGTCGAGATCGAGCACCCGGCGCGCCTCGGGGTAGGAGGTCAGCAGGACCTGGAAGCCGCGATCGATGCGGAACCCGTCCACCAGATCGGTGCGGACGCGCCCGCCCGCTCGACCGGTCGCCTCCAGCACCTGCACGCTCACGCCGGCCGCGACGAGCGCCCGCGCGCACGCGAGCCCGGCCAGCCCTGCTCCGACCACGACCACGCCACCGTGAGACACGCTGAGACGGCTCCGTTCGACGCTGCGAGGACGCGCGTTATACACGCCGAAGGCCCGGTGGAAGCAGCCCGGCCGGACCTCGGATGAGCCTCGTTCCCCTTCTCACCTGCGCCTCGCCCGAGGAGGCCGCGACCTACAAGGGCGTCCTCGACGCCCACGGCGTCCCGTGCGTCATCCAGGGCGAGCATCACCGCGCGCTCCTGGGGATGCTGGGGCCCTACGTGGAAGTCCGCCTGCTCGTCCCGGAGGGACACGAGGCTGCCGCGCTCCGCCTGCTCCGTCCGGCGCCGAGCGTGGTCCCGGAGCCGGAGGAGCTACCGGACCCGGAGCGGGCCCGCCGCCGGCGGACGCTGGCGTGGGCGGCGCTGGCGCTCCTCGGGGGGCCGTCGCTGATCGCGGCCGTGCTGGGCCTGCTCGCCCGCTGCGGCTGAGACGGACCGACACCGGGCACGGGCGGCGGACTTGCATCAGTGGCAATTGCCGCTGACGAGGGGGGCGACTCCTCCCTCGAGCTTGGCGGCCACCGAAAGAGGCGGGACCGCGAGGCGCTGCAACTCGCTATCGACGTCGGCCGAGACACGCCAGGGCCTGTAAGAGACGTCCCCCACCTTCAGGATCTGCTGTCGGTCAGACTGCTCCACGGCCCAGTCCAGGGCTGCCTGGAACTCCGAGCCAGGCAAGGTCACCGTCACGGCATCGTCGGAGTCGGGAGCGACGCGTTCCGGGGCTGGCCATCGTGCAGGAAGCGTAGAGCGGGTGGCGTCGAGCACGTGCCGGTCCGCGACGAATAGGACGACCACAGTCTGGGCAAGTACGGACGGGTTTCGCTGCGCGGCCGGAGTGACAGCAGGGCCTCGTACGCGGCGAGGAACGGTCCAGGCGTCTTTCCGCGGTCCACCGGGTAGCCGAGCTCCTGCCCGTTTCCGAGCCAGCCGTCGACCACCACCTGCCGGCGGCAGCCGGAACGCGCCCACTGGAGCGTGTTCTCGGCGGTGTCGGTGCTTTCAGCGACGTAGTACTCCGGCTCTAGCGCCTCGAGCGCGGGCGAGGTGAGCGCCGCGACGAGGCGATTCAGATCCTCCTCGCGCGGCTCGAACTCGGCGTACGACCCACGGCACCCAGTACGCGCGATGACCCGGCCCTCCGGACGCAGGACCACGCAAGGAGCATCGTCCTGCGTGAAGGCGGGGATGAACGACCAGAGCACCACTTCGGGAACGGGACGAGGCATCGGCTGCGGCGGCACCGAGGCGCAGCCCATCACCAGCACCGCCAAGATCGTGAGGTGCCGGAGCATCACTTTCCCGGCGTGACTAGCGCGGCGGCGCGAGCGGGCCCTTCAAGGAAGGCTCGGCCTTCGGCCGGATGGCGCTCATCGCCAGTCCGATCATCGCCCCGACGTCGCTGAGGTTCGAGGGCACGACGAGCGTGTTGGCGCTCTTGGCGAGCTTTCCGAACTCGTTGATGTACTGCTCGGCCACCCGGAGCTGCACCGCCTCGAAGCCGCCGGCGGAGTTGATCGACTCGGCCACGGACCGGATGCCCTCGGCGGTCGCCCGGGCCACGGCGAGGATGGCCGCGGCCTGTCCCTCGGCCTCGTTGATCTGCTGCTGCTTCTTGGCCTCGGACTGCTTGATGACCTGCTGCTTCTGACCCTCGGCGGAGTTGATCGCCGCGTCGCGCTCGCCCTCGGACTGGAGCACGGTGGCGCGCTTCTCCCGCTCGGCGCGCATCTGCTTCTCCATCGCGGCGATGACGTCCCGGGGTGGGGTGATGTTCTTGATCTCGTAGCGGAGGACCTTCACTCCCCACGCCTCCGAGGCCTTGTCGACCTCGGACACCACCTGCGAGTTGATGTGCGCCCGCTCCTCGAAGGTCTTGTCCAGGTCGATCTTCCCCACCTCGCTGCGGAGCGTGGTCTGGGCCAGCTGCGTGAGCGCGAAGACGTAGTTGGTGATTCCGTAGGACGCCCGCCGGGGATCCATCACCTTCATGTAGAGGATGCCGTCCACCCCGACCTGCACGTTGTCCTTCGTGATGCAGATCTGCTCCGGGATGTCCATCGCCTGTTCCTTCAGCGTGTGCCGGTAGCGGATGGCATCGAAGAACGGGACGAGGAGGTAGAACCCGGCCTCGAGCACGCCGCTGAACCGCCCGAGGCGCTCCACGACGAACGCGTTCTGCTGCGGGACCACCACCGCGGTCTTGAAGATCACCACCAGGACCAGGATCGCGACGAGAACCACCACCACCAGCACCGCTTCGGTCATGTGCCACCTCCGCCGGGCGTCCATCCACCTCGGCTCTCGGTTCCGCCGAGCCACACGGTCAACCCATCGATCCGATCCACCGGAACTCGCTCGCCGACCCGCACCGTCCGGTTCGCACGGGCGCTCCAGCCCGTTCCCCGCAGCTCGACCTTGCCGACCTCGCCCGGGCGAACCTCCTCGGTCACGAGGGCCCACTCCCCGCGCATCTCCTCCCCGGGGAGCACGGGCGCGCCCATCCCGAGGCGCTGCATGATCGGCCGGCGCAACAGGAGCACGCCGGCGATGGAGAAGATGCTGAACAGCAGCCACTGGAGCCACTCCGGCCCCGCCAGGTGAGCCACGGTGAGGAGCCCCACCAGGATGGCCGCGAAGCCGAAGAAGACCGCGAAGAGGCTGCCCGGTGTGACGAGCTCGAACACGAGAAGGCCCACGCCGGCCACGAACCACATCCACCAGATCACGGTGGACGGGACGCTAGCACGCGGGCAGGAGTATCTCCTCGCCGTTCATCCAAGCATGAACCCGTCGAGAGAACAGTGAGCCCGGAGCTTCCGCGCCGCGACCGGCTCCGCTGGGCCGTCGGCCTGCTCTTCCTCGCCCTGGGGGTGGCGCTCGCGCTGAACCCTCGGCGCTGCATCGACTTCACCGTCTTCCGCACCGCCGGGGCGCGATGGCTCGCCGGCACCTCGCTCTACCGCGCCGAGGACGGGCCGATGCCCTTCAAGTACGCCCCGCCAGTCGCGGTGCTGCTCGCGCCGCTGGCGCTCCTCCCCCGGGGCGTCGGCGCCGTCGTGTGGAACACGGGCTCGGTGCTGATGCTCCTCCTCTCGCTCCGCCGGCTCTCCCGCGTGGATGGCGCTCCCGACGGCGCCGACGGAAGCTGGGCGGCCCTCGCGCTCGCCGGGCCGATCGGCACCGTCCTCTTCTACGGCCAGGTGGACCTCTGGCTCCTCGGGCTCCTGGTGCTCGCCGCGGCCGCGGTCCGCGCCCGCGACGGAGGCGGCACCGCGCTCGGGCTCTCGGTGCTCACCAAGCCACCCGCGGTGCTCGCCGGGCTGTTCTTTCTCGGCCGCCGGCGCTGGACGGCGCTCGCCGTGGCCAGCGGCGTGGTGGTGCTCGCCTTCGCGCTCTTCGCGCTCCGCACCGGAGGCGGGGCCCTCCTGCGCGAGCTCTCTGCCTGGCGGGATCTCGTCGAGCGGAGCACGCTCGAGTGGGTGATCGGCCCGAACCCGCAGGGGTTTCCCACCCTCGTCCTCGACGTCGCCGGCTGGCTCGGGACCCGCCCCAGCGCGCAGGGCCTGGCGCTCGCCCAGCTCTCGGCGGTGCTCCTCTTCGGCGCGCTGGTGCTCGCCCTGCGCGACGACCCCGGCGCCGCCTTCCGGATGACCTGCCTCGCGGTGGCCATGTGCTCGCCACTGGCCTGGCGCGCGAACTTCGTGCTCGCGCTACCCGCGGTGCGCCGGGTCGTCGCTGCGGCGCGAGCGGGCGACGGGTTCGCCCGTCTCGTCCTCGCCGGCGTGGTCCTGGCCACCGTCTTCACGTCCGGGGTGCTCCTGGACCGGACCGCGACCGAGCGGCTCCTCGCCTTCAGGCCCTGGGGCCTCCTCGGGCTCCTGCTGGTGGTCGTCGAGTTCTCGGCGTCCCGTCCGCCGCAGACCGTGCGCGGCGCGGGGTCGCCTGGCTAGAACCCGGGCGGCGCCCCGCGATGGCCGACCTCCTCACCATGACTCCCCAGGGCCTGTACTGCGCCCGGGGCGGCTTCCACGTGGACCCCTGGGCGCCGGTGCCCCGCGCCGTGCTGACCCACGCCCACGCCGACCACGCCCGCGAGGGAAGCGCGGCGTACCTCTGCGCGGCGGCGGGACTCCCGATCGCCCGCCACCGCCTCCCTGGATCCGCCATCGAGGCATGGGAGTACGGCGAGCGGCACGCCATGGGCGACGTCCAGCTCTCCTTCCATCCCGCGGGCCACGTGCTCGGCTCGGCCCAGCTCCGCATCGAGGCCGGGGGCGAGGTCTGGGTGGTGAGCGGTGACTACAAGCGTGCGCTCGACCCGACCTGCGCGCCGTTCGAGCCGCTGCGGGCCGACGTCTTCCTGACCGAGGCGACCTTCGGGCTCCCCGTCTTCCGCTGGGACCCCACGGCGTCGATCATCGAGGACCTGCTCGGATGGTGGGAGGCGAACCGCGAGGCGGGCCGCGCCTCGCTGGTGTTCTGCCACGTGCTCGGGAAGTCGCAGCGGCTGCTCGCCGAGCTCGCCCTCCGCACCGACCGGCGGGTCTTCGCCCACGGCGCCATCGCGGGGATGTGCGACGTCTACCGGGAGGCGGGGGTGAAGCTGCTGCCCGTGGACCGGGTGGCGGACACCGCGAAGGGGAAGGACTTCGCGGGCGAGCTCGTGCTCGCGCCCATCACCGCGCGGGGCACGACGTGGATGCGCCGCTTCGGCGACGCGGCGGTCGCGCTGGTGAGCGGGTCCATGCGGGTGCGCGGCGAACGGCGGCGCCGGAGCGTGGACCGGGGGTTCGCGCTGTCGGACCACGCCGACTGGCCCGCGCTGCTGGAGACCCTCCGCGACACCGGGGCGAGCCGGGTGCTGGTGACGCACGGGTACGCCGTTCCACTTGCCAACCGGCTCCGGGAGCAGGGGCTGGACGCCGAGGCGCTGGAGACGCCGTACGGACGCGACCAGGACGAGACCGTCCAGGCGGAGGGCGGGGCATGAGGCGGTGGATCCGGCGCCTCGCGGTCCTGCTGCTCGTCGGGGTGATCGTCGCGACGCTGGCGCTGGTGGTGGACGTCCGCAACCAGCTGCCCGACTGGAACGTGCCCCGGCTTCCCGGCCTCTCCTCGCGGGTCGAGGTCCGCTTCGATGCCCGGGGCATCCCCACCGTGCGCGCACGGACGCTCCAGGACGCCTTCCGGGTCCAGGGCTATCTCCAGGCCCGCGAGCGCCTCTTCCAGATGGAGCTCGGGCGCCGGGTCGCCGGCGGCGAGCTCGCCGAGCTGGTCGGCAGCGCCGCGCTCCCCCTCGATCGAAAGCAGCGGGTCTACGGGTTCGCCCACGTGGCGGAGGAGGCGGTGCGCGCCGCACCCGAGACCGAGCGTGCCGACGCGCAGGCGCTGGCGGACGGGATCAACGCCTTCATCGCGTCGCACCGGGGACGCTGGGGAGTCGAATTCCAGATGCTCGGACTGCAGCCCCGGCCGTGGACGCCGGCGGACAGCATCCGCCTGCTGCTGCTGTTCCACCAGCAGCTCTCCGAGAGCTGGCAGAACGACCTGGTCAACGAGGCGCTCGACAAGCTGCCGCCCGCCCGCCGCGACTTCCTGACTCCCGAGGTGAGCACCGACGACGTCCTGGTGCTGCCCGACGCCGCTCCACCGCCTCCTCCGAGCACGAGCGCGTTCCTCACCCGCGGCGCGGCGCCCGCCCCCGCGCTCGCGCCTCCGGTCCCGGACCCGCGGCTCGAGGTGCTCGGCGTCCCGCTCGAGCCGTGGAGCGACGGGGCCCCTCCGGAGGTCGGCAGCAATGCCTGGGTCCTCTCCGGGGCGCACACCGCACGCGGAAAGCCCATCCTCGCCGACGATCCGCACCTTGGCTTCGGGATGCCCGGAACCTGGTACCCGCTGCGCATCGAGCTCGTCGACGCCGACGGAACGGTGCAGCGGTGGATCCAGGGCGTCGGCCCCGCCGGCCTCCCGGGGCTGGTCATCTTCCAGAACGACCGCCTGGCGATCGGCTACACCAACATCGGCACCGACGTGCAGGACCTCTACCGCGAGCCGGAGGTCGGGCATCGCGTCGAGACCATCGCGGTGAAGGGCGCTCCCTCCGAGACGCTCACCGTCTCGCTCGGACGCCACGGGCCGATGGTGCGCCCCGGGCTCGCCCTGGCCTGGGCAGCGCTCGACCCAGCCACGCTGCGCGCCCCCATCGGCCGTTTCATGCTCGCCACCGACTGGACGAGCCTGAACGCCGCCGCCGACGGCTTCCTCGGCCCGGGACAGAACCTCATGTACGCCGACGCGGCCGGCCACGTCGGATGGCGCGCGACCGGTGTCCTTCCACTCCGCGCCCCGGGTGACGACGGGCGGACGCCGCTCGACGGGTCCACTCCCGCACACGACTGGTCCGGCTACCTCCCCCAGGACCGGATGCCGCGCCTGCTCGACCCGCCCTCGGGACGCGTGGTCACTGCGAACCAGCGGGCCATCGGCACCTCGGCCGGGTTCCGCTGGCCGTCCAGCTGGGCCCCTCCCACCCGTGCCCGTCGCATCGTCGAGCTGGTCGGCAAGGAGCAGATCGACGCGCGCCAGGTCCGCACGATCCAGCTGGACACCGTCGCCATCGTCCATCGCGAGGTGATCCAGCGGCTCGCGCCCCTGCTCCGGCCCGACGTCGCGCGCGCGTTCGAGGGCTGGGACGGACGGGCGGACGCCGACTCGACGCTGTTCCTCGCCGCCGAGGAGATCCGCCGCCGCGCCTACGAGGCGGTGGTCGCCGCCGCGCTGCAGGGGTCGGCGATCGGAAGGTCGGAGATCCGCTGGTACAACAGCGACCCCACCCTGCTCGCGGCGGTGCGGGCCTCGCCCGAGGCGTGGCGCAAGGCCGGCCTGGGTGAGCGCGACGCGGTGCTCGGGGCGGCGGTCCGCGACGTGGCGCTCGCCGGGCCCTGGGGACGGAAGAACCGCCTCGAGGTGCCGCATCCCTTCGGGCGCTCCGGGGGGCCGCTGGGATGGATCTTCAATCCGCCGTCTCCGCCGCTCTCGGGGTGCGACCGCTGCGTCCGCGTGGCGACGCCGACCTTCGGACAGAGCATGCGCCTGGTGGTGGATTTCGCGGAGCCGGACGCGACCACGCTGGTCCTTCCCTTCGGCGTCTCGGGCCATCTGTGGAGCTCGCACCGCCTCGACCAGCTGCCGGACTGGCTCGGCGGCGATCCCGACGGCACACGCACCCGGCTCCATGCGCCGTCGGTCGGGGCGCCGCTGATCTTCGAGCCATGAAGCGGTTCGCGGATCTCTACGAGGCGCTCGACTCCACCACCTCCACCCTTGCCAAGGTGGCTGCGATGCGCCGCTACTTCCGCGAGGCGCCGCCCCGCGACGCGGCGTGGGCGCTGTGGTTCCTCACCGGCCGGCGCCCCAAGCGGCTCCTCGGCGTGCGGGCGCTCGTGGGCTGGACGCTCGAGCTGACCGGCACCCCCGACTGGCTCTTCGGCGAGTGCTACGCGGTGGTGGGGGACCTCGCGGAGTGCATCGCCCTGCTCCTCGACGACGGCACCCGGGTCACCCATCCGGACGAGACGCCGCTGTCGGAGTGGGTCGAGCAGCGGATCCTGCCCCTCCGCGGTCTGCCCGCCGAGGAGCAGCGAGCCCGGGTCACCGGATGGTGGCGCGCGCTGGACCGGCGCGAGCTGTTCCTGCTCAACAAGCTGCTCACCGGAGAGCTCCGGGTCGGAGTCTCGGCGACGCTGGTCCTGCGGGCGCTGGCCGAGGTGGCCGAGCTCCCTCCGCCGTTGCTCGCCCAGCGCACGATGGGCGACTGGACCCCGTCGGCCGAGTTCCTGGAGCGCATCCTCGCGAAGGAGCACCTGACCGACGACGCGTCGCGGCCCTACCCCTTCTTCCTCGCCTCGCCGCTCGAGGATCCACCGGAATCGCTGGGCGAGCGCGCCGGGTGGCAGGCGGAGTGGAAGTGGGACGGGATCCGCGGACAGCTCGTCCGCCGAGCGGGCCGGGTCTTCCTCTGGTCGCGAGGCGAGGAGCTCGTCACCGAGCGCTTCCCCGAGGTGGTCGAGGCCGGCGAAACGCTCCCCGAGGGAACCGTCCTGGACGGCGAGGTGCTGGCCTACGGCGAGGACCGGCCGCTGCCGTTCGCGCTCCTCCAGACCCGCATCGGCCGGCAGACGCTGACCCCGAAGATCCTCGCGCAGGCTCCGGCGGCGTTCATGGCCTACGACGTGCTCGAGCACGAGGGGCGGGACATCCGCGACCTGCCGCTGTCCGAGCGCCGCGCGCGGCTGGAGACGCTGCTCGCAGGACGGCACCGCCGCTTCTTCGTCTCCGAGGTGCTCTCCGAGCCGACCTGGGAGGGCCTCGCGAGCCGGCGCCTCGAGGCCCGCGAGCGCAAGGTGGAAGGGTTGATGCTGAAGCGCCTCGACTCGCCGTACCGGACCGGACGCCGACGGGGCGACTGGTGGAAGTGGAAGATCGACCCGTTCCAGGTGGACGCGGTGCTGCTCTACGCGCATCCGGGAAACGGGCGGCGGGCGAACCTCTTCACCGACTACACCTTCGCCGTCTGGGACGAGGGCACGCTCGTCCCGGTGGCCAAGGCGTACTCGGGGCTGAGCGACGCGGAGATCCGCGAGCTCGACGCCTGGGTGCGCTCGCACACGATCCAGCGGTTCGGGCCGGTGCGGGCCGTCGAGCAGAGCCAGGTGTTCGAGCTGCACTTCGAGGGCATCGCTCGCTCCAGCCGCCACAAGTCCGGCGTCGCGGTGCGGTTCCCGCGCATCGCCCGCTGGCGCACCGACAAGCCCGCCAGTGAGGCGGACACCCTCGAGACGCTCCGGCGGATGATTCCCCCCGCGGCCCGACCCGACGACGCCTGAGCGCGTTCGTCTCGCACGAGGATCACCACCGCACGGATGGGCCTTGAAGGGCCTGTTCGCCAGGCGAGCGCGCGGAGCGACTCCGGGTTACACCGTCCGAGCGGTGCGCATCGTCGACGCCCACACGCATCTCTTGCCCGACCGCCTCGGCCGCGCCATCCGCGCCTACTTCCTCCAGGCGCTGCCGCCCGAGTCCTTCCCCTACGCTCCCGAGCCCGACCTGTCGCACGCCGCGCTCCGGGCCGCGGGCGTCTCCCGCTGCTGGTCCCTCCCCTACGCCCGGAGACCCGGGACCGCCGCCGCGCTGAACCGCTGGATGGCCGAGACGTGGCGCGACGACGCGCTCGTCGAGCCGGCCGGAACCGTGCACCCCGGGGACGACGTCGCCGCGGTGGTGGACGAGGCCCTCGGATTCGGGCTCCGCCTGTTCAAGCTCCACTGCGCGGTCGGGAGCTTCTCGCTGGACGACGAGCGGCTCGCGCCCTTCTGGACGCGCATCTCCGACCGCGGGCTCCCGGTCGTCGTGCACCTCGGCCACTCCCCGGCCGGT
>Ga0310810_10001474_pt1 | contig 24727 bp, 31 predicted proteins | sample NCmetagenome_FD_207641 | JGI IMG/M metagenome (GOLD analysis project Ga0310810, IMG submission 207641) | Soil microbial communities from experimental microcosm in Duke University, North Carolina, United States - NC | ecosystem: Engineered > Artificial ecosystem > Soil microcosm > Unclassified ...
TATCCACGCTGCTCGGCGATCAGTACAACGAAGAAACGCAGCTGGCCTGCGCCGGCAAACTGTTCACGGGTGCAGAAGTTACGAAGACCCATTGACAGCCGCAACGCAGTGTGGTATAGTAAGGTGTCGCTGATGAGGGCGGCACCAACCAAACGCGTAGAATTAAAAATCGGAGCAAGACAATGGCCAACAAAATCCACCACGCCCAGCTGCGGCAAGCCGAGCAGTACGGGTTCACACTCGAAGACAAACCGCCGCATGTTCGGGCATTCCACCCAGCCACCGCTACTCAGGTTTTCGGCGTGTCCGCCAAGGACGCGATCGCACAGATGCTGGCAGTGCAGAACATATACGACAAACACGAGTCGCTGCGCTACGTGGCGAGCAGCGAGACACCCAACACCGGGTTCCTACGCCAGATCGACGGCAACACCGAAGTGTCGGCGGGATACCACACGCCAGTCGAACTATACCGATTGCTGAGCAGCGAAGAACTGGAATTCACCGATCCTGAGGCGGAGCGCGACGATTTCGACGCGGACCCCGGTACGCAGGTCGTCGTCACCGATGAATTCCAGCCCGATCCGGACCCCAAGCCCGAAGTCGACGACACACCGCTGATCAAACGCAACGAGGCCGGTGTGGCGCTCGATGGTGCGGTCGCCTACAAGGAAGGCGTGATGGCAGCTGACTGCCCGTTCGAAGACGGCGACGAGCGCGCCGACCTGTGGTTCGAACAGTGGGATCAAGCCGCTGATGACAACACCGAAAGCGAGGAAGACGGCAAGGGCGGCTCCGTCGTCAAGTCGCGGTATCGCCAAATCTACAAAGAACTCGGCCACCCGAACCATTGCGGCGACTGGCTGGCCGATCTGCTCAACAACTACTGCATTGGCGACAAGAACACCGACACGGCGATGGTCGAGCGCATCTGCAACATGAACGGCGTGAGCCTCGACAAATACAACCGCACCACGCCGGGTTGGCAGGGCAGATTACGAATGACCGGGCGCAATCTGCTGGCGCGTGTCGTCTGGAAGAATAAGCAGGTCGATACGCCTGACGGCATCAAGCCTGCTCCGGCTGACTGGCTTTCGGCGCAACGCTTCAAGGAGGCATGAGAATGAGCCGCTACCAAGGAACCAACTTCATCGCGGTGCGTATCGACGAGACGTCGTCTAGTCTTGACGATGCACTGCGCGACGTCACAAAGGTCACCGACGCTGTCTCGCAGCGTTCCATGATTGCGGCGGAGATCGCTAAGGTGGCTGAACCCGGGGAAAAATGGCTGGTGCTTCAGACCGTTGCTGTATACGACACCGCCGAGGTGCCGCAGCCGAAGGTCACCACCCACCTTTCGGTGGAGTACAAGTGATGGCGATCGATATCAAGGCGGAGATGCGCCGAAAGGCGGATCAGAAGCAGATCGACGAAATGGTGAAGGAACTGATGCGCGACCCGCTGATGGTTCCTTCCCAAATTCAGCTGCTCGATCGCTGCTATCGCCCATACAAGCAGGTGCTGCAAGGCGCCTATGAACGCGGTGACGATGTTCATCGATTCCTCGGCGCGGTCGCTGCGCTGTCGGCTGACATGGTGCTGGACTTCCTGATGCGCACCATTCCTAACAGCCAGCCAGAAATGGTGGTACGAGTGGCGCAGTCGTACACCGACATGTTCGGGCAGGTGCTTAACGAAGGCTTGACCGCCTACATAGGCCAGCCGGCACCCGCCCCGCAGCCCGCACCGGCTAACGACGGCTAGGCGCACCGTACGCCACAGCAGCCCGCCACTAGGCGGGCATGGCACTAGCTACACACCAGCAGCGCGCGCTGCGTATGGAGGAAGTAATGGACTTCGATCAAGTTAATGCTGAGTACCTAGGTGATGGCGTTTACGCCCAGTTCGACGGGTTCCATCTGTGGCTATTCACCCACAACGGCTACGAGGCTACGAATGAAATAGCCTTGGACCCTGAGACGTACTCTGCTCTAGTGGAGTACGTCGAAAAGAAACTGAAGCCCGCCAACATCGCTGCGCAGGAGGCTGCCAATGCGAAAGGATAATAACGGCAGTGAGCACCCCGGCAATCCCGACGGCAGCGCTGTCGATAAACGGCAGCATCCGGCGTTTCCATACATCAAGCAGGTGATGGAACAGGCGCTGTACAAGTACTTCATCGACGAGGCTATGGTCGATCACACGTCGATGAAAATCGTAGATCGACTCAAACAAGTGGGGTTGCTATGACAACGAAAGCAGAATACATGGACTATGCCAGTCGCTGTAAGAAGGCCGACTGGTATTACGACTACTCCGACGATCATTCGGTGTACACTCGGGGCCGTAATGAAATCGGCGGCTTGCAGGCGGAAGCCAAAGCCGACCCGATCAAGCAGCAGCTGTACGATGCGTTGAAGAATTCAGGCTGGAAAAATGGCCCCACGCCGGAACAGGCTGCGGCGTCGATCGATTCAATTCTTCAGGGCGTCAATTGACACGCGGCTAGCCGCGTGCTATACTACCACTTGCTCCGTGGTGAATCGTGCGGCGGGACTCGGGACGGCCATCCCCCCGTCGCACTTTCACAGCATCGGAGCGGCGGAAAATCCACGGGGTCATTGCTATGGAATTAGTCAAGGGTGGGTATTCCATCCGATCAGAGGACCGGCGTCTCCTCAACAATCAGCGCGCCATCACCAAGAAAGTGAATGACAATTTCATTCAGGTGGGCGCGGTCTTCCTGAAGATGTCAGGCAAGATACCCATCAGCGACGATTGGGCGAAGTCCAATTTCCACGACACCAACCTTCAGGACTGGATTGATAATGAGGAACTTCAGGACCGTAACGTCGGCTTTAACCTACAGCAAGGATGGCTTGATATTGACATCGATGCTGCGGACCCATCGCTTAACGCTTGTATACTCGCAGCACTCGCACACTGTAATGTCGATACCCGGTTTCGGTTTGGGCGTCGCTCTGTCGGGTTCCCCACCCACATCCTCGTCCAATTAGGCGAGGAAGAATCCGCCAACTTCGACACGTTGAAGAAGTTCGAACCCAAAGCATTCATGGTGAATGGCAAGCGCTGCCACGTCGAGCTACGGTCGATGGAAACCGACGCAACACCTAAGAAGAATGCTAACTACGTTGCCAAACAGACAGTGATGCCGGGTTCCATATATTCTCACAAGACCGTCGCGAATGAGTACGACATTTCGGTGTGGTATGACAAAGATGGGAAGCCCGCCGAAAGCATGAACCAGGTCGCGGCTACGACGCCGCGCAAGACCAATTTCAAGGACCTAATCCGCTCCATCGCTTTCGGTGTGTTCTTGTATTCGATGCTGCCGCACTGGGTCGAGGGTCAGCGACAGACGACGGCAGCGAAAATAAGTGGGTGGTTGGCGCGCGTCGTCAGGGATAGCCGCGCCATGAACAATCATGAGGTAGTCAGTGCCGATGTTTGGTGTCCTGTTGACGACGATAGCGTTGTCGAATCCATGTTGCATTTCGTCTGCAAGTATATGGGCGACGAAGAACCATACATGCGCGTTCGTGCTTATCACGATGCCATGGGTAAGCTGGAGCGAAACCCGGACGCGAAAATCCCCGGATGGCCAGTCATCGAAAACATGCTGGGCGGGGAACTCGTCAATGCGCTTCGAACAGTGTTCACGCCCGGCTCCGACGTCTCGGTGTTGACCAAACTCGCAGACCGGTACGTGTACGATGAGAATACAAATGAGTACATCGATAGGCAACGGCACGTCAAGGGTGGCAAGTACAGCCACGAGAGCAACGAATTGATGACGCGCCACAAACATGAGGTGATTCGCATCAATGGCAAACCTAAAGAAGCTTTCAAGGTATTTGAGTCTTCCGATATGCGCCGCCGTGTGGATATCAAGAATCTTTATCCTGATCTGGCAGCTGGCGGTATTTTTCGCATTGCTCCTACTGGAGACATACTGTCTGATGATGATGGCGAGGAAGCAGCAACAGTTGTTTTCAATTCTTGGCGAGGGTGGCCGGTCCAACCAACTCAAAACTACAACGAAGCACTGATGAAGGACTTGATCGAGCGGCTCGACAGGCTGCTCGGCTATCTAACCAGCGATAACGAAAGGCAAATAGATTGGGTAAAAAAGTGGCTCGCCTGGACGTTCCAGCATCCTGGGGTCAAGCAGCAGATCGCATGGGTGTGTATTGGCGGGCAGGGCGTGGGGAAGTCTTTTTTCGGTACTACATTTATGAAGGCGCTAATGGGGCGACTATGGGGGCAAGCTTCGTCGAAAGTGATGGAAGGCGGATTTTCGATCGAGCCTTTCATCGACAATATGTTGGTGTTCCTAGACGAGGCAAAGTTTAACGGCGACGGCGCGACCGAAGAAATCAAGAAAATCGTCCGCAATGTCGATATCGGCGGCGTGGAAAAGTTCAAATCTTCCGATAACTACCGCATCTTCTCCCGCGTCATGTTCGCTTCAAACCGATTTGATCTCAACATCGGACAGGCCAACGTTATTGACCGTGCGATGTTCTACACTAAAGCGTATGATAAAGAGAACTTGAACATGACTGAAATGGAGTTCCGGGTGTGGGCCGAGAAGCTCAAGCCATGGTTCGCCGAAATGAAGGAGCTACTTGATCGGCGCGACGTCCGCGAGCATTACATCAAGTATCTGATGGAGTACCCGACGACGCTGATCGAAGTCGAATCTATCAAGTATTCCAGCAGCAACGATCCGATCGTCGTTGTGGGCAATATGTCGTGGCCGCGTCGCATCGCCAAATATATGCTCGAAGAGGCGCGCATCCTAGAAGATATGGACATTTGCTATCCGTTCACCATGTCCAACTTCAATGAGCGGGTGGCTGAGGTGACCCGGCTGCTGGGCTTCAAGACGGTTCAGGGGCAGCGCGTCTTACATGAGTTCCAGGACGCTGGGCTGATTCATCGACACGTCGAAGGAGCCAAGGCATATCTGCGGTTTACCAAGAAGTGGGGCGACACCATCGATACTTTCGGTGCGGCAACGGGTGCCCCAATGGAACCACAGTTCGAAATCACCGAAAATGACCGTGGGATGAACGACTGCACCACTGACAACCGGATCGTGTGGCGCGGCAGCAAGGCGTATAAGTTCTGAATGCACGAGTGTTCCGAAGGGGACTTGACTGGGACCATCCACTGTGATATGATGATCCCAGGTTAAGCAATCAAGCCGACACCGACAGGAGATCAAGATGTCCCGAATTTCGTTCCTCGCCGCGTCGTACGTCGCGGCTTTGATGACCCCCATGCTGTTCGCCCCCGACGCCGAGACGTCTGCTGCTTCGGCGGCGCAGTCCAACACCGAGGCTGCCAAGAAGTCGATCGTCCCGGCCAAATATGCCGGCAAATACCGCGGCGCTCAGGATGATCTGGCGAAGTTCATCGATGCCCAGTGCCAGACCGAGGGCAAGTTCGACTACGACAAGTTCTTCACGCTGTGCAAGAGCAACGGCCTCGACGTTGCCAAGGTCGATCACTACCAGTCGCAGGTCGCCCAGAAGCTGCATGGCTCGCAGGGCCGCGCCAGAATGACGCTGCGAAATATGCTCGCCACCATCGTTCGCAAGGACGGCAAGCTCAAGGGCCTGGATGGCGCTGAAACCGGCATTACGATCGCGAAACCGGCTCTGACCGGCGCGGCGGCGAAGGCTCACGAAACCGCCCAGACGGCTCCGGCCGATCAGGCCGAAACGTCGACGACGGAAACCGAGGGGGACGCGGGTGCTTTGACCGGCGATCCGGACCCCGTTGAAACGCAGTCGTCCGACCAGAGCGAAACGGCCTGATCGTCAGCAGGTCGGTACCGCTCGATGTCCGCCGCGTAGAGCCGGTGGACATTTTATTCCAATCCACCCTCCGCGCGGGCTAAGTCATATGCCTTCCCGTGGTGGAAATGGCCCGCTAACCCCGAGGCCAAAGGCTGTGAAAATATCGGGGAGTTGAACAACGCCGCACGCTTGCTAGGTACCCGAAGCTTAAGTGCGCATATAGTGTAGAGCTTAGCAAGTCACGACGCCGCCACCCCTCTTCGGAGTAAGTTTGGCGGCGTCGCTGTATTTAAACCCCAACAAGGAGAACGAACATGGATTCGTTACAAGCATCCGACGACCGTAGCAAGGCAGTGCAGCAAACGCCATGGCGCGTGTCGCTTGAAGCGATGAAGCGACGCGTGTCGACGGTAGAATACCTACACCCCGAGTCGATTCCACACATGACCATCTGCGTCATCCTGCTCAACAACGGCTATGCGCTGCAAGGAATGTCGGCCCCGGCTGACCCGGCCAACTACAACGAAAAGCTGGGCGAGGAATTCGCCTACGAAGATGCGCTGCGCAAGATGTGGCCGCTCGAAGCCTACGTGATGCGCGATATGCTGACGGATAGCATTGACGTATTCGCCCCCAATGAACGCTGGGGTTCGTGACACTACTTGACACTGCGGCCTCGTTGTGGTATGATAGCAGTACGATCCAAGGCGGATCGGTCAACGCAACGAGGCTAATCCAGCACTAACACTATCCTCAACGACGTCGTGGCCAAGGTCATCAACGTCACGTCAATGGTCCGGAAAGACACAGAAGCGGTGCTCGCATCCGGCGACGTCATCGAAGTCATTAAGCACTTCGACGCGCTCCGCAAGGCGATGGAGCAGATCAAGACCGCCCGCGAGGCGCTCGATCAACTCAAAGACCAGCTATCCACCGTCAGCATCCCGGACATGTTCCGTGCCCGCGACATCAAGAACATGAAAATCGAAGGCGTCGGCAGGTGCGGCGTCTCGTATCGGTTCAGCTGCTCGATCGTGGCGGATGACAAGCGGGTGGGCCATCAGTGGCTCAAAGACAACGGCTACCCGGATTTGGTCGTCGAGACGGTCAACTCCTCGACGCTTTCGGCTTTCGCAAAGAACTTGCTGGAGACGGAGGGTAAGGAACTGCCCGCCGAAATCTTCAAGACCAGTTCGTCGCCGTTCACATCTATCACCAAGGCTTAATTAAGCCAAGACGCCGAAAGGAAATCTGTATTATGAACGCTGTTACCAAGACTGACTCTTCGCTTCCGGCCCACTTGCAGGGCGGCAAGTCTACCAGCTTCGGCAAGGTCGACGCCAAGGACCTGATTGTCCCGCGCGTCAAGCTGATGCAGGCGACGTCGCCGGAGATGCAGACATTTGACGGCATCAAGATCGGCGACTTCTTCCACAACGTGCTGGAAGAAAGCTGGGGCCAGTCGGTCCGAATCATCCCGATCATGCGCCGCAAGGAAATCGTCCTGTGGGCTCCGCGCGGCGACGAGCGCGGCATTCTCGCCCGGTCCCGCGATTGCATCCATTGGGACGAGGGGTTCGCTAACCTGAAGTTTGAGGTCAAGCTCAAGGGCGTCAAGGACCCGGTTACCTATGAAACCAAGGGCAACGTCGCCGAAAGCGGGCTGAGCGAATTCGGATCGGCGATTCCCGGCGACGCCAAATCCCGGCCAGCAGCCAGCGAGACGCAGCGCATGTTGTTCGCGTCGCCCGACCACAAGGACGCTGGCCCGTTCCTCGTCATTAATACCCGTACGTCGCTCGCCCGCGCCAAGGGGCTGATCACCAAAATCGAAATGCGCCCCGTCGATCCGTGGGGCCAGGTCTACGTGATGGGCACGTCCAACGAAAAGGGCGACGAGGGCGACTACAAGAACTACACCTATACCGCCGACGGCTACGCCTCCGAGGCCGACTTCAATTGGGCGCGCGATCTCTATCTGCGCTTCAAGGACCTCGATTTCGGCGCTGCCGACGAGCACGACGACGCCTCCGATCCGGGTGCTGCCAAACCGAAAGACGACGCCGCAACCCGCGACGTGTCGGGCGTTAAAACATTCTGACCGGCTAACTATCCTGGGTCGAGTGACGACCGTAAAGCCCCTGGGAAGCGGAGAGGTAGATGGAACCCGCAAATCTGCAACCCGAGGGGCAGGTGAAAGGCAAAGGAGGCGCGCAGCGCCATTGGTCAGACGGGGTGGGTATTCGCGCTAGTCGCATCTGTTGCCCACCCCACAACAATTAGGAGAACTACAATGGGCCTGTTTTCACGTGACGAAGTAGTCGAGCGTCCTTTCGATGTGTTGAATTCCACCACCGAAGCGAAGATCGATCGGATGGACACGCTACTCCGCGAAATCAACGACATCTGGGCGGCGATGCCCCGCAACTATCGGCTTTGGATCGACTGGGATAGTCGTCCGCGCCGCTTGACGCTGGTCGACAGCGTCCATATCGAGCGCAACATTATCGCGCCGAGGTAACAGCATGAAAATCGAAGATTATATCGATCCGCAACTCACATTGGAGATTATCCGCGATGAAAACAATCCTATCGCCTTTGACACGGAAACTACTGGGCTCGAACGCTCTGACCTCGTCTGCGGTTGGGTCGTCACCAACGCTGACTATTCCCTTTACACCCCGGTCCGCCACGAAGCCGGTGGAAACATACCCGACGTCGACGATTTCGAACGACAGCTAGCCGCTGCTTTCGCCGAAAGATCGCGGCTTGGCTACCGCACCACTGGCCACAATCTTGGCTTCGATCTGCGTATGAGCCTCAAGCACGGCGTCCGTTTGTGGTCGCCGCTGGAAGATACGATGATTAACGAGGCTATCATCTATGACCGCACGGTCGGATATGGCCTCGACGACTGCGCGATACGCCGAAAAGTCACCCCCAAGAAGGGCGACGAGTTGTATCGGGCCATCGCACAGCGTTTCGGCGGGTTGCCGGATCGCTCGTCGATGAAGAACTTTTGGCGGATGCCGGGCGACAATCCGCTGGTGCTCGATTACGCCACGGGTGATGGCGTGACCACGCTCGAACTGTGGCACAAGCAGCAGCCGCTAATCGACGCAGTTGATGGGCGTGTTCCATGGCAGCTGGAGTGCGACCTACTGCCCTACCTCGCCCGCATGCACCACCGTGGAATGCGCATAGACATGAACTATGCGCAGACCGTTATGGAGCGGATGAAGGAAGAAATAACAGCGGCGCTCACGTCGTTTCCGGCTGGTTTCAATCCACGGTCACCCAAGGAAGTCGAGACGCTGTTCCGGGCCAATGGGTTCAGCGACGCCGACTTCGCCAAAACCGACACCGGCAAGTGGTCGTTCACCGAAAAATGGCTCCAAACCAACGAGATCGGCAAGTCCATCCTTTCGGTGAGGCAACGCGAGAACGCCCGTGACAAGTTCATATTGCCGATGATCGAGCGGCAAAACCACAATGGGCGCATCCACCCGGTGCTAAATCAATCGAAGACGGATGAATTCGGTGTCGCGGGGCCTCGTCTATCCTGTTCTGAGCCCAACATGCAGGCACAGCCGAAACGCAATAAGGAAATCGGCAAGATCGTACGCCCACTGGTTATCCCCGACGACGGTATGCTGATCGAGGAAGGCGACTTCGTTCAGCAGGAGCCGCGCTTCTTCACCCATTATTCGCAGGACCCGGTGTTGCTCGATGGCTACCGCACCGAAACGCTGGACATTCACGACCGATCGTCTGAAATTCTACATATCGACCGCGACCATTCTAAGCGGCTGGGCCTCGGCATGTTGACGATGATGAGCCCCAAGACGCTGGCCGGTCACATGAATTATTCGATTGAGGAAGCGCGGCGCGACCACCGCATGTTCCTGACCGACGCCTTCCCAATGATCAAGCAATTCCAGGACGACGCCAAGGCAGTGATGATTCAGCGCGGATACGTCCGGGACATTCTCGGTCGGCGCGCCTATCATAGCGGCGTCGATTGGGAGGCGTACAAGGCAGTCAGCCGGATCATTCAGAACAGCGGCGGCGAACACATGAAGACGGCGCTTCTACGCGCTAATCAGTACGAGGACGCCTACCCCAATCTCATCCAGATGCTGCTGTCGATCCACGACTCTACGATCTGGCAGCGCGACCCCGGTCATAACCCGCGCGAATTGGTACGGCTGATCGAGAACGTGGTGCACGAGCCCCAGTTCAACCTTTCGGTGCCGATCCCCATCGAACTGGGTTCCGGGCTGAATTGGTCGGAAGCGTCATACAACAAACCGCATCTCAAGGATAAACACGGCTGGTTGCCGGGGTACCTTGACAAGTACGAGGCAGCGTGATATAATGGCTACGAGACGCGAGGACGAGACATTCGAAGCGCGCATCGAGTACACGACGGCGAAAGCGCACCTAGTAGAACTGACGCTCGGCGGCAAGTATTGGCTGCCGAAGTCGCAGATAGTCCACATGGACGAGCCGGACATCGACGGAAACCGTGTGTTCCAGGTGACCGGTTGGTGGTGGGAAAACAAACGAGAGGTCGACTGATGGCGAAGATACACGCGCTCGATAACGCAAAGGTCGGCCCCAAGGCGGTATTGGCCAGCGTGCTTGAAACTGTCGATGACACCGACAATGTGGTCATAGTGGTTGTCAAGTCAGACAGCACCGACATTCATTGGTCGTGGATGCCAACGCCTGTGTTGGCTTTTGCATCGGTGGCACTTCAACACGAGGCAATGGTACAGGTGGCCCATGGCGAAGCTTGAGGCATATTACAAGGGCGAGATCGTCAAGGCTATCCAAGCAGCTGGCGGCTACGCTCGCCGCATCGAGGATCAATTCGCCGTGGGTATCCCGGACTTGCTGCTCAAGCTGCCGGTCACCGAAATGACACTGGCGGAAGTCAAGCGGTTCAACGGCAATTTCTTCGCCTTGTCGCCGCGTCAATACGTCGAAGGGCAGCGGATCGTCAAGGCTGGTGGATTTTTCGCTACGGTCGGTATCGACATGCGCGACGAACGCACCTTCATCTGCGGCTTGCCTGCGGACAAAGATGGCAAATGCTATGCGGCCAAATGCATAGCCCAACAAAGCGGGGAGAAATTGCCCGCTCTATTTATAAGGTGGTACGATGACGAAGTTGAACGACGGGCAGCAGCGCGAGAACGCACACAACATGTTGTACAACGCGGCGAAGATCATCACGACGCAGCGGGGCAACCAGCACGGCGGAGCCGAGAACTCGTTCCAGACGATCGGCGATCTGTGGACGACGCTGCTCAAGCAAGCAACGATACACCGCCGAGGTGGTGAGGGCGAAATCGTTGCCATCGACGACTTGCAGATCACCCCCGCCGACGTCGCCCATATGATGAACATCCTCAAGATCGCCCGCGCCATCCACGGCGACCCGCTCAACGAGGACAATTACGTCGACGCGGCGGGCTATGCCGCTCTGGCCGGTTCGCTGTCGCTCGGCAACAAGGTCGTCGCCAAGATGTCCGACAAGGACGGCCCCACCGAAAAGGCGCAGCAAGCTGTCGACCAGCTGAAGGCCAAGCAGGAAGCGGACGACTCCAATCGCCGCAAGGAGTTGGAGTCAGCTATGGCAGAGCGTGACAAGATGGAGTCAGCTAGGGCAGAGCGTGACAAGATGGTACGCACCCTGGCAGCTGCGCAGCGTTCCCAGTCCATCGCTCCGCAGGTGGTCACCGATGGACAGTAAGTTGTTTTTCGCTGATAGCGGGCTGCATATCATCGTCGACGGTCAGTTTGGGTCAACCGGCAAGGGCGCGCTCGCCGCGTTCCTTGCCGACACCGCTCTGTCGAACGACATACCACAATGGGGTGGGGTCATCAGCAATGCTGGTCCCAATTCCGGCCACACGTTCTACTACGTCGACACCAAGCACGTGCTCAAGCAGCTGCCGTCGTTCGCCGTCTATATGTCGCTAGCCGGCAACCACATCCCCGTTTATCTTTCGGCGGGGGCGGTGATCGACCCAATGATCCTCGCGGACGAGGCGAATCGCTATTCCAACGTCCCGATATTCGTCCACCCGCTCGCCGCTGTCGTCACCGACGCCGAAAAGGACGCCGAAAAGCAGGGGCCCATTGCGGCGGTGGCGGGGACCCGATCGGGGACCGGTGCGGCGATCTCGCGCAAGATAATGCGCGACCCCACGGCAGTGTTTCAGGACTGGGAAGCCAACCACCCCGGCACGATGCCGAAGAACGTCTACGTGATGTCGCACGACGGCTGGCACAATATGAAGCGCCAAATCATGGGCCAGCGCTTCTTTATGGAGATATCCCAGGGTTTTTCGCTGGGGATCAACCAACGGTTCTACCCGAAATGCACCAGCCGGGAATGCACCGTGGCGCAGGGGCTGGCCGACGCTGGACTGCCGCCCGCTGCGGTGTCGCGCACATTCATGGCGGTCCGCACTTATCCGATCCGCGTGGGCAACGTGGATGGTTTCGATAGCGGCGGTCATTACCGCGACCAGAAAGAAATCACCTGGGAGGAACTCGGCGTCGTTCCAGAATTGACCACGGTGACGCAACGCGTGCGGCGCGTCTTTACGTGGTCGCAAGAACAGTTCGAAGACGCGCTGCTGGCCAACAACCCCGACTTCGTGTTCTTCAACTTCGTCAATTATATGGGCCAGGTTCATGCTGAGGATTTTGCCATCCGTATGGGCGACATGGGGTTAAGATATGGGTTCGAGCCGCTATGGGGCTACGGCCCCAAGGTGGAGGACGTAACATGGTAGCCCACCATTATCGGGACGACACCGAAAAGATCGACGCCATAATCAGCGACGCAAGGGGCGACCAACCCGCAGTCACCATCGCGTTCAGGCTTGAGGGCGATATGGTGCAGTACGCGCACGACATTCGCCGCTTCGTCGACGCGATGCTGTACAAGCTCGAAAAGAATGCGCACAAAGGCCGCTGGTCTGGTCTTTCGGTGGACGAGGCATTCCAGCTGCTTCTTAAGGAAGTCGAGGAACTGCGCCGAGAAGTTGGCGGCAACAGCGTCAAGAACGTTCTTGAGGCAGCCGACGTCGCCAACTTCGCTATGATGATAGCCTCAATCGCAACGGAGCGAGGAAGATGAACTCGATCTTCAACGAACTAGACCATCGTCTCAGCGTCGTTAAGCGTTGGGGCATCCTCCACACTATTCAGACGCAGTCGGTGGCGGAGCACTGCTTCAACGTCGAGCGGATCGCCGTTCGGATCGCCAAAGAGTGGTTGGGCCACGATGGCATCGAAATGAAGTACTGGATCATGGAATGGGCGCACCGTCACGACGATCTGGAAGCGTTGATGGGCGACCCGCCAACGATGGTCAAGCCCTATTTCAACGAGGCGCAAATGGCTGCCGATCATGACGATATGATCCCTGACAAAGGCCCGTACGACGACTATGTGCGTAAAATAGTGAAACTAGCTGATCTGTTGGAGGGGTTCCACTTCATTTGTGTGGAAAGGTTGCTTGGTAATCGATACGTCGAAAACCACTTCCTGAATTATTTCATTGAAGTGCGCGACCATATCGATCGAAACTGGCCCGAAAACCCCGGTCCCATCAATAATTTTGCTGAAGACTTGATGCGTGATATGGAGACTTCCATTTCAGTGCGTCATTCTAGGAGAGGTCGATGACCAACTTTACACCGAAAGGGGCGCAGGCCGAGGCATTGGCGCGTTCGCGCGGGAAGACCGGTTTCGGCTTCTTCATGGAGCAGGGCCTCGGCAAGACGTCGACCACCGACGCGGACTTCTTGGAACACGTGTCGATGGGCGTCGTGTCCCGATCGGTGGTTTTTGCCCCCAACAGCTTCAAGGGCGGCTGGGCGGCGGAACAGGCCAAATTCGACTTCGGCATCGAGCCGCTGATCTACACGCCCGACAACGAGCGGTATATCCGGTCAGCGATGCGGCGGGGGTTCAGTCGACCCCCGCAACTCATCGTCAACTACGAGGCGGCGCGCACCGAAAAGGCGCGACAGTTGATAAAGGACTTCTGCGAAGAACGGCCTACTTTCGGGGTGGCCGACGAGTCAATCAAGCTCAAGGACCATGACTCGCAAACCACCAAGTCCATCATCGAGCTTGGGCAATACATGCCGTACACCCGCATTCTGTCGGGCAAGCCGATCACGCAAGGCCCACACGACCTGTGGGCGCAGATGCGGTTCATCAAGCAGCTGAGTGGCGTCAACTACTACCAGTTCCGCAACGCATACTGCAAGATGGGCGGCTTCAAAGGCAAGTCCGTCGTAGGAGCGATGAATGAGGACATATTGGCTGCTCGTATCGATCCGCACGTATTCCGTGCGACGAAATCGGACTGGACCGATCTTCCGCCGAAAGTGTACACGCTGCGCGAGTATAAAATGTCAGCCGAACAGCTTTCGATGTACCGTTCGATGGAAGAAGACTTCGTATTATGGCTTTCCGATGAAGAAAACGTAAGCGTCGACGCCGCCATAACGAAGTACATCAAGCTGGCCCAAATCCAGGCCGGGTTCATCTTAGACGAGAATGGCAAAACGCGCTGGCTGGTCGACCCGGCGAAGAATGACCGCCTAAACACTGTGGAGGAAATCATCAATGATGAAATTGTCGGTAAGACGACAGTGGTTTATCGCCACCGGGCTGCGCTCGAAATGCTTTTGGAGCGATTTGCTTCCCTCAACCCCACATACATTAAAGGTGGCATGTCGCCAGAAGACGTTGAAGAACAGAAACGCATGTTTAACGAAGAAAAAGCGTCCCGCGTTATGTTCCTACAAACGGATGCGGCAAAGTACGGTCATACCCTACTCGGTTTACCCGACCGTGAAAGTCATTGCTCATCGCAAATATTCTTTGAAACGTCTTACTCGTTGGACGCACGTTCGCAGATCGAAGACCGTTCGCATCGTTACGGCCAGCTTGGCGACTGTATGTCGTACTTCGACATGTACGGCACTTCACTCGATCGTGACGTGGTCGCGGCGCTTCAGCGAAAAGAGTCAGTGTTCCAAGCCGTCTTCAGTTTGATTGGGAAGACTGGTGCTGGGCCTGCAGGATAAGCAAGCGGCGCAGCATATCTTGAGCCTGCTGATCATTTAGCGGCGCATTGGCTCGGTAAGGGATAGTGCGCCGTCCGCGTGCCATCGACGCCATGACGTCGCGCATCCCGCCCTCAGTCGATTTTTCGGCGATCGCGTCCGCTATCTTCTTGACGACTTGCGACCCCATAAAGCCAGTTGCCGCGCCTGCACCGGCTCCGAGCGGCCCGCCCAGCATTCCGCCAGCTGTAGCGCCCACACTACTGGCCGCGCCGCGTCCCGCCCATGAGTTCATGAATGCGCCGAGATTGCGCGCAAGGTTGCCTGTAGTCGTGCCGCTGATCACGTCTTCGATGTGGCTACGCTCGCCGTCATTGAGGAATCGGGATTTCTTGTCGCTCTCCAGCACCGAAGCGAGCCGCCCGCGAATGCGGTCGCCGGGTCCGGCCCCAGCCGACGATGCGTCGGCGCGTCGTTGGGCATCGGTCAATATCTTCTGCATGTCGTCGACGTTGCCAGCGCGACGGTTCAATTCACGCGCGTTCATAAGAGCGTCGTGAGCTTCTTGCGGGGTGCCGATCGACGCTGTGATTTTGGACGGGTCCGTGTCGGCCATCGTCCGGTCCATCGTATCGCGAATTGCGCCGCCCCAGTGCTGTTCCGCCCCAGCATTGCTGCTGTCCATCACATCGCGCACGACGCTTTTGCGTAGCTCGTCGAGGTCATACATCGAAACGGGGGCACCGGCCCTCTGACGTGTTCCGGGGAGGCGCGGCGTCGCTGTGTCGGCGATCTGCGTAATCTTATCCAGCGCTTTCGGCGCTGTGGCTTGGCGCGCCCCAGCTGGATTTCGCACGATGCCGCCTATCATATCGGTCATCATGTCCTGCATCGCTTGCGGGGAATATCGCGCCCCGCTCCGCTCCATTTGTTGATACGCCGCGTCCTTCGCTGCATTCAGTGCCGCCACTGACGGCGAGGCGTTGACGCCTGATAGCCAAGTGCTAAACTTGCCGAGCCCTGACTGAACACCCTCGACAGCCGGGCCGAGCAGTGCCCCGAGTTCCGCCCCGCTCTTCGCCCCTTCAAGCACATTCTGGTCATGGCCCTGCGCCGAAAGAGCGCCATATCCTGCGCCCTCTGCGGCAGTTGTAGCAGCGGACATGCCGAGGCGACCCAGCAATGGCGTAGCGGCGTTGTAGAAACGCCCGCCGAGCGTCAGTCCTGCTTTCGCTGCGGTTTCGCCCGTCAACACGCCGCCCATCAACTCAGCAGGAATGCTAGCGAGGCCCGCTCGCGTCTCGGCGTCGTGGGTGGACTGGCGCTCCTTGACAAGCTCGTCGTCGTATTTGGTGCCGCCGAGCCAGCTGTTCATCTTGGCTGCTGCTTTGTCAGCGTTACCGAAAGTCGCGCCGTCGGCCAACATGCGCATGACGTCGTCGCCCGCCTGCAATGGCTTCTGATACCACGGCAGCTTGTTGTAATTGTCAAGGACTTGCTGATCCGGCGATGGGCCAGCGTTCGCCTGCATCTTCTTGATCTCGTCGGCGAACAGCTGCGCATTTGCGTCGTCACCGGCATCGTTGGCCTTGACTAGGGCATCTTGCAGTTGCTGAAGTGTAGCCATGTTTTATTGTCCTGTGATGCCGTATTTCTCGAACGCCGCCTTTCGGCGCTGTTCCAATGACTGTGGCGCAATCTGTAGGTCACCGAAAAGGGAGTGGTCGTCCGCAAACTGGCGCAGTTGCTTGTCGAACCCGGCGTCGAGCGTCGGGTGGACCAGCTTTCCATCTTTGTCGCGCTGCGTGATGTAGTCCGACGCCAGATTGGCGAGGTCCACCTTGCGCTGATCGATGCGGCGAGCGATTTCGATCATGGTGTGGTTGGCGTCCGGTGTCGCGCCGAGGTTGATGTCGCTGTCCTTGAGGAACTGGATATCTTTGTCGGACAGCGAACCCGGCATGCCGAGGCCAGCAGCTGGGTTGCGCTTGATCAACGCTAGCTGGTTCTGAACCGATTTAAACACGTCGGTGGCGGTCATCTTCGATACGTCGGCATCGCCGCCCATGGCATAATACAGGTGCGCCAAGGTATTCTGAGCATCCGCACCGAAACCAGTCTTCATTCCCGTGTTAAGTGCTTTTTCGGCGATATCATACATTCCACGATTGCCCTGCGCCGCTGTTGCGGCATCTTGCAGCGCGGTGTAGTGTTTGGCCTCGTTCTCACCGAGGGTCTTCTGGAATGCCTTGGTGCCAGCATCGGAGTTGTCGCCAGTATTGACCGTAACACCCTTGCCGCGCTTCTCCACCAAGAATTGGTCGAAAGACAAATGGGGCGGCTGGGCGGTCCCGGTCAAATCGTTCGATCGATATTGCTCCTCGTACAGAGCATAGTCCTTCTGGTTTGGCGTCCGAGTGTCACCGTTGATCAACGGCTTAATTTCATTGGTGCGAGTATCCATCACAAACTGCGCATTACCAGGGCCAGAAATAACCTTCTTATATTTACTCTCATCCGGTCCGAACAGATTTTTGAGGACGTCGCCGGTGTTCATATCGACGACATCTTTTTGGCCCCCCGGCCCCTCAACGACAGCATTGTTGGGCTTCTTTTCGCCCCCAATAACTGTCGCCGTACCAGCATTTGGGTCAATGTCGTTGATCTGCCCGTTGTTGTCCAAATAGGTATGTGGGCGATTCTTGATTTCGAATTGTTGCTTCTCGCGCTCCGACACGAATTCATCGAGCTTGCCAGACTGCAACAACATTTGTGCAGTGGGCAAATCGATGCCATATTTCTGCGCGAGGGCAGGCAGCGATGCCATCTGCGCTGCGTATTGAGCACGTCCGACAGCCGCTTTGTTGAGTTCCAGCGAAAGGCCGGCCATTTTCGCCGGGTCGGTATAGTTGCTCATGCCGTCGTCTTGGCCAGCGAACATATTCATAACATTTGCGCGATTATCCGGCTGCGCGAATGCGGCACCGAGCAACCCGATACCCCTGTCGATGCCCTGCGCCCGATCGTTGTACTTGAGCAGGTCGGAATACATCTGTTTCAGATCGTCGGGCGACGTCAGGGCTTCCGGCTGCGGGGGCGTGCGCTGCTGCGCCTGCTGCACTTCCGGTGTGGTACTAGGATCAGGTTGCGGCTGCGTGCCTGCGTACGGTGCGCTGGCTACAGGTGCTGTGGCGCTGGCTATGCGGGCCAGTAGCTGCTGGCGCGGGTCCTGAACCCCCATCAAGTTGAGTATCGAAGTACCGATGGACATATCACACCATCCCCGTGTTGTTCAGTGTCATGCCGCCCATGAATGGCGATTGCATCAGCGGCGACACTGAAGGAGGCATGGCCTTCTTGCGATTAGCCAGCAATGTTGCCATCAGCTGCGACGCCCCCTGCATTCGAGCGGCCTGATCCGCCTCGACCTGCTGAATACCGTTGGTGGGCAGAATGCCGCTAGTTTGCGACTGTTTTCCAGTGAATGCCCCAGCTAATCCAGCCAAGTTGCTTAGGGGACCAGCTTTAGTGGTCGACGTAGCGGGAGCGCTTAGTTCTTTCAACTTAGCAGCTAGACTATCACCGAAAATCGCCCCTCCAAGCCGGTCCCCCAACGTCGGGTTGGCTGTAGACGTGGGCGTCGCCGCAGCCTTCTCGACGTCTATGGGCGGCGGCAGTTTCGGTGCGACGCCATCGGTCGGCGTCTGGGCCGTGTCATCCGCGACTGCCTGCCGCAGTTTCTCAGCGCCCGGAACAGCGGCGCTAGTCAATGTCAAACCGGGGTCAACGGCGGCATTGCGGTCAATGCCTTCCCACTGCCCGATATTGTGGTCCCGAGCCCCGTACCAGTTCGACCACCCCTGATCGTGGGCGATCTGCGCCGCGTATTTGATGGTTGCTTCGGCATTCTTCGGGTCAGACGGGTCGAGTCCGGTCTTGTCCATGAAATCGTTGCCGAGGCCGCGCGGGAACCCGGTGCCCGGTCCGCCGACCAGAAATTGGAAAGGGCCGTAGGATGGTTCCAACACACCGTTCTTTTTCACCTTCGACTGCCAGACACCTGGCTGATTGCCCTCGTAATTGGCGACGCGAACGGCTGTGTTGGGATCGACACCAGCCATTCCAAAATACTTGCGGATGAGATCGTCGTATTGACCCATTTCGGTATCCTCACAAGCTCAACAGCAATGACATGATACCGAGACCCCCGGTCATCCAATCCGCGCCGCTCGAAGCGGGTGTTTCAGTCTTATCGGTATTTTCGGTCTTGCCGTATGGCGACATACCGAGCGACGACAGCCGTAGATTGAGATTCTGCAGAGCGTAATCACGTGGCTCGTTGAATTTCTGGATTTTCGAGTTGATGAGGTCCTGGGAATGCTGTGTCTTAAGCATCCCAGATTGCATCATCTGCTGGTAGTTCTGAAGCGCCGCTGCTTGCTGTGCTCCTGCGATGCCCATCTGGCCCTGCGCGTCCTGCCCCATTGCACCGAGGCGAGCCATTGCCGCCTGCATATTAGCGTCGCGGTTGCCCACTTGAGAGCTATACTTGCCCTGAATATCCTGCTCCGCTGCCTGTTGGGCTTGCATGAAATTCTGCGAGCGCAGCTGTGATGCCATCAGACCCTGATCTTTGATGCTCTGAGCATTCGTCACCGCATCGGTGATGCCTTGACGCGACCCGCCGAAAGCACCGGCTGAAACCGCCTGATCGGAGTTCTGCATCAGCGCCTCGCGGCGACTTTGGTCCATATCCGCCATCGACCGATTAATGACCTGATCGGTGTACGGGTTCATGTAGGGCTTCAGATTGGTGTCCGACAATTGGCCCATCTGAATCTTGCGTGGGTCGAGGTTGAAGTCACCAATCTTGTCGAATATGCTCGAAGCGCCGCCGTAGGCATTCTTAGCCTGCGCCATGCTGTCTTGCAGATAGTTCTGAGCCTTCTGCATCATCGGGCTAAGATCGGCGACACGCTGACCTTGATACTGGTTGAATTTGTCGGTGCCGAGTTCTGAGGCCAGTTGATAGTTCGACTTAGCCGCCATGTTGACCCAATGAGGCAGCTTAGTCTGGGTAGTCTGGGTGATGTGGTCTGGCTGGCTGCTGGCCATTTGGTTATTCCTTCATGTAGTTGACGGACACCGCTTTCCAGCTGCCGTGCATCAAGCTAGACCATCCGTGACGACCCGAAGCGAATATAGCGGAGGCTCCAGCCGCTTCTTTGAATATTTCCACTGCCTCTTCAAGGCGGCGCATATCGCTGATGACACCCCACACCAACACCACGTCGATGACAGTTCTCCGAGGGAATTTGCAGATACGAACCACAGCGAAAGACTCGCCCACGGCAAACATCTTCATTTCCTGACGCTCGATGGCGTCGAGCACGTCATTCCACGTCCAGAAGCCGCCTTGGCGTCTGAGTTTTTCGTTGATCTTTTCGACGTCGCCGGGCTTCATCATCCGCTCAATTGTGTTGTGGTCAGCGCCCCTGTGTCGTCCACCCCCACAGCATACACCGAACCGTTCGGCGACACAAGTAGTATGGAATCCACTGGCTGTTCCTTAGTGATTGTCGACCGGCTGTGGTCGCTCACCGCCTTGGTAAGATTCTGGAGATACAGCCGGGTGTCATTGTCGATATTCTGGGGGACTTTAGGTAATACCAGTGTCATTGCACGCCCCTCGGAATTAACAGGATTTCGCTGTTACCCATCGACCAAGGATCGCTACCGTTCACTACCTGTTTCACAGTGAACCGAAAATCGCGACCGGTCAGATAGAAATAGGCATAGCCTTGCGTGTCGATGGGCTGATCGTCACCCTGAAAGTGTATGTCGCCGTTAAGCCCTGCGCGGTGCATGTTGTAGTCTGCAGCGATGTTAATATTGGTTCTCGGGCCATCGATATCCGGCAGCATACGAGCGAAGGTGGACAGGATCGAGCCGTCGTTCGAGTTGAATGGGAATGAAGCTGCCCACGGCAGGCTCACCGACTCATCGTAGTAGGTGCCGTTCTCGTGCTGGAACACATTAGCCCCGTCGGTCATCAATGGCGCACCCGTATATGTCCCCTTGATGCCACCCAGACGCGAGATATAAGCGCGGGTCCACCAGCGCTCCTTGTAGTTATAGATGAGCACCCGATCGTTTACGCCGAACGATGTGCCAGTAGATGAATAGAACCACCAAATCTCGGAAAAGCTAGGGTTCAGCATCATCGAAGCGAAATAACTGGACAGGCTGATGTTCAACTCTACCTTCATCATGTCCCACAGATCGCAAGCGACAGGCAACGCTTGACGGGACTGATATGTCCAGAAACCGCCTTCAGCCACCCACACCGCACCTTGCGGCGTGTCGATGATGGACATGGGAGAGATGGGCGCAACACCCTCTGAGAACCGGTCCCCACCGAAAATATAGGGCACCCCCAGATATTCGAGGTAGTAGGCGTGGCCTAGTTCGGTGAAGAATATGATGTCGTTACCCGACAGATGTGCAGCGATGACCGGCGACGCGGGCTGAACACTGTTGAAGCCTGCTTTCGATGTTAGGCTGGCAAAGTTCCAGTCGGTGATATTCTCCTGGTCGCACCAAGCATAGCCGTTCATGTTGTTGCTGTACCCGAACACCATGACATACCGCTGCGGCGTCACCACGAAGCAACGGTTGCCAAGGGGGGCATTGGCAACGGCGTCGATCTTGGTGCCGGGAATACTGGATGGGTCCCACATCAACAAGCGGCCATCTGCGCCGGTCATTACTAACAGGTTCTGGCCCCAATTGTCTGCGTAATAGCCATAGGTAACCTTTCGCAGTTCCGAACGATCCGGACGGGGGGTGCCGTAGGTGCCGTAGGAATACGTGAAATCACCGTAGCCGCCCGCGACAGTGGTGGCCGGCTGTACGAGCGGCGTCGTGGGGGAAATGTCAGTCAGCGACCCATCACCCTGATCAACGTATACATGTCCTTCGCACAGATACGCAATCATGGTCTGGCCAGAATTGACGGTCCACCGATGAATAGCGCGTAGAGGCGACGCAAATGCTGAATAGGGTAGCTTTCCCCAACCCCCGATCGGCACCATGCGACCATTCAACCAGCGCACAAGGTGGCCATCGCGCCAATTCAGAGATTTGCTCTGTTTAGTTGGCGTCGCCACGATGCCTGGCGGCATGGAAATGGGGATTGGGTTGAGCATTACTTGTTGGCCTTAATCCATTCACGGATAATCGGATTAGCACCGAAAATATCACCCGACCGCGACATGTACGAATCGCTGTCGATGACTTCCCCCTGCGGGCTCACCACCGTGATATCGAGCCGGTACGAATCGACTTCGCCGTCGACCGGTTCGCAGGAACGTACTTCTTGGATTGTCCAGCTGTCCATTATGCAATCCTCTGAACGCTATAGCCGCCACCACCGGCCTGCTTACCGCGCGACGCCCATGTGCCGCTGAGGGCGGAACCAGCCGTCGGATGGCCGCCGTTTACGAATTGAGTAGTGTCGGTGGATAACGCAGGGTTGGCGTTGGCGTTCCGGTTGGGGTCCACATTAGATATCATCGATATCATGGTGCCAAGCGGAAAGTTGGTGTTGTTCTGCGTCGACCCGGTGTACACCACCGCATAGGTTGCGTCGAGGCCATGGGTGTGCGACGTACCGGTGACGTTATTTGTGGTGCTGTTACCGATATTGCTGGGGGTCCCCAAGACGAGGGCGCGGTCCGCCGAAAGATCGCCCCCACCTGTTAGACCCCCACCGGCAGTGATTTGCCGGTTGGACTGAACCAAGGAAGCCCAACCAACAAGGCTGGCCACCGACACCTTACCGGAACCACCCGTAGTATCATAGCCCATCAGACGCGAATTGCCGGGCGTACCCACGTCCAACGTCAGATTAATCATGTCCTGGAAATCAACGCTAAGCGTACGATTCGCCGAAAGATCGCCCCCGCCGCTTAAGCCCAGACCACTGAAAATGGTGCGGCCCACAGGAGTGAATTCCGAAGTATCGTGGGTGGCGATTGAGCCCAGATTTAGATTGGTGCGGGCCACGCTTGGAGTGGAAGCTCCTGTTCCGCCCTGACTTACCGGCCACACCCCGAAAGAAGATGTCATGCCCGACGCCAGCTGCGCCAATGTAGACTTTCGGATAGCAAATGAAGAGGCGCTGTCGAGAATACCTACGACATCAGCAGCAACGGGCGAAGTTTTAGCTGGTGCCGTCGAGGTGTCCATCGATTTGATCTTGGCGTCGATCAAATCCAGGTCAGAATTCAGCTTTGTGCCCCAAGTGCTGGGGGAAGCGTTCACTTCTGGCTTGACCCAGTTGTAGTTTGCGGTAACGGTGTCAGCCATGTTTCAGCCCCTTGTGGCGCGATATTTCGGCGGGTGTCCAAAGGCCACCCTTTGTCACTGGACGCCAGAAAGGCCCTGTTGATAGGCCCGATACGTTCATGTCAATATCGACGGTGCGAGCGGCGGCAATGCGAGACAGCAATGGAGTGCCGGTAACCCGGCTCATCAGCACAGCTTCATCGGCTCGACGCTTTAACGGAGCGTTGGCTGGGGCGAATGCTATGTTTATTACAGCCATTTAATCCGCCAAGAAGAAAAGAGCGTCGACCGGGAATTTCACAATGTCCCCTATGCCGATCGCAACGGGTGCAACTAGTGGTTGATATGCCATCATAACACCGCCATCGGTGTTGTTCCAGACAGCGGCGTAAGTGATGGTGCCCCAACTAGCTGTTGCTGTTGGGAATGTAACTTCAGCGGAATTGGACAGAACGGTGGGGTTTTGCCCGTTAGAATGCACTACAAATGGCTGGCGAGCATACGTATCCACTGCCACTTCGTTCGATCCTACTGTCGGATCGCCCGTATGCAGCGACACATATGGGGCCGAATTGTACAGGGCATTGAGAACTACCGATTCACCGGAAGGAGTTAATGGCATTGCCAAGCCTCTTCGGTACTCGCTTCGTCAACACCGAAGTGGTGATTTGGCTGTTGATAGAATTCATGTTGGCGTCGGCGACCCACCCGGCAACCACATTGGCCACCGCTGTCGCTCGTTCAAATTCTTGGCTGAATTGAAACAGCGCCGAAAGGCAGGCCTGAAGGAAAATGTTGTAGTAGTATTGGTGCAACCACGTAGAGTCATCAGTGAATTTCGGGATACGCCGGTAATAATTCATCTCGATGGTGAGCGTGTCAACATCGCTCAACGTGCCCCCGATCAGTATCTGATCACCGATCAAAGTGTAGTGTTGCCAGGTGTTGTCCATCTGGAAAAAATCATCCTTGACCACGAAATGGTAGGGGGTACCATTGACGGGTCGCACATAATCAACGCGGTTGAAATCGGGCGGCAGCGATACGCGCCCATTCGACCCGATGGTTGCATTGACGATCTGCATCGCCTCGCGGACCATCATTTGGGTGTCCAGAGTAGTTTCGGCCATCCGAACAAACGTCGTTACCGTCGGGTCATCCAAATCCGGACGAAGGCCCCAAGTGCGGATGTCGCTCAAGAATGTCGTGAAATCGCTCATACCCGGCCCCGCCAAACTCTGAACGCCTGATTGTCAGGATCGTTCAACCACTTGGTCCAATCCGATTCGTCCCAATCTTCCAGTATCGATTTCTCGTATACTGTCATTGGAACTCTCGCCACCAACTTGTTGGTGGATTTCGAACCAGCGAGGACTTCTTCGAGACGACGATTATTGTCCACGAGTTCAGTCATGTCGGCTTCGGTGTATACTCTGATAATCCCCG
>Ga0310810_10001475_pt1 | contig 24715 bp, 24 predicted proteins | sample NCmetagenome_FD_207641 | JGI IMG/M metagenome (GOLD analysis project Ga0310810, IMG submission 207641) | Soil microbial communities from experimental microcosm in Duke University, North Carolina, United States - NC | ecosystem: Engineered > Artificial ecosystem > Soil microcosm > Unclassified ...
CGGCGCAGGGTCTCGCCGGCGATGGCCACGGCAAGCGCCTGGTCGGGCGGGGCGAGGCCGCTCGAGCTGGAAGCTGCGGCCTCTAGCGTGTGGCCGCGGCGGAGCACGGCGTCGAGCATCCTCAGCGCGGCCTGCCGAGCGCCGAGCCCTTCGACCCTGGGCACGCTTAATGCGCCTCGATTTTCGGAGGCCGCGCCAGCAGTTCGTCGAGGATCTCACCGACTTTGGCCTCGCCCGCGAGCAACCTTTCGACCGCCTCGACGATCGGCATGTCGACGTCCTTCTCGCGCGCAAGCCGGGCGAGGACCGGCGCGGTGTGGGCACCTTCCGCAACGGTTCGGCGGTCCGCCAGTAGCTCGGCCGCCGGCCGGCCCTCGCCGATCCCGACTCCGAGAGAGAAATTGCGCGAGCTGTTCGACGTGCAGGTCAGCACCAGGTCGCCGAGGCCGGACAGTCCCGCCAGCGTCTCGCGGCGGGCCCCGAACGCAACGCCGAAGCGGGTCATTTCCATGAAGCCGCGCGCGATCAGTGCCGCCCGCGCGTTCTGGCCGAGGCCGGCCCCTTCGACCACGCCGCAGGCGATCGCTAGGACGTTCTTCACCGCGCCGCCGATCTCCGCGCCGACGACGTCGTCGGTGAGATAGGTGCGAAAGGCCTGGTGGCCGATCCGCTTGCGCAGCGCCTCGCCGATCTCGCGGTCCTCGCAGGCCAAGGTGACGGCGGTCGGCAGGCCCGCGGCGACCTCGTGGGCGAACGTCGGGCCGGAAAGCGCAGCGATCTCGGCGCCGGGACAGGCGGCCCGCGCGACCTCGTGCAGCAGCTGGCCGGTGCGCTCCTCGATGCCCTTGGAGCACAGTACCAGCGGCCGGCCGACACGCGGCGCGCGCTCGAGCACCGAGCGCATGTGCTGCGCCGGAGTGACCACCAGCCAGGCATCGCAGTCCGCGATGTCATTGAGGTCAGTGGTCGCGGAAATCGAGGGCGCCAACTCGATTTCGGGAAGGAAGACCGGGTTGCAATGGTCGGCGTTGACCGCGGCCACCACCTCCTCTTCCAGGGCCCACAACAAAGTCTCCCCGCCATGGCAGGCGACTGCCTGGGCCAAGGCCGTGCCCCAGGCGCCGCCGCCGATCACCGCCAGGCGCTCGATCTTCATGCCTTGACCCCCGCGCCGCGCACTTTCTCGGCGCTTTCGTCGAGCGGCCAGCGGGCGCGCGCCGGAACGTCGAGCGGGTCGGTCATGCCGGCCGCGTGCCGTTCCGCGCCGACCCAGGCGATCATCGCCGCATTGTCTGTGCAAAGCCAGGCGGGCGGGACGCTGAAGCGGCGGCCTTCGCGCTGCGCCAGATCGGCGAGGGCGGCGCGAATTGCCCGGTTCGCCGCGACTCCGCCGGCCACGACCAGCGCGGGCGCGTCGGTCTGGCCAAGTGCGCGCGCGCTCCGATCGACCAGGCAATCGACCACCGCCTGCTGGAAGCTAGCGGCAATGTCCTCCCGGGCGTAATCGCCGGACGCGACCGCGCGCTGGACTGCGCTCTTGAGCCCGGCGAAGGAAAAATGGGGCTCGTCGGAGCCGACCAGCGGACGCGGCAATGGGACGGCTGACGCATTGCCGTCCTTTGCCAGTTCCTCGATCGCAGGGCCGCCGGGGTAGGGCAGGCCAAGCAGCTTTGCAGCCTTGTCGAACGCCTCGCCTGCCGCGTCATCGATGGTGGTCGCGAGCCGCCGGTAATCGCCGACCCCGCGCACCTCGAGCAATTGGCAGTGGCCGCCCGAAACGAGCAGCAGCAGATAGGGAAAGCCGAGGTCGGGATCGACCAGCCGGGGCGACAGCGCATGGCCTTCGAGGTGGTTGACTGCCACCAGGGGCTTGCCAGCGGCGAGCGCCAATCCTTTCCCTGCGAGCAGGGCGACCATCACTCCCCCGATCAGCCCCGGGCCCGCGGTGGCCGCGACCGCGTCGACGTCGCTCACCGACAGCCCAGCCTCGTTGAGCACTTTGCGGATGAGCCCCGGAAGAATCTCGACATGGGCGCGAGCCGCGATCTCCGGAACCACCCCGCCGTAGGGCTGGTGCTCGGTGGTCTGGCCGACGACCGCCTGCGCCAGGACCTGCCGGTCACTCGTTACAAGCGCTACCGCGCTGTCATCGCACGAGGATTCAAGGCCAAGGATTAATGTCATTTCGCAACCGGCCCTTTGCCTGATTGCCGAGAGATGCACTAGGGGTGGGCCATGCAAGGGCTCAAGCTCGGGACTCGCGGATCGCCGCTCGCTCTGGCCCAGGCGCGCAAGGTCGCGTCGGCGATCGAGGCCGCCCAGCGCTGGCCCGACGGCTATGTCGAGCTGGTCCCAATCACCACTTCGGGCGACAAGGTCCCGGACAAGCCGCTCGCCGAAATCGGCGGCAAGGGGCTGTGGACCAAGGAGCTCGACAAGGCCCTGCTCGCCGGCGAGCTGAGCTCCTGCGTTCACTCGATGAAGGACGTCGAGAGCGTCCGGCCGAATGAAATCCATATCGCCGCGGTGCGCCCGCGCGGCGACGTGCGCGACCGGCTGATCGGCGCGGAATCGATCGACCAGCTCAAGCAGGGCGCCGTCGTCGGCACATCGTCCAAGCGGCGGGCAGCGCAATTGCTGCGCCTACGCCCCGACCTCAAGATCATCCCGCTGCGCGGCAATGTCGAAACACGGTTGAAGAAGGTCGAGTCGGGCGAGATCGACGCGACCCTGCTCGCTTCGGCCGGGCTCAAGCGGCTCGGGATCGACGCCGGCACCTCGATCCCGACGGAGATCCTGCTTCCCGCCCCCGGGCAGGCTGTGATCGGCATGGAATGCCGCACCAACGACACCGAGACGCAGAGCGTGCTGTCGACCGTCAACAACCAGATCACCTATGCGTGCTCGAGGACGGCGACTTGCGGATGCGCGCGCAGCTGTTCAGCGAGGACGGCAGCGAGATGGTCGAGCAGCGCGCGGTGTTCGACTGCGGCGACGACAAGACTCCGGCGAGCCTGGCCCGCGAAATGCTGGCCAAGGCGCCCGAGTCAATCCGGAGGCTGTTCGCGGCCGAATGAGGCGCATCGTCGTCCTGCGCCCCGAGCCCGGCGCAAGCGAGACGCTGGCGCGGGCGGCAACGCGCGGCCTCGACGGGGTCGCAATTCCGATGTTCCGGATCGAGCCGCTGGAGTGGCAAGTTCCGGATCCCGGCGAGTATGATGCTCTGCTCTTCACCAGCGCCAATGCGGTGCGCTTCGGCGGTTCGGGCCTCGCGGGCCTGCGCGGACTTCCGGTGCACGCCGTCGGCGAGGCGACTGCTGCAGCAGCCCGAGCGGCCGGGTTCGAGATTGCGAGCGTCGGCGAAGCGGGGGTGGAGCAGCGCTTGAGCTCGCTCGATCCCGAGCTTCGGCTCCTGCACCTTTGCGGTGAAGACCGCGTTGCCACGACCCGGCAAATCACAGCCATCCCCGTGTATCGGTCGAAGGTGGTAGAGGCGCCGGAAGAGCTGAAGACGGCGGAAGATGCCGTCATATTGATCCACTCTCCCCGGGCAGGAAGCGCCTTTGCCGACGCCGCCGACCGCCTCGCGCTCGATCGCGCGACAATCCGGATAGCGGCGATCAGCCCAGCCGCCGCGGAGGCCGCGGGCGCGGCCTGGGCCGCGATCGAATCGGCAGAGCAGCCGACCGACGACGCGCTTCTGGTCCTGGCCGAGCGGCTGTGCGACAAGGGCCGCGGGGCATGAACGGGAGCAGGGCTACGAGCGGCATGAGCTGGAGCGCGCGACTGCTCGTCGGCCTGGTCCTGATCATCGTCGGCGCCGGAGCCGCGACCTGGGGCCTCGCCCACTACCAGCCCGCGGCGCGCTTCCTCGGGGTCACGGCCCGGTCGGCTACTCCGCCGCAGCAGCAGCAACCCGTGATTGCCCAACCTCCGCAGGCGGCGCCGGCGACGGCGGCTGCGGACCAGCCGCGCCTGTCCGTCCTCGAAGCACGCCTCGCCCGGGTCGAGAATGCGACCCGCCAGGCGCAAGGTTCGGCGGGCCGCGCCGATGCGCTGGTCGTCGCCTTCGCCGCCCGCAGGGCGATCGATCGCGGGGTCGCGCTCGGCTATCTCGAGCCGCTGCTGGTCGACCGCTTCGGCGCCCAGCACGAGCAGGCCGTGGCGACCATCATCACCGCCTCGCGCCAGCCGGTCAGGCTCAATGATCTCATCAGCGAATATGACGACCTCGGGCCCGTGCTCCGCCGCGGCGTCAACCAGGAAAGCTGGTGGAGCAGCTTCCGCCGCGAGCTCGGATCCATCGTCGAGGTCCATCAGGCGGACCAGCCGGCGGTCAACCCCGACGCCCGTTACCAGCGCGCGCAGCGAAGGCTTGCGGCGGGCGAGGTCGACCAGGCGCTGACCGAGACCATGCGCCTTCCAGGGGCACGCGGGGCGGACGACTGGGTGGCCAAGGCGCGCCGCTACATCCTTGCGCACCGAGCGCTCGACGAGGTCGAATCGGCAGCGCTTCTGGGTGGTCCCGACCTCGGCCGCTAAGCGGCGTTCAAAACCCCTTGGCAAGGCGACTCGGGAATGCGATTCTTGGCAATCGTTGCACAGCCGCGGTTAAGCCGGCGCGTGCCAAGTGACTGGAATACAGCGGGAAGTCGTGAAGGAGTAGGGGGTCATGACGTCAGTCCGGAAAGGGCTTGGGCTAGCGCTGGTTTTGGCCGCGACGCTCCAGGTTTCAGCAGCCCCGGGCAAGGGCCAGGAGCCCGTTCCGCAAGCCCCCGCTACGCAGCTGCGGCAGGATGCCCGACAGCAGGCGCCGGCTTTCCTTCGCGGCCGGATCAACGACCTCGGCCGGACCTTCAACGGACGCGTCGGGATCGCGGTCAAATCGGTCGACGAGGGCTGGACGGTCGGATGGAAGGCCGACGAGCTTTATCCGCAGCAGAGCGTCAGCAAGCTGTGGGTGTCGATCACCGCGCTCGACGCGGTCGACAAGGGCCGGGTGCGGCTCGACGATCGGGTCAGCCTGACCCGCGACGACATCACCCTGTTCCACCAGCCTATCGCTGCCCTGATCCGCCGCGACGGCGCCTACACCACCAACCTAAGCGACCTCATGTTCAAGGCAATCACGACGAGCGACAACACCGCCAACGACAAGTTGATGCGATCGGTCGGCGGGCCAAGCGCGGTGCGCGCGATGATCGAGTCCAAGAATCTCGGGCGGATCCGTTTCTACAATGGCGAGCGCGCGCTCCAGAGCCGGATCGCGGGTCTTATCTGGACCCCGAGCTATTCGATCGGGAACGCCTTTTACGAGGCGCGCGATGCCTTGCCGGCGGGGCTGCGCAGGGCTGCGTTCAACCGCTATGTGGAGGACCCGTACGACGGCGCCGCGCCGAGCGCGATCGTCAATGCACTCGCGCGCCTCAAGCGCGGCGAGCTACTCTCGCCGCAATCCACCCAGCGGCTCTTGAACATCATGGGCAACACCAAGACCGGCGCCAACCGGCTGAAGGGCGGGCTCGAGCCCGGCTGGCATCTCAGCCACAAGACCGGCACGGGCCAGGTGCTGGGAGCGCAGCAGGCGGGCTATAACGACATCGGCATCCTGACCGCGCCCGACGGCCGCAGCTATTCGGTTGCAGTGATGATCAAGCTGACATCCGTCCCGCTGCCGACGCGAATGGCGCTGATGAACAATGTCGTGCGCGCGGTGATCGCCCAGCACGCAATGAGGTACAGCCCTGTCGCTTCACGCTGATTCCAGCCCCTCGGGCCGCCTGATGCGCTCGGCCGGCGTCCAGCGCGTGCCGACGCGCGACCTCGAACTGTTCATCGTCCGCAATTTCCTCGACGCCGACAATTGCGCGGCCCTGATCGAGCGGATCGACCAGCGGCGGCGCCCGTCGGAGATCGCCGACGACCTCGGGATCGCCAATTACCGGACCAGCGAGACTTGCGACCTCGACGGAAGCGACCCGGTGGTCGCCGAAGTCGACCGCAGGATCTGCGAGCTGCTCGGCCTGCCGCCCGTGGCCGGCGAGCCGCTTCAGGGCCAGCGCTATGCGCCGGGCCAGGAGTTCAAGCCGCACACCGACACGTTCAATCCCGGCGGCTATGATTTCTACGTCCATACCGCCGACAGGGGCCAGCGCACGTGGACCGCGATGATGTATTTGAACCAGCCCGAGGACGGCGGAGCGACCCGCTTCAAGGTCATCAACAAGACCGTGCAGCCGGAGACCGGCAAGCTGCTGGCGTGGAACAATTTGCTGCCCGACGGCCAGCCCAACCCGGCCACGCTCCACCAGGGGATGAAGGTGCGTAAGGGCACGAAATATGTGCTGACCAAATGGTTCAGGGAGGTCTCGGGAATCTAGGCTGTCGCCTTGCATGCCTTGGCATCCCAGCGCTGGAGCGGGCGAAGGGATTCGAACCCTCGACCCCAACCTTGGCAAGGTTGTGCTCTACCCCTGAGCTACGCCCGCTCTCGAGCTGACGCCGGGCGCACTCGAGGCGCTTCCCGGCGGAGGTGAGGCGGGCGCCTAGCATGCGTCCGCCCCGTCCGGCAAGGCCGCTTGTGGCCGCCCGGATACCCGCCCATATGGTCGGCCAGCAGGGCATTTGAAGGAGCATCGACGGCCGTGGCAACCGTGGGCCTGACAGAGGCTGAACGCGAGGCGATCGAGCGGCTGGAGCGAGAGGTCATCCATCCGTCGATGACCGCTCTCGTGATCCTCGATTTCTGGTCGGACCGGTCGCCGATCAGCAAGCAACTTTCGCAAACGCTCGAAAAGGTCGTCGCCGAATATGCGGCCAAGGGCGCCGTCCTGGTCAAGATCGACGTCGACAAGGACAAGGTGACCGCGGCCCAGTTCCGAATCCAGGCCATCCCTACGGTCTATGCGATCTACCGCGGCCAGCCGGTCGCCGACCTGTCCGAATTTCGCACCGAAGCGCAGTTGAAGCGCGCGCTCGACCAGCTGCTCGGCCAGCTGAAGATCGGCGCGGAAGGAGCTGCCGCTGCCGAGGCCGAGATCGAGCCGCTCGTCGCGATGGCAGAGCAGGTGCTGGCCGACGGCGACCCGCCGCGCGCGGTATCGATCTTCCGCCAGATTCGCGACATGGCACCGGACAATCCGGTCGTGATCGGCGGCCTGGTCCGGGCGCTGGCCGCGGCGGGCGAGAAGGACGAGGCGCGCGAGATCGTCGATGCCCTGCCTCCGGAGCTTGTGAAGAAGCCGGAAATCGCTCGGGCCAAGGCGCTGCTTGAAATCTCCTCCGCGCCGCAGGCGGACACGGGCGCGCTCGAAGCCAGGCTCGCCGCCAATCCCGACGACCATGAAGCCCGTTTCGAGCTTGCGGCGGCGCTGAGCGCGGCCGGGAATCGCGACGCGGCGGCCGACGCGCTGCTCGAGATCATTTCCCGCGACCGCGAATGGAACGAGGGCGCAGCCCGCGCGCGCTTTCTCCAGCTGCTCGAGGCCCAGGGCCTGGCCGATCCGTGGTCGAGCGCCCAGCGCCGCCGTCTTTCGGCGCTGCTTTTCACATGAGCCGCAGGCTGCGGATTCCCATCTTCCCGCTGGCCGGGGCGATCCTGTTCCCGAGGGCACAGCTGCCGCTGCACATCTTCGAGCCGCGCTACCGCGAGATGGTCCAGGACGCGATCGAGGGCTCGGGGCAGATCGGAATGATCCAGCCGCTCAACTTCGATGATGAGAATCCGCCCTTGTACAAGGTCGGCTGCGTCGGCGACCTCGTCGGGGTCGAGGAGCTCGACGACGGCCGATTCAACATCGTGCTCTTGGGAACGAACCGCTTCCGGCTGATCCGGGAGATCGAAGTCGACTCGGCCTATCGCTGCGCCGAGGTCGATATCGAAGCGCTCGACGACAGCGAGCCGCCGCCGTTGCCGCTGCTCCAGCGGGCCGAGGTCGAGCGCGACGCGCAGCGCCTCGGCGACGCGCTGGGGCTGGCGGTGGACTGGGCGGCGGTCGGCCGGCTCGACGACGAGATGCTGGTCAATGCGATCGCCCAGGTCGCCCCGTTCGACATCGGCGCCAAGCAGGCCTTGCTCGAGCAGGCGACACTCGCCGGGCGGGCAGACCTGCTGGTCCAGCTGATGCAATTCCACCGCGCCGCCGTGAACGGCGGAGTCGAGATCGAGCCGACGCTGCAGTGATTAGATAGGGATTCCGCGCAGCAACAGCGGCAGCTCGCCGCTGGTCCCCCGGGCTTCGTTCATCAGCCGGTTGCGGAGCGGCGATATCCGCCCGACCAACCCCATGCCGAAGCGGCGGATCGCCGAGGCGGTCTTGCCCGGAACGCCGTAGATGCGGGTGAGGCTGTCGGTCGCGACGGCCACCGACAGAGCGTCGAGCGAGCGCCACTGCTGGTAGCGGTCGAGCAACTGCCGGTCGCCGAGGTCCATCCCGAGGCGCGCGCCCTCGACTAGCACCTGCGTCAAAGCGGCGGCGTCGCGGAAGCCAAGGTTGAGCCCCTGCCCGGCGATCGGATGGATGGCGTGCGCAGCATCGCCGGCGAGCACCAGCCGCTTGGCCGTCATCTGGGCAGCGTGGTGGAAGCCGAGCGGATAGGAGGAGCGCGGTGCGAGCATCGCGACACGCCCCAGAAAACCGCCCATCGCGGCCTCGGCTTCGGCAGCGAAGTCTTCGTCGCTGAGCGACAGCCAACCGGCGGCGTCGGCCTCTGGCACCGACCATACAATCGCCGAGCGGTGCCCGCCCTCATCGTCGGTCATCGGCAGGAGCGCGAACGGGCCGCCTGGATAGAAGATCTCATAGGCCACATTGTCGTGGGCAAGCTCGTGGCGGATCACCGAGACGATCGCCCGGTGCGCGTAGCTCCAGCGCGCGACCTTGATCCCCGCGGCCTCGCGCATCGGCGAGTTGCGGCCGTCGGCGGCGACCAGCAAAGGCGCCGAGAACTTGCGGCCATCGGCCAGGGTCATGGTGACTGCATGGTCGCCGCGGTCGACATCGCTCATGCGCGCCTTCCACAGGATCCAGGCGTTGCTCCCGCTTTCGGCCCGGGCGCGAAGCGCGGCGCGCAAATGCCGGTTCTGATGCATCCAGCCGAGCGGCTCGTCGTCGTCCGGATCGAACTGCAGCCCGCCCGGCTCGAGCCCGTCGGCGACCGAGATTCGGCGGATCGGGCAGCCTGGCTCGGGCAAATGATCGGCGACCCCGATCGCCTCGAGCATGCGCATCGAGCTCGACGAGACCGCGCTCGTCCGCCCATCGAACGCAGCGCCGGTGCGCTCCTCCGGGTCGGCGGGATCGACCACGACCGCGGACACGCCGCTGGCATCGAGCGCCGAGGCCAGGGCGAGGCCGATCAGCCCGCCACCGAGAATGATCACGTCCGCGCGGTCCATGTGTCGCCCCCTAGTCGCATGTCCACGCCAATGCGAGCATGACGCCACGACTTCGCTTGACCGCGGACTCCGGGTGGAGGATTCTAGACTTTCGAACAAACCCCGGGGGTTGGGACATGGCCACCGTTGCAGCACGCGCGCCCAAGCGCGACCTCGCGCCCGACTGGCGCGACACGGTGCGCGCGTCGATCAAGCGGCTGGCGATGCGCACCTGGGGCGCATTGCTGATCGCAATGAGCCTCGCCGGTGCGGTGGCGCTTGCCACCCACAGCCCGAACGATCCGTCACTAAGTACCGCCGCGGGCGGCCCGCCGAGCAACTGGCTGGGCGGCGGGGGCGCCTATGCAAGCGACGCCCTATTATTGCTGTTCGGCCTCGGGTCGATCCTGTTCCTTCCAGTGATCGCCATTGCCGGCCTCCGGATGATACGGCTCCAGCCGGCCGGGCGAGTCATTCGCGGCCTGCTGCTCGCTGCGATCGGCGCGGTGCTGATCGGGATCGCGCTCGGGCTTACGAGCGCTTCCGCGGTGTCGGGACTGCCGGGCGGCTGGGGCGGAGCACTCGGCCTTGGCGGCGCCTATGGCGTCGACCGCGCGATCGGCCTCATCCAAAATCCCACGGTGGCAGGGCCAGTGCGCTTCGCAGCGCTGCTGCTGTTTGGGCTCATCGGCCTCATCCTCGGCTATTTCGCGCTTGGGCTCACCGCCGACGAGAGGGGCTGGATCAGCGGGCTGTTCACGCGCTCACCGCTCGAACCGCGCGCCGCTCCGCGAGCGACCGAGCTGCGCGAGGATCAAATCGTCCCCGCGGCACCGCCGCGTTCGCGGCCCGCGGTGGCGGTCGCCGAACCGGCGAAGCCGGTCCCGCCGGCAGGCCGGATGCCCAATCGCCGGGGCCAGGCGAGCCTCGCGCTCGGCGACAGCTACCAGATTCCTGGGCTCGAGCTGCTTGCCCGGCCGCCCGAGAAAAACCGCCAGCAGATCGACCGCGCAGGGCTGGAGCGGAACGCCCGCCTGCTTGAATCGGTGCTCGAGGATTTCCACGTCCGCGGCGACATCGTCGAGGTCCGGCCGGGGCCGGTGGTGACGATGTATGAGCTCGAGCCTGCAAGCGGGATCAAGGCGAGCCGAGTCATCCAGCTCGCCGACGACATCGCCCGCAACATGTCGGCGCTGTCGGCGCGGGTTGCGACCATCCCGGGCCGAAGCGTGATCGGCATCGAGCTGCCCAATCCCAAGCGCGAGTCGGTCTCCCTGAGCGAGCTGGTCGGAAGCCAGGCGTTCGAGGACCAGAACATGGCCCTGCCGCTGATCCTCGGGAAGAATATCGCGGGCGACCCGGTCATCGCCGACCTTGCGCCGATGCCGCACCTGCTAGTCGCTGGGACGACCGGATCGGGCAAGTCGGTCGGCCTCAACTGCATGATCCTGTCGCTGCTCTACCGCTACGGCCCGGACGCCTGCAAACTCATCCTGATCGACCCCAAGATGCTCGAACTGTCGATGTACGACGACATCCCGCACCTCCTGGCGCCGGTCGTCACCGAAGCAGGCAAGGCGATCCGGGCGCTGAAATGGACCGTCGAGCAGATGGAAGAGCGCTACCGGATGATGGCGAACCTCGGGGTGCGCGCACTGCCCAGCTTCAACGCCAAGGTGCGCGAGGCGCGCGCCAAAGGCTCGAAGCTCGGCCGCCGTGTGCAGACCGGATATGACGCCGACACCGGCCAGCCGGTCTACGAGACCGAGGAGCTGGAATATGACGTGCTGCCGCAGATCGTGGTGGTGGTCGACGAGCTCGCCGATCTGATGATGACCGCGGGCAAGGAGGTCGAGTTCCTGATCCAGCGGCTGGCCCAAAAAGCGCGCGCCGCCGGGATCCACCTGATCATGGCGACCCAGCGGCCCTCGGTCGACGTCATCACCGGCGTGATCAAGGCCAATCTGCCGACCCGGATCAGCTTCCAGGTAACGAGCAAGATCGACAGCCGAACGATTCTCGGGGAGCAGGGCGCCGAGCAGCTACTGGGCAAGGGCGACATGCTCTACATGCCCGGCGGAAAGCAGATCATCCGGGTCCACGGGCCATTCGTCTCGGACGAGGAAGTCCGCGCAGTCGCCGAGCATTGGCGCAAGCAGGGCGTGCCCGAATATATCGAGGCGGTGACCGCCGAGCCCGAGGACGGCGGTTACCTGTTCGACGGCCAGCCGACCAGCGAGGACGATGCCGAGACCCAGCTCTACCGCAAGGCGATCCAGATCGTCGCCGAGAGCCAGAAGGCCTCGACCTCCTACCTGCAGCGTCAGCTTCGAGTCGGCTACAACAGCGCCGCGCGGCTGATCGAGCGGATGGAGAAGGACGGGCTGGTCGGCCAGCCCGACCATGTCGGCCGGCGCGAGGTGCTGATCGATCCGGAAGGCCACCCGATCTGAGGCAGCGACCCTGAACGTTTCGGAACCCTAAGGTTCAGTCGGCATTCAACGCGCAACCGCCAGTCGCGCGCGCAAAATCCCAGGAGTTTTCTCGACGATGAGCTTTTCGAACAATTTCGCGCGTGCGCTAATACCGGTCGCGATTCTCGCTTCCGCTGCGCCGGCGGCCGCGGCGGACTCGCCCGACCTCGCCAAGCTGAAGTCCCATATTTCCGCGGTTCAGACGATGACCGCGAACTTCGTCCAGACCGACGCGAAGGGCCGGATGGCGGCTGGAACGCTTCAGCTCAAGCGGCCGGGACGGGTGCGGTTTCAATATGGAAGCGGCGACCTGTTGCTGGTGGCGGACGGCAGGCGGCTCTACTTCCTCGACTATCAGGTGGGCCAGAAGAGCAGCTGGCCGCTTGCCAGCACGCCGCTGGGGCCGCTGCTTTCCGGCTCGCCCGACTTCAACGGCAAGGCCCAGATCCTGCCCAACAAGGACAGTCGAATCCTCGTCGCGCGCGCGAAGAACACCGCCTACGGGCAATTGACCCTGGCCTTCCTGCGCAGCTCGTCCGCGCCCGGTGGCCTGCAGATGTACGGATGGACGGCCATCGACCCCCAGGGCCATCGCACGACGGTCAAGCTGTCGAACGTGCGTTACAATGTGGCGGTGCCCGACAACGCCTTTACCTACGCCGAGCCGAAAAAGCAGAAACGCTAGATTAAAATAGTTTCACATTGCGACCGTTCATCGCAATGTCAGGCGGCAGTCCCTAAATAGGATTTCGATTCCGCATCTTGCTTGGGGTTTCCCCCTGTTACCCGGGCATAGCGGGATCCCTTGCGTGACGAACGCTAGGCGGCCCTCGCTCCATGCCCCCGGAGCGGGGGCCTTTTTCTTATTGGAGGGGACGGGGTAAGCGGGGCTCGTGACTGTTCGGCTGAAAATCGCATCGTGGAACATCAATTCGGTCCGCGCCCGGGCCGCGCTGGTCGAGCGCCTTGTCGCCGAGCAGCAGCCCGACGTGCTCTGCCTGCAGGAGACCAAGGCCAACAACGAGGTCTTTCCGGCCGAGCTGTTCACCCGCATGGGCTATGTCCACCAGCAACTGAACGGCCAGCGGATGCACCATGGCGTCGCCATCCTCAGCCGGGTGCCGCTGGCCGATCCAGGCAAGCATGACTGGCAGGACAATGGCGAGGCGCGGCACGTGGGGGCGCGGCTGCCGTGCGGGATCCGGCTCGAGAACGTCTATGTCCCGGCCGGCGGCGATACGCCCGACCGCACCGTCAACCCGAAGTTCGGCCAGAAGCTCGATTTCATCGAGCGGATGACGCGCTGGTCCGAGGGTCTGAGCGAACCGACCCTGATCGTCGGCGACTTCAACGTCGCACCGCTGGAATGCGACGTTTGGAGCCACAAGGCCCTGCTCAAAGTGGTCAGCCACACTCCGGTCGAGGTCGAGGCGCTGACCAGGCTCCAGCAGGCGCACGACTGGATCGACATCGGCCGACGCTTCGTCCCCGCACCCGCGCGCTGCTATACTTGGTGGAGCTACCGCTCGCCCGACTGGACGCGCAACGACCGCGGTCGGCGGCTCGACCATATGTGGGCCTCGCCGGCGCTGGCGCCGCATCTTGCCGCGCACGAGGTACTGGAACCGTGCCGCAAGTGGGAGCGGCCGTCCGACCATGTGCCACTGATCTGCGAGCTCGAGATTTGAGCGACCCGGTCCGCCGCGCGATCGCAGCGCTCCGCACCGGGCGCGCAGTCAGGATCGATGGCGCGCGGCCGATCGCGGTGCTCGCGGTCGAAACCGCGACCCCCGAAACGCTCGCGCTGCTCGACCCGGACGCGAAAGCAGCGCTCCTGCTGAGCGGCGAACGCGCCGCCGCCTTGGCCCTGACCAACATGCGTGAGGCCGCCGACCCGGCGAGCCCGGTGATGGTCGAGCGCTCGCCCTGGCTCAATCCCGACACTGCGCTGGCGCTCGCCGACCCGGGGCGCGACCTCGACCGGGGGCCGATCGGCCCGCTTCATCCCCTCGCCACGGATTGCGCCGAGGCCGCGGGGGCAGCGCTTCGCCTGGCGCGGACCGCCGGGCTGCTCCCAGCACTGTGGCTGCTCGATCCGGCGACCGCGACGACGGCCGCGGTCTCGGTTGCCGAGATCGACCGTCCGCCGACGGTCGAGCTGGTTGCGCGCGCCAAGCTTCCGCTCGACGATTTGCCCGAGACGCAGATCGTTGCCTTCCGCGCGTCCGACGACGGGCAGGAGCATGTCGCGCTTGTCATCGGCGCGTTCGGGGGGGCTCCGGCGCTGGTGCGGCTGCACAGCGAGTGCCTGACCGGCGACGTGTTCGGCTCGCTCAAATGCGATTGCGGACCGCAGCTCAAGGAAGCGCTGAAGATCATCGGCGAGGCCGGCGGCGGGGTGCTGCTTTATTTGCGGCAGGAAGGCCGCGGCATCGGACTGGCTAACAAGCTGCGCGCATACGCGCTTCAGGACCGGGGGCTCGACACGGTCGAGGCCAACCGCCGTCTCGGCTTTGCCGACGACGAGCGCGACTATGCCCATGCGGCGGCGATCCTCCATGCGCTCGGAATCGACCGTGTGCGGCTGCTGACCAACAATCCGTCCAAGGTCGCCGGCCTCGAGGCCGCCGGGATCAAAGTGGTCGAACGGGTGCCGCACCAAATGCCGGCCAACCCGCACAATGCCGACTATCTCGCTACCAAGCGCAAGAAGAGCGGTCACTTACCCTAGAGGCGAAGGAGGTGTTGCACCTCGTCGAAGCTGTGCGCGACTTCCGCGACCCCGAGCGCCTTCAGAACCTCGTCGTGATCGTCAAGGCAGTGCGAGCCCGCCGCAAGCCCGATCACGCGCGCGCCCGAAGCGAGGGCGCCGGTCGCCCCGACCGCGGAATCCTCGATAACCACGCAGCGCTCGATCGGGACGCCGAGCCGATCCGCGGCAAATAGATAGACGTCGGGCGCCGGCTTGCCGCGCTCGACATGCTCGCGGCCGCTGTAGACGTGCTCGCCGAACGCATCGGCGAGGCCGAGATGATCGAGGTGGGTGCCGAGCCAGCGGGTCGAGCTCGACGAGGCCACCGCCCGGGGCAAATCCGGCGGAAGCGATCGCACGAACTCGACCGCACCGGCGACCGCGCGAACGCCTTCCTGCAGCGCTTGAAGGGTCTGGGCCTTGCGCCGCTCGTGGAACTCCGGGGCCAGTGGACCGCCGACCCACTTTTCGAGCGCGGCGAAAAATTCCGGCCCGCTGTAGCCGACGAAATTCCTGATCGCTTCCTCGACGCTGGTCCTGTGCCCGAGGTCGGTCAGCAGCTCGGCGAGCATGCGATTGCCCTCGAACTCGCTTTCGAGCAGCACGCCGTCGAAATCGAAGATGATCGCCCCGGTCATGAATCTTCGAACAAAGCCGTGCCGACTCGGACCGTGGTCGCGCCGAGCATCACGGCGGCCCTGTAATCGACCGACATGCCCATGCTGAGGCCGCCAACGCCGTGCTCGGCGGCCAGCTTCGCGAGCAGCGCGAAATAAGGCGAAGGCTCGAGCCCCAGCGGCGGGATCGCCATCAGCCCGGCGAGTGCCAGCGGTGACGCGCGCACCGCGGCAACCAATTCGCCGACCTCGCCGATTGCGCAGCCGCCCTTCTGCTCCTCCTCACCGATGTTCACCTGGACATAGACGGCCGGAAAACGCCCGGCCTTTTTCGCATCGCCGGCGAGCGCGTCGAGCAGCGAACCCCGATCCAGCGAATGGATGGTGTCGAACAGCCGCACCGCATCGCCGGCCTTGTTCGACTGCAGCCGGCCGATGCCGTGGAGCCTCACCTGGCCGTGGCGGGCAAGTAGCGGTGGCCATTTGGCCAGCGCATCCTGGACCCGGCTTTCGCCGAAATCGCGCTGGCCGGCGTCGATCAGCGCCTCGATCTCGTCGGCCGTCCGCCCCTTGCTGACCGCGATCAGCTGAACGTCCTTTGGATCGCGCCGGGCAATTTTGGCCGCCGCGGCAATTCCGTCGAGGACCTGGACGCGGCGATCTGAAGCTGCGGACATGGCGCGGCTATAGGAAGACGCCGTTCCAGCCGCCACCACACTATTCAGAGATTGAAGAGAGGCGTCAGAACTTGAACGCGGTTCCGATGTAGACCGCCTGGCTGTCACGGCGGTCGTCCTTGAGCGCCGGTACCTTCTCGATGTCGTAGCGGACCCCGCCGGTCAGCGCGACGCGCCGCGACAGCGAATAGGACCCGCCGACGTCGAGCGAATAATTGTCGCCCTTGCGGAGCGCCGGAAGCGCACGCCCGTCGCTGCGGTCGGCGGCCACCGCTACGCGGCCGGTAAAGCGCTTGAGCGAATAGCTTACGCCGACAACCGCCGATTCGCGACCGCCGAGCGCCGAGTCGGCGTTCTTGGTCTTGGCGACATCGCCGGCGACGGCGAAGCTCCTCCACCCGACAGCGACGCCCAGATTATAGGTCGAGGGCGCCAGCGCCGCGACCGCCGACCCCGGACCAACGTCCGAATCGAGTGACGCGCCCGCGGTGCGTGTGCGGATCGCCACGCGGATTTGCGACGGGCGACCCTTGGCTGCGGCCGGGGTAAACTTGAAATCGGTCAGCGCGAGCGGACGATGGGCGAATTCGGCGGCAAGCCGCGGATCGCCGTTCGCGGGCGTGAAGGAGGAGATCGGATTGAAGCTGAGCGCGACCGCGGCGGGCCGCTTCTTGGCGGTCGAGCCGCTTGCGGCCAAGGCGGGGGACAGTATGAGGCCGACCGCAGCAATCGCCGCAGCGCCCTTCGCTACCATCGATCCACGACCCGTCCGCACGTGCACGACTCCCTGTTTCTCCGAGTCGGATATAGCCAGTCCAACCTGAAGGTTCCATGAGCGGAATCGATTCATTCCGCCGCTGTTGCCGACTCAACACAATATTGTTCATCGGCGGGACAGCTTGCCCGAGGCCATTGACCATCTATAACGCCGTCAAACCGAAGTCCTGACTTTCAAGGATCACCGATGCCTCGTCCGTACATTGCCGCTGTTGCCTTCCTCGGACTCGCGCTTGCCACGTCGGGCTGCGCGAGGAACCGCACCCTGCCGAATCAGCTGGCGCCGTCGAAAATGACGACCATTGGAGTCAACGGCTATTTGTGGAAGGCCGCGGTCGACACCGTGTCGTTCGCGCCTTTGCTGCAGGCGGATGTCAACTCGGGCGTGATCATCACCGACTGGTACACGAACACCAGGGCGCCGGGCGAGCGGGTCAAGCTCACGGTCTCGATCCTCGACCAGGACCTCCGCGCTGACGCGCTGCGCGTTGCCGCCTCGCGCCAGATTTTCCAGAACGGGACCTGGATTGATGCCCCGGTCGCCGGGGCGACAGTGCAGAAGCTCGAGGATATCATCCTGACCCGAGCCCGCGACCTGCGCCGCGCGTCAGTCCGCGGCTAGAAACGCTCATGCCATGACCGGGCGCTTCGACCCGAGCACGGCCGACCGGCGCTGGCAGGAGCGCTGGGAAGAGCAGGGGTCGTTCGTCGCCGACAGCGGCAGCGCCAAGCCCAAGACCTACGTGCTGGAGATGTTCCCCTATCCCTCGGGGCGCCTGCACGTCGGCCATGCGCGCAACTACACCATGGGCGACGTGCTCGCGCGCTACCGCCGGATGCAGGGCATGGAAGTGCTTCACCCGATGGGCTGGGACGCGTTCGGGATGCCGGCCGAGAATGCAGCGATGGAGCGCGGGGTCCATCCTGGCACGTGGACAAGATCGAATATCGCGACCATGCGCGAGCAGCTGAAGCGCCTGGGCTTCGCGCTCGACTGGAGCAGGGAGTTCGCGACCTGCGACCCGGCCTATTACGGCCACGAGCAAGCGCTGTTCCTCGACCTCTATGACGCCGGGCTCGTCTACCGCAAGGAAAGCGAGGTCAACTGGGACCCGGTGGACATGACCGTGCTCGCCAACGAGCAGGTGATCGACGGCAAGGGCTGGCGCTCCGGTGCGCCGGTCGAGCGGCGCAAGCTCGCGCAGTGGTTCCTGAAGATCACCGAGTTCGCCGACGAGCTGCTCGAGGGGCTGAAAGAGCTCGACCAATGGCCCGACAAGGTCCGGCTAATGCAGGAGAATTGGATCGGCCGGAGCCGGGGCCTCCAGTTCCGCTTCCGCCTGGCCGAGCCGATCGGCGGGATCGACGAGGTCGAGGTGTTCACGACTCGGCCCGATACGATTTTCGGGGCCAGTTTCGTCGCGGTTTCGCCCGATCATCCGCTCGCCGCTGCAGTGGCCGGGGCCGATCCCAAGGCGGCGGCCTTTATCGAGGAATGCAAGGCGGGCGGGACCAGCGCCGCCGAGATCGAAACCGCCGAGAAGAAGGGTTACCGAACGTCGCTCGAGGTCGCCCACCCGCTCGACGCCGGATGGCGACTTCCGGTCTTCATCGCCAATTTCGTCCTGATGGATTACGGCACCGGCGCGATTTTCGGAGTCCCCGGCCACGACCAGCGCGACTTCGAATTCGCCAGGAAATACCACCTTCCGATCAAGCGGGTGGTCGCGCCGAGCGTCGATTTGGCGTCGGAGCCGATCGGCAAGGAGGCCGAGCCGGAGCCAGGAATCGCGGTCAATTCACAATTCATCGACGGCCTGACCACCGAGCAGGCCGCGGCCGAAATCATCCGCCGGGCCGAACAGGCCGGCTGGGGCGAAGGCACGACGGCCTACCGGCTGCGCGACTGGGGCGTGTCGCGCCAGCGCTACTGGGGGACGCCGATCCCGATCATCCATTGCGAGAAATGCGGGGTCGTCCCGGTGCCGCACAACCAGCTTCCGGTGGTGCTTCCCGAGGACGTGGATTTCAAAACGCCCGGCAACCCGCTCGACCGCCATCCGACATGGAAGCATGTCGATTGCCCGGCCTGCGGCGGACCCGCGACGCGCGAGACCGACACGTTCGATACCTTTGTCGATTCGAGCTGGTACTTCATCCGCTTCGCGAGCCAGCCCAAGGACCGGCCGTTCGACCGCGCCGAAGCCGAGGCCTGGCTGCCCGTCGGCCAATATATCGGCGGGGTCGAGCATGCGATCCTGCACCTGCTCTATTCACGCTTCTGGACGCGCGCGCTCGACCACCTCGGGAAGCTCAGCATCGACGAGCCGTTCAAGGGCTTGTTCACGCAGGGCATGGTCACCCACGAGACCTATCGCCTGGGCGACGGAAGCTGGCTCAGCCCCGACGAGGTCAAGCGCGACGGCGACGACTGGGTGCACATCGAGGACGGTCGGCCCGTCCTTCCCGGCCGGGTCGAGAAAATGTCCAAGTCGAAGCGCAACGTCATCGATTCGGACACGATCGTCGATCGCTACGGGGCGGATGCGGCGCGCTGGTTCCTGCTGTCCGACAGCCCGCCCGAGCGCGACCTCGAATGGTCCGAAGGCGGGATCGAGGGCGCGGCACGCTTCGTGCAGCGGGTGTGGAAGCTGGCCAACGGTCCGGGCGGCGACGGCGAGGACGAGGCGCTGAAGCGCAAGCTTCACCGGACCATCGCCGCGGTCACCGAGGCGCTGGAAGCGCTTCAGTTCAACAAGGCGGTCGCCCAGCTGTACGAGCTCACCAGCGCGATCGAGAAAACGCCGCCCTCGGATACCCGCAGCGAATCGGTCCGTACGCTGATCACGCTGATCGCGCCGATGGCGCCGCACCTGGCCGAGGAATGCTGGGCCCTGCTCGGCGGTGAGGGCATGGTGGCCGATGCCGCCTGGCCGGTCTTCGACCCGGCGCTGCTGCTCGACGACCAGGTGACTCTCGCGGTCCAGGTCAACGGCAAGCTGCGTGATACGCTGACCGTTCCGCGCGGGCTCGACCGGGCCGACGCCGAAGCGCGCGCGCTCGCTTCCGACAAGGTCCAGCGGCAGCTTGGCGGGTCGCCGCCGCGCAAGGTGATTGTGGTTCCCGACCGGCTGGTGAATATCGTCGCATGACCCGGGGCATCGCACCCTTGCTGGCATTCGCGCTCGCGAGCTGCGGTTTGCACCCGCTCTACAGCGGCGGCGGGGCCGGGAGCGTCGCCGCGACGCTACGCACGGTCGAGGTCGGGCCGATCGACGGCCGGGTCGGCTGGCTGGTGCGCAACAAGCTCATCGACCGGCTGGGGGAGACCGGGACGGCGACCCCTCAATACCGGCTCGACGTGAAGCTCGACGACGATATCACCGGATTCGGCATTCGCGGCGACCGGGCCGCCACCCGCGAACGGCGCACCCTGCGCGCGCGCTATCAGCTGGTCAGCATTCCTAGCGGGACCGTGGTTCTCGACGCGACCGCGGGCTCCGATGCCGGAATCGACGTCGTCAGTTCCGAATATGCGACCGTTGCCGCCGAACAGACCGCAGCCGAGCGCCTGGCAGACGTGCTCGCCGACCAGATTGTCGCGCGGCTCGGCGCCTACGCCACGGCGCCCCCGGCCAAGTGAAAGCGTCGAAATCGTCGATCGGCCGGTCGGTCGATCAGCCGGCCGCCGGGATTCGCTTCTACCTGTTCCACGGTCCCGACGATGCCCAATCGCGCGGGCTTGGCCAGCGGCTGCTGGAAGCGCTTGGGGCAAGCAAGTTCGTCGTGGCTTCCAATGCCGTGAAGGCAGACCCTGCGCTGCTCGCTGACGAAGCCGGAGCGATGAGCCTGTTCGGCGGGCCACGCGCGATCTGGGTGGAGCCGGCCGGCGAGGACATCGCCGCCGGTGTCGAGGCACTTCTCGAGGCCAATGCCGCCGAAAGCCCGGTGGTCGCGATCGCCGGGGTGCTGCGGAAGGGCTCGGCGCTGCTGAAGCTCGCCGAAGCAGCGCCAGAGGCGCTGGCGTTCGCAGCCTATCCGCCCGAGGGCGCCGACGCGGAGCGGATGGTGATCGACGTGGGCCGCCGGTACGGCCTCAAGCTGGGCGCCCCGGTAGCGGTGCGAATCGCGGCATCTTCGGGAAACGACCAGGCGATCGTAGCTCAGGAGCTGCAGAAGCTCGCGCTTTACCTCGACGCCTCGCCGCAAAGCCCGAAGGAGCTCGACCATGATGCGATCGACGCGGTCGGGGCGGATCTCCACGAAGGCGACGCGGCGCGGCTCGCCGATCTGGCCCTGTCGGGCGAGTTGGCTGAGCTGGCCGATGAGCTTGCGCGAGCCCCGGCCGGGCTGGAAGCAATCCCTGTCGTGCGCGCCCTTCAGCGGCGGCTGCTGATGCTGGCGCCTGCTCGGGCCCGAATGGAGCGCGGCGAATCGCGAGACGCCGTCATGACGTCAATGGGCAGGGCGTTGTTCTGGAAGGATAAACCGCTGATCGGCAAGCTTTTGTCGCAATGGGATGCAAAGGGCTTGGCGACTGCTTCGGAGCGCGCCGGGAAGCTCGAGCGCGATCTCATCTTCAGCGCCGCTCCGGGCCCGCAAGCTTTGGGGGAGGAATTGCTGGCGATCGCCCGCGCCGCGCGGCGCCGCTAGATCGGCTCGCCGGACAGGCGCTGGCAGATCATGTCGAGCTGGTCGAGGCTCGAATAATGCAGGCTGACCGTTCCGCCGGCGCCCTTGTGCGCGACTTCGACCTTGAGGCCGAGCATGTCGCCGAGCTGCCGCTCGAGCGCGGCGAGATCGGCGTCGACCTTGCGTGCTTCGGTCAGGACGAGCTCGCGCGGGCCCGTCTTCGCCCGCTTCGCCCGCTCCTCGGCCTGGCGGACCGACCAGCCCCTGGCGATGATTTCCGCGGTCAGCGCTTCCGGGTCCGGAGCCGTTGCAACGGCCCGCGCATGGCCCATACTGATATCGCCTCGCGCTAGCGATTGGCGAACCATCTCCGGAAGTTCAAGCAATCTCAACAGGTTAGCGACGTGGCTTCGCGATTTGTGAACGATCTTACCGAGCTGCTCTTGGGTGTGGCCGTACAGATCGATGAGCTTTTTGTATGCATCGGCTTCTTCGATCGCATTCAAATCCTCGCGCTGGATATTCTCGATCAGGGCGAGTTCCGCGGTCCCGGAATCGTCGACGTCGCGAACAATCGCCGGAATCGCATGGAGCTGGGCGCGCTGGGCAGCGCGCCACCGCCGCTCGCCGGCGATGATCTGGAACCCGTCGCCCTCCGGCCGCAGGAGGATGGGCTGGAGCACGCCGCGCTGGGCGATCGATTCGGCAAGCTCATCCAGGGCTTCATCGTCGAAGCGCATGCGCGGCTGGTGCGGGTTGGGCCGAATTCGGGCGATCTCGATCTCGCGCACGCCTTCGGCCTGCTCGCCCGCGACCGGCGCGTGCGCAGCCTCGCCGAGAAGAGCCGACAGCCCCCTCCCGAGCCCCTTTGCCGGACGTTCGGCGCTCACGCCGCCTCCGCCAGTTGCGGCAGCCGGCCGATCAGCTCGCGCGCAAGGCGGATATACGCCTCCGACCCGGCGCATTTGAGGTCGTAGATCAGCGCCGGCAGGCCGTGACTGGGCGCTTCCGACAGTCGAACATTGCGCGGCACGATCGCCTCGAACACGACGTCGCCGAGGCAGGCGCGGACGTCGTCCGCCACGGCCTGCGAAAGGTTGTTGCGCCGGTCGAACATGGTCAGTGCAACACCGAGGATGGACAGCGACGGGTTGAAGGCGACGCGTATGCGCTCGACTGTCTGGAGCAGCTGGCTGAGCCCTTCCAGCGCAAAAAACTCGCATTGCAGCGGCACGAGCAGGTAGCGCGCTGCGACCAACGCGTTGACGGTCAGAAGCCCAAGCGATGGCGGGCAATCGATCAGGCAAATGTCCCAGCGGCCCTGCGGCGCGGCGTCGAGGGCTTTCTCGAGGCGGTGCGCGCGGTCGCCCATGCCGACCATTTCGATCTCCGCACCCGACAGGTCGACCGTCGCCGGCAGCAGGTCGAGCCGGGGTACGCGGGTCGAAATTGCGCTGTCCGCGATGCTCGCGGCACCGATCAGCACGTCATAGCTGGTCCGCTCTCGCGCCGAGGCCCCCACCCCCAGCCCGGTCGAGGCATTGCCCTGGGGGTCGAGATCGATCAGCAGGACCCGAGAGCCGATCGCCGCCAGCGCGGTTGCGAGGTTGATCGCGGTGGTCGTCTTGCCAACCCCGCCCTTCTGGTTCGCGACCACGATCCGGATCATCTTTTCCGCCTCCCTTGGACCCCGCTCAGCACCAAGATGGTCGATTCCGGGTCCGTGATGCTCGCCACCAGGCACGCTTCACACTGCCAGTTTCGTTGCGCCTCTGCCAGTTCGGATTTGGCGCTCCGCCCCTTGGGAAGCACCCAGATCGTGCCGGGGTGCGACAAATGATGACTTATCCCCAAGAAACGGTCGAGCGATGCCACCGCGCGGCCCGTGATCACGTCGAATCGGCCAGTGACTCGTTCGGCTTTGGACTGCTCGACCTTGGCGTCGAGCCCGAGCGCATTGACCGTTTGAGCGAGAAACTCGGCCCGCAGCCGCCGCGGTTCGATGAGGGTGACCGGCCCATCTGCGAGGCAGGCGATGACGATGCCGGGCAATCCGGCGCCCGAGCCGATGTCGACCCATGAGGCGCCCGCTGTCGGCTCAAAGCGCAGGAGCTGCGCCGAATCGAGGACGTGGCGTTCCCACAATTGTCCGATAGTCGAGGCCGAAACGAGATTCTGCGCCTCATTCTCGCGCTTCAAGCGGTCGGCAAATATCTGGATGCGCTCGAATGTTTCACGTGAAACGGGCCGCTCCGCCGCCAACTCCAATGTTTCACGTGAAACAGGCGCCTCGCTCACGCGGCAACGAATAGCGCGGAAAGCGCGGCCGGCGTAATGCCTGGAATGCGCGAGGCCTGGTCAAGGGTCTCAGGGCGTGCGGCGCCGAGACGCTCCATCATTTCATTCGAAAGCCCCGGAATCCCTCGATAATCCATCCCCGCCGGGATGGAGATCCGCGAGTCGTGCTGGACGACTTCCCACTCGCGCTGCTGGCGAGCGACGTAGGGCAGATAGAGCACGTCGGCCCGCCCCTCCTCAGTCTCGGCCCATCCGGCGCTCGAGCGAAGAGCTAGATGATCCTCGATCTGAGCCCGGCGACGATCCGAAACGCAATTCGCACCGATCGCCGCCTCGCCGAGCCGGCTCGTGGCATTGTCCGCGCGCAGCGACAGCCGATACTCGGCCCGCGCGGTCATCATCCGGTAAGGCTCGCTGACCCCCTGGAGCATCAGATCGTCGATCATCACGCCGATGTAGCTGGTGCGACGATCGAAGCGGACCTCATCCAGGTCAAGCGCTGCCGCAGCCGCATTGAGCCCCGCGACCAGCCCCTGCGCCGCAGCCTCCTCATAGCCGGTGGTGCCGTTGATCTGGCCGGCAAGAAACAGGCCGCTGACGTCGCGAACCTCCAAAGTAGAGCCGAGCCGGCGGGGATCGACATACTCATATTCGACTGCATAGCCCGGGCGGACGATCTCGGTCCGCTCGAGCCCCGCGATGCTGCGTACGAACTCCGCCTGGACGTCTGCGGGCAAAGAGGTTGAGATGCCGTTGGGATAAACCAGGTGGTCACCCAGCCCCTCGGGCTCGAGGAAGATCTGGTGGCCGTCGCGGTCGCCGAAGCGCTTCACCTTGTCCTCTATCGAGGGGCAATAGCGGGGCCCGCGCCCCTCGATGGCGCCGGCGAACAATGGCGAGCGGTCGAAACTGCCCCGGATGACGTCATGAGTTCGCACGTTGGTACGGGCGATCGCGCAGCGCAGCTGGGGCCGGCGAACCCCGTCGTCGAGCGCCGACATGGTCCAGGGCACGGGCTCGCTCGGCTGCTCCTCGAGCCGCGCCCAGTCGATCGTCCGTCCGTCGAGCCGCGGCGGCGTGCCGGTCTTGAGCCGGCCCTGCCCCAGGCCGAT
>Ga0310810_10001476_pt1 | contig 24714 bp, 24 predicted proteins | sample NCmetagenome_FD_207641 | JGI IMG/M metagenome (GOLD analysis project Ga0310810, IMG submission 207641) | Soil microbial communities from experimental microcosm in Duke University, North Carolina, United States - NC | ecosystem: Engineered > Artificial ecosystem > Soil microcosm > Unclassified ...
CATGACTACGCGCTTGAACCGTTCTCCGAGACGCTGCTCGACTCGCTGACGCGACGAGGGGTGCCGGTGATAGCGATCGGCAAGATCAACGATCTGTTTGCGGGCCGCGGCATTGCGCGCGCCACGCACACCGCCAGCGATGCCGAAGGCATGAACCGCCTTGCCGAGACGTTGAACGAGGCGCCGGATGGCTTGGTGTTCCTCAATCTCGTCGACTTCGACACCGTCTACGGTCACCGCAACGACCTGGCCGGTTATGCCTCGAACCTCGAGCGGTTCGACGAGGCGCTCGCACGGCTTCTGCCGATGCTGCGGGATGCGGATCTGCTCGTCATTACCGCCGATCATGGCAACGACCCGAGCACGCCCAGCACGGATCACTCGCGGGAATATGTTCCGGTGATGGTGATCAGCGGGCCAGGTAAAGCCGGCTCCTACCCACGGGCTAAGGCCCGACCCCACGTTCGAGCCGGCGTCGACATCGGGACGCGCGAGACGTTCGCGGACCTGGGTCAGACGATCGCGGCGAATTTTGGCGTTGGCCCGCTCGCGCACGGCACCAGTTTTCTGGAGGACATCGTTGTCCACCATCCGTGAAGGTTTGGAGCAGCGAGAGCGCGACACCCTGGCGCCGCAGGCGGCGAAGAGCGCCGAGACGCGTGGGCGGCTGCGAGCCGAGCGCGAAGACGATGTCCGACCAGCGTACCAACGCGATCGCGATCGCATCGTGCACAGCAAGGCGTTCCGCAGGCTCAAGCACAAGACGCAGGTGTTCTTCGCACCCGCGGGGGATCACTACCGCACGCGCCTGACGCACACGCTCGAGGTGTCGCAGATTGCACGGACGATTGCCAAGGTCCTTCGCCTGCACGAGGAGCTGACCGAGGCGATCGCGCTCGGCCACGATCTTGGACACACCCCGTTCGGCCATACCGGCGAGCGCGTCCTCGACTCGCTCGTGCCGGGCGGCTTCCGTCACTACGAGCAGAGCCTGCGTGTGGTTGATGTCCTCGAGAACGACGGCAAGGGCCTGAATCTCACCTTCGAAGTGCGCGACGGAATAGGGCGGCATTCCAAAGGCAAGAAGGGATCTCCCGTCGGCGTTGAGCCGGCGCAGCGCGCGGCCACGCTCGAAGGTCAGATCATGCGCGTCGCGGATCTCATCGCCTACGTCAACCACGACATTGACGATGCGGTACGGGCGGGCGTGCTGAATGAAGGGGAGTTGCCGCGAGAGCCCGTCAAGGTGCTCGGGTCGAGCTCCTCCGCGCGCATTGCGGCCATGGTCAAGGACGTGGTGAAGGAAACGCTCGATGGTGGACTGACCGAGATTCGGATGAGCGAAGGCGTCCTCGACGCGACGCTGGCCATGCGCAGCTTTCTGTTTGACGCGGTGTATGAAAACAGCGAAGCGACGGCGGAGTTCAGGAAGGCAACGGGCATTCTCGGTGGTCTCTGGGAAAAGGTGCGCGAGCGGCCGGACGAATTTCTCGATCGGCGCATCATCGACTCGGAGGGCCTCGACGTCGCCACGCGTGATTTTCTCGCCGGCATGACGGATCGCTTCGCCGTCACCCTCTACGAACGGCTCTTCATTCCCAAGCCGTGGATCGGGCCGATGGCCTGGGATCAGCTATAATCGAGGGTCTGTCTTTCGCGAGATTTTCGCGAGCGTGGGGCCATGAAGCTCGATCTCACCCGCTACCGCCAGCCGGTCGGCCATTTTGTCCGGACGTTCCAGCCCGAGGAAGTCGGCGGTGAGTCGGACGCGTATCTGGTTGTGACCCCCGTCGAACTCGAGTTCGACATCCTCAAGGACAAGGACAGGTTCCGCCTCGTAGGGCATGTCCGGACCGAGCTCGAGCTCACGTGCAGCCGCTGTGTCGAGCCGTACCGGTTTGCGATCGATGCGGACTTCGATCACCGCTATCTGCCATCGTCGGAGGCGTCGACCGAGCAGGACCGGGAGGTAGCGGAAGAAGATCTCGAAACGAGCTATTACGCCGACGATCAGATTGATCTCGGCGAGTTGATGCGCGAGCAATTTTATCTCGCGCTGCCGATGAAGCCGCTCTGCAGCGAGGATTGCAAAGGCCTTTGCGCGCAGTGCGGCACGAACCTGAATACGGGGACGTGCGATTGCGCGCCGGTGTGGGAGGACCCGCGGCTGGCAGCGCTCAAACAGTTGAAACAGTGACAGGACAGCCGGTCTCATAACCATGCCGAATCCCAAACGCCGACACTCGAAGACACGCACCGCCAAACGCCGCACCCACGATGCGCTGCGCGCTGCCGCGACCAATCTCTGCCCGCAGTGCCACGAGCCGAAGGCGCCGCATCGCATCTGCCCGCACTGCGGCTTCTACGCTGGACGGCAGGTCCGAGCAGTCGAAGAGGAGTAGCGGCGCGATTTGCGATTAGTGATTTGTGATTTGCATCGATACTAGAAACAATCACGAATCACGAATCACCACTCACAAATCACAAATGCATGACTCGCATCGCCGTTGACGCGATGGGCGGCGATCACGCGCCGCCGGCGATCGTGGACGGCGCCATTGCCGCCGCCCGCCGCCTCGGCATAGCGGTGTCACTGGTCGGCGCATCAGGCGCCATCGAGCAGGCGCTGAATCGTCATCCCGGCTGGCGCAACGCCGGCCTCACCATCATCGACGCTCCCGATGTCATCGACATGGCGGAATCGCCGACCGCGGTGCGGCACAAGCCGCGCGCTTCGATCCGTGTCGCCGCCGACCTGGTGGCGCGAGGCGAAGCCGTCGCCCTCTTCAGCGCCGGCCATACCGGAGCGACGGTGATGGCGACGCATGCGGCGTTCGGCATGATCGCCGGCGTCGATCGGCCGGCGCTGGCGACCAGCATCCCCACCCGAGGCGGATCCGCGGTGCTGCTCGATGCGGGCGCAAACGCGGAGTGCCGGCCTCAGCATCTGCTGCAATTCGCAGTTATGGGAGCGGTTTACGCCCGCCTTGTGCTCGGCGCCGAGCGTCCGCGCATCGGCCTGTTGTCGATTGGTGAAGAGGAGACGAAGGGCAACGATCTCACCCGTGAGGCGCATCGCCTGCTCAAGGCCTCACCGCTGAACTTCATCGGCAACGTCGAGGGTCGTGAGATCTACAGCGGCATCGCGGACGTCATCGTCTGCGACGGATTCACGGGTAATGTCGTGCTGAAGACCAGCGAAGGGCTCGTTGAGGCGCTCGAGGCGAAGCTCGGGGAAAAGGTGAGCAGCGTGTTCGATTACGCTGAGTACGGCGGCGCGCCGCTCGTCGGCGTTGGCGCACTTGCCATCGTCGGTCACGGTCGATCTTCAGCCAAAGCGGTGAGCAACGCCATCGCCATGGCGCACCGCTTTGCCGCCGACAATTTCATTCACCGCGTCGAGCAGGAGATCGCGTCCGCGGGCGTGGCGCATCAGTGATCGCATTCATCTTTCCAGGACAAGGATCGCAGAAGGTCGGCATGGGCCGCGCCCTCGTCGAGGCATATCCCGAGGCGCGCGCGGCGTTCGATGAAGCAGAGATCGCGTTGCCCGGCCTCACGCGCATCATCTTCGACGGCCCCGAAGACGAGCTCACGTTGACGCAGAACGCGCAGCCCGCGATTCTCACCGTCAGCATCGCCGCGCAGCGTGTGCTTGCCGCACGCGGCCTCGAGCCTGCGTTTGTCGCCGGGCACAGTCTCGGCGAGTACTCGGCCAACGTCGCCGCCGGGACCATGGCGTTCGCAGATGCGGTGAAGGTGGTGCGGCGGCGCGGACAGTACATGCAGGAGGCGGTGCCGGTCGGCGCGGGAGCGATGGCGGCGATTCTCGGCCTCGATGGCGAGACCGTGGCGCGGGCGTGCGAGGAAGCTGCGCAAGGCGACGTGGTCAGCCCCGCAAACATCAACGGCGCCGGTCAAGTGGTCATTGCCGGTGCGGCAGAGGCCGTGAAGCGGGCCGGCGAGCGCGCGAAGGCGCTAGGCGCGAAGCGAGTCATCCCGCTGTCGGTGAGCGCACCGTTCCACTGCGCGTTGCTGCGGCCCGCGGAACGGCGGCTCGAACCCGATCTCCGAGCGCTGCACGTGCGGAACCCGCGTGTGCCCGTGATCGCGAATGTTGATGCCGAGCCGAAGCGCGATGCGGCTTCCGCGATCGACGCGCTGGTCAGGCAGGTCTCCGCACCGGTGCGTTGGGAGCAGGTGGTGCAGCGCCTTGCGTCGGAAGGCGTCACCAACTATGTTGAGGCAGGCCCCGGCACCGTGCTCAGCGGTCTCGTCAAGAAGATCCATAAGGACGCACGCGTCTTCAACTTCGCCGCACCGGACGATCTGGCGGCGGTAGAAGCAGGTCTGCGTGCTTGATCTCGCCGGCAAGGTGGCGATCGTCACCGGCGCGTCGCGTGGGATCGGGCGCAGTATAGCCGCCACGCTCGCGGCGCAGGGCGCGTACGTCATCGCCGGGGCGCGCGGGACGAATGCGAACGACACGGTGGCGGAGATTCAGGCGGCCGGCCATAAGGCCGACGCGGTGGCGCTGGAGGTGACCGACGCCGCATCGATCGGCGGTGTGGTGTCCGGCGTGCTCGAACAGCACGGGCGCATTGACATTCTCGTCAACAATGCGGGCATTGCCCGCGATCAACTGATGTTGCGCATGAAGCGCGACGACTGGGATCAGGTGATCGCGACGAATCTGACGTCGGTGTTCGTGCTCGCGCAGGCCGTGCTCAAGCCGATGATCAAGCAGCGCGCTGGTCGCATCATCAACATCAGCTCCGTCGTCGGCCAGGCGGGGAATGCGGGCCAGGCGAACTACGCCGCGTCGAAGGCCGGACTGATCGGATTCAGCAAGGCGCTGGCGCGCGAGGTCGCATCGCGCAGCATCACGGTGAACGTCGTCGCGCCCGGGCTGATCGCCACCGACATGACGAAAGCGATCAACGACCACGCGCAGGGCGATTGGGCTGCGCAGATTCCGCTCGCTCGCCCGGGTACGGCGGCGGATGTTGCCGCGGCAGTTTGCTTTCTTGCCTCGGATGAGGCGTCGTATATTACAGGTCAGGTCCTTGCCGTCAACGGCGGCATGTACATGTGATGGAGGCCAAATGGCAGTCGCAGACAAGGTGAAGAGCATCATCGTGGAGCAGCTCGGCGTCGATGAAGAGGAAGTGACCGCCGATGCCTCCTTCGTCGACGATCTCGGCGCCGACTCGCTCGACACGGTGGAGCTCGTGATGGCGTTCGAGGAAGAGTTCGGAATCGAGATTCCGGACGAGGACGCCGAGAAGATCACGCGCGTGAAGGAAGCGATCGACTACATCGAGGCGCACGCCAAGACCAAGAAGTAGGAATTTCGATTGGGGCAGGGATCGTGAACAGGCGTGTTGTCGTAACCGGCATCGGACTGGTGTCGGCGCTCGGCATCGGCACCAACGAGACGTGGGCGGCGCTGCTCGCCGGACAGAGCGGCGTCACGAAAATCACCCGGTTCGACGTCTCGGGCTATGCCACGCAGATCGCCGCGGAGGTGAAGGGCTTCGACCCGCTGGCCTTCATCGAGAAGAAGGACATCAAGAAGATGGACCTCTTCATCCAGTACGCGATTGCCGCCGCGCAGTTCGCGATGGATGACAGCAGGTTGGCCATCACGCCGGAGAACGCGCCCGGCGTCGGCGTCTATATCGGATCGGGCATCGGCGGGTTCATTACCATCGAGCGTGAGCACGAGGCGCTGCTCAACGGCGGTCCGCGCAAGGTGTCGCCGTTCTTTATCCCTTCGGCCATTATCAATCTCGCCTCGGGCCAGGTGTCGATCCGCTTCGGCGCCAAGGGACCCAACTCCGCGACCTGCACGGCCTGCTCGGCCTCTGCCCATGCCATTGGCGACGCGTACGAAATCATCAAGCGCTGCGACGCCGACGCGATGATCGCCGGCGGCAGCGAGGCGGCGATCTGCGCGATGAGCGTCGGCGGCTTCGGTCAGCTGCGCGCACTCTCTACACGCAATGACGAGCCGCACCGCGCCAGTCGGCCGTTCGACAAGGATCGCGACGGCTTCATCATCGGCGAAGGCGCCGGCGTGCTCATTCTCGAAGAGCTGGAGCACGCGCGTCGCCGCGGCGCGAAGATCTACGCCGAGATCGTCGGCTACGGCATGTCCTCCGACGCGTACCACATGACCGCGCCCTCCGAAGATGGCGACGGTGCGCGGCGCGTGATGGCGATGGCCGTGCGCAAGGCAGGGATCTTGCCGAGCGACATCGACTACATCAACGCGCACGGCACCTCGACGCCGTACAACGACAAGCTCGAGACACTCGCCATTCACAACTGCTTCGGCGACCACGCGCGCAACCTGGCGATTTCCTCGACGAAGTCGATGACCGGACACCTGCTGGGCGGCGCCGGCGGCCTGGAGGCGGGCATCACCGCGCTCGCGGTGCACGAGCAGGTCGTACCGCCGACGATCAATCTCGACAATCCCGATCCCGAATGCGACCTCGACTACGTGCCGCACCAGAGCCGCAAGATGGAGATCAACTACGCGCTGTCGAACTCGTTCGGCTTCGGCGGCACCAACGCCGCGCTCCTGTTCAAGCGATTCGAAGGGTAGATCCGCTGTGTCTCTGCGCCTCTGCGGCTCGTGGGCGGTGACTGACGTTTCGTCATGAAGATTGCCGTTTGCATCAAGCAAGTCCCCACACGCGAGTGGCAGCCGCGCCTCAACGACCAGAAGACCTGGGTCCGCGAAGCTGACGTCAGCTACGAGATGAACGAGCCCGATGCCTACGCGCTCGAGGAATCGCTCCGTTTGCGTGAGAAGCACGGCGGCGAAGTGGTGGTGTGCTCCGCGGGCCCGGCACGGGTGCAGACGGTTATACGCGAGGCGTTGGCGCGCGGCGCCGATCGTGCCATCCACGTCGAACACGACAGCCTCGGCGCGGCGGATGCGTTCGTCATCGCCGACGCGCTGGCTGTCGCCATGAAGGACGAGCAATTCGACCTCGTGCTCACGGGCCTTCAATCCGACGACCAGGGGCACGGGCAGACGGGCGTCATTCTTGCCGAACGGCTCGGCATCCCCTCGTCGACGATCATCATGGAAGTGCAGATTGAGGCGAGCTCGCTGCGCGTGAAGCGCGAGCTCGAAGGCGGCTGGTTCCAATGGATCGCGATGCCGCTGCCGGCACTGCTCACCATTCAGAGCGGCATCAATCAGCTTCGCTACGCCACGCTGAAAGGCATCATGGCGGCGAAGAAGAAGGAGATCAGGAAGGCGCCGCTCCCCGACGGCGTACAGTCATCGCAGCAGATTGTCAGCCTGGCGGTGCCGACGCGCAGCAAGCAGACGCAGATGATCGGCGGCACGCCGGCCGACGTTGCCAGAGAGCTCGTCAAGCGGCTGCGCGAAGAGGCCAGGGCGCTGTGATTCTCGTCATCGCGGAGCAGCGCGAAGGCAAGCTCAATCGGGCAACCTGGGAAGCTATTGCGGCTGCGCAACAGCTCGCCGGCGGGATGCCTATCTCAGTCGTCGTGCCGGGCGCGTCCACCGGCAACATCGCGCAGGAGCTCGCATCCGCTTCGGTCGCTGAAGTCCTCATCGCGGAGAATGCGGTGCTCGAACCGTACACGCCGGATGGATATGCGGCGGCGTGCCGCACGATCATCGAACCGGCCAATCCGACGTTCGTTCTGTTTGCGCACACCTACCAGACGCGCGACTTCGCGCCGCTGCTCGCCGCCCGCATGCGCAAGCCGCTGATCACGGATGTCACCGGCATCAACGGCACGGGCGCGGACGCGACCTTCACGCGCCCGATGTTCCAGGGCAAGCTCGCCGCGCAGGTGAAGCCGCAGGGAGGCCCGCCGGCGCTCGTGACCGTCCAGATTGGTGCGTTCCGCGCCGATGCGGTCCAGAAGGGCGGCTCGGCCCCGACGAAGAAGGTCGATGTTCAGATTGACGCCGCAGCCATCCGGCAGAAGCCTGAAGCACCGTTCCGCGAAGCGAAACAGGCGGTGGATCTCGGTCAAGCGGAGAGGATTGTTGCTGTCGGCCGCGGTATCAAGTCGCAGGAGAACATCCCGCTGGTCGAGAAGCTGGCGAAGGCAATGGGCGCGGAGGTCGCTGCGTCACGCCCGATATGCGACAACGGCTGGTTACCCATGGAGCGGCAGATCGGCAGCTCGGGGCAGACCGTTGCGCCGAAGCTGTACGTTGCGCTCGGCATCTCGGGCGCCATTCAACATCTCGTCGGCATGAAGGGGTCTCGCACGATCGTCGCCATCAATAAGGATGCGGAAGCGCCCATCTTCGAGGTCGCCGACTACGGCATCGTCGGCGATCTGTTCGAGATCGCGCCGGCAATCATCGCCGAACTCGAAAAACCCTAGGAGGCGTGCCTGATGGCCGTGAGCCAGTCCCTGCGGAGCTGACAACGTCGACTGACCGCGAAACGTTAGAGGTCGACGTCCTCATCGTCGGCGGGGGTCCCGCGGGACTCGCGGCGGCGCTCCGTCTCTCGCAGCTTCAACATGAGAAAGGCGGCGAGCCGTTATCGATCGCCGTTCTCGAGAAGGCGCGTGAAGCCGGTGCGCACATGCTCTCGGGCGCGGTGCTCGATCCATCCGCGCTGCGCGACCTGATTCCCGATTTCAAGGAAAAGGGTGCGCCGCTCGCAGCGGAGGTGCGCGACGAGGACGTGCTGTTCCTCACCCAGTCCTCGACGTTCGCATTCCCGATCATTCCGCCGCCGCTGAAAAACCACGGCAACTACGTCATCTCGCTCAACCAGTTCGTGCGCTGGCTGACGTCACAGGTCGAGGCCGCGGGCGTCGATTTCTTCACCGGCTTCGCTGGCCAGGACATCCTCATGGATGGCGCGACGGTGCGAGGGGTCCGCACGGGCGATCGAGGGATCGATAAGCACGGAGCACAGAAGCCGACCTTCGAGCCTGGTGTCGACATCGTTGCCAAGGTGACGATCTTCTGCGACGGCGTGCGCGGGAACCTGACGAAAGAGCTGCTGCGCCGCCTCGAGCTCGGCGACAAGGATCATCCGCCGCAGTTTGCGATCGGGTTGAAAGAGCTTTGGGAACTGCCGCCCGATCGACTCACGGCTGGGACGGTCATCCACACGCTGGGGTATCCGCTGAAGCACGAGGAGTTCGGCGGCGCGTTCATCTACGCCCTGCCCGAAGGACAGGTCTCGCTCGGCTTCGTCATTGGACTCGATTACCAGGATCCACTCTTCGACCCGCACATGGCGTTCAACCGTTTCAAGCAGCACCCGTATGTGTCGAAGCTGCTCGAAGGCGGCCAGATGATTCGCTACGGCGCCAAGGCGCTGCCTGAGGGTGGTTGGAACACCGTTCCGCGCGTCTACATGGATGGCGGGCTGATCGCGGGTGACGCCGGAAACTTTCTCAACTCGATGCGGCTGAAGGGAATCCATCTGGCGATGCGCACGGGCATGCTCGCCGCCGAAACGGCATTCGATGCCGTGCGTGCGGGCGATACGTCGCGTGCGGCGCTCAAGGCATACAAGGATCGAATCGATCGGAGCGCGGTTCGGGACGAGCTGTATCCCGTGCGCAACGTCCACCAGGCGTTCGGCTATGGGCTGCTGCCGGGGATGGCGTTTGCGGGCCTGACCGTCGCGACGCACGGCTGGTTCCCGGAGGATCTGCACGGACACCCGGGGCACGAGCGGATGAAGATGCTCGCCTGGTATTACGGCTCGCGGAACATTGACGTCGCTGCTCCGAGCAATGCGACCACGATCGATCGCAAGCTGACGTTCGACAAGGTCACGAACGTGCACTTTTCGGGGACGTCGCATGACGAGGATCAGCCCGCGCATCTGCTGGTCCACACGGAAGTGTGCAGCTCAATCTGTGGACCCGAGTACGGCCATCCCTGCATACGATTCTGTCCGGCGAACGTCTACGAGATCTCGCACGATGCGGACGGCACACCGCGCCTGCAGATAAACGCGTCCAACTGCGTGCACTGCAAGACGTGCGACATCATGGATCCCTACCAGGTGATTACGTGGGTGCCGCCGGAGGACGGCGGCGGCCCGCAGTACAACGGGATGTAAACCGAAGATCACGAAGAACTCGAAGATCACCATGAACTACTCAGTACAAAATGTGATCGTGTTCTTCGCGAATTTCGTGACCTTCGTGGTTAATGCCTGAGAATTGGCGGAGCTCTCTCTGGCAGCGCGCGCAGATTGCGACGATCGCGGGGCTCGGCTATCCACTTATCAACGCGCTCGGTCAGACGCTGCGGTGGCGCGTCGAAGGACTCGAGCATTACGACGCCATCGTCGCATCGGGCCGTCAGCCCGTGATGGCGTTCTGGCACGGCCGCATCCTGCCGGCTACGTACTACTTTCGTCGTCGGGGCATTGTCGTCATCACGAGCGAGAATTTCGATGGTGAGTGGATTGCGCGCATCATCGAGCGCTTCGGTTTCGGGACCGCGCGCGGGTCGACGTCGCGCGGCGGGTTGAAGGCGATGCTGCAGCTTGTGCGTGATATGGAAGATGGAAAGCCCACGGGGTTTACGCTCGACGGCCCGCGCGGCCCGGCGCGTGTGGCGCAGCCAGGCGCCATCTGGCTGGCGCAGCGAACCGGCAACCCCGTGCTTCCGTTTCACCTCGAGGCGTCATCTCACTGGACGATGAAGAGCTGGGACCGGACGCAGATTCCAAAACCGTTCAGCACGGTGGCGCTGGCCATCGGCGAGCCGCTCGAAGTCGCCCCCGATGCCAGCGACGAACAGCTCGAATCCTCGCGGCAGGAATTGGAACGTCGTTTGACCGTCCTCGAGGAACGCGCTAGTTCGATTGCCGTGCGGACCTTGTCTGGTCCGCAAAAACCATGAGCCTGACAATCTTCACGTCGGACCGATTCGCCGACCACCTCACGCCGCCAGGCCATCCCGAGCGGCTCGAACGGGCCGAGGTGATGCAGGTGATCGCGTCGGAGTTCCGCCGGGACGGCGGCGACGTGCGCGAGCCGCAGGCAGCGACCGAACAGCAGGTGGCGCGCGTGCACGATCGCGAGTACATCTCGCTGCTGTCGGAGACCTCCGGCCGCGCGACTGCGCTCGACGCGGATACGTTCACATCGCCAGACTCCTACGAAGTGGCGTTGCTGGCAGCCGGCGCCGCGATTGGATGCGTGGATCAGGTGCTCGAGGCGTCAGGCCGCCGCGCACTTGCGATGGTGCGGCCGCCCGGCCATCACGCGGAGCGAAACCGCGCGATGGGGTTCTGTCTGCTCAACAACGTTGCGGTGGCGGCCTCGCATGCGCGCGCGAAAGGCGTGCAGCGCGTGGCGATCGTTGATTACGACGTGCATCACGGCAACGGCACGCAGTGGAGCTTTTACGACGACCCGTCGGTGCTCTTCATCTCGTCGCACCAATATCCGTATTACCCGGGCACAGGCGCGGCAACCGAAGCGGGCACCGGGCCAGGCGCCGGCTTCACCATCAACCTGCCGATGGATGCCGGCGGCACCGACGCCGATTACGAGCTTGCCTACGAGACGATTGCCTTTCCCGTGCTGCGGCAGTTTCGTCCGGAGCTGATTCTCATTTCGGCGGGCTTCGATGCGCTGGAGGACGATCCGCTCGGCGGCATGCGCCTGAGTGCTGATGGATTCGCGCGGCTGACCTCCACGCTCTGCGAGATCGCCAACGAACATTCCGAGGGACGCGTCATAGCGATCACGGAAGGTGGCTACGACCTTGCCGGTCTCGCGAGTTGCCTCCGCGCCGTCATTCCTGTGCTCGATGAGCGTGAAAGCCGGCTGAAGCCGGCTCCTGCGTCTGACGCGCGGCGAGGGCGTGCGACCGTCGATGCGGTGCTGCCTCAGGCGCGAAAGTACTGGCAGCTATAATCGAAAGATTCGATGACTGAATACCGTCCCCAAGAGCTGGACCGGAAGTGGCAGCAGCGCTGGGCCTCTACCCGCGCTTTCGAGGTAACGGAGGATCCCTCGAAGCCTAAGTTCTACTGCCTCGAGATGTTCGCCTATCCCTCAGGCCACGCCCACATGGGGCACGTTCGGAACTACACCATTGGTGACGCGCTCGCGCGCACCAAGCGGATGCGCGGCTACCACGTGCTTCATCCATTTGGCTGGGACGCGTTCGGTCTGCCTGCCGAGAACGCGGCCATCAAAGGCGGTCTGCACCCGGAAGCGTCGACACGCGCCAACATCGCGCACATGAAAGGGCAGCTGCAGCGTCTCGGCATCAGCTACGCCTGGGAGCGCGAGCTGGCCACGTGTGACCCCGAGTACTACAAATGGAACCAGTGGCTGTTCATCCGGATGTTCGAGCGCGGCCTCGCCTACCGTAAGCGCTCGTCGGTGAACTGGTGTCCGAAGGATCAAACGGTTCTCGCCAACGAGCAGGTCGTCAACGGCGGCTGCTGGCGCTGTGGCACGACGGTCGAAATCCGCGAGTTGGAGCAATGGTTCTTCCGCATCACGGCGTACGCCGATGAACTGCTCGACGCGACGGTGGAGATGAAGCACTGGCCCGAACAGGTGCTGACGATGCAGCAGAACTGGATCGGCCGGTCCGAAGGCGCGCGCGTGAAGTTCCCGATGGAGGACGGATCTACCGACATCGAGGTCTTTACGACGCGCATCGATACGATTTACGGCGCGACGTTCGTCCTGCTCGGCCCCGAGCATCCGCTGGTCTCGACGCTCGCCGAGAAGACCACGGACCCGGCGGCCTTCCGGAAGCAGGTGCAGACATTCCGGACGCAGGATCGGGCGGCACGCATCAGCGGGGAGATCGACAAGCAGGGATTCGACACCGGGTTCCGTGCGATCAATCCGTTTACGAAACAGCCGGTGCCGATCTGGATTGCGAACTTCGTGCTCGGCGACTACGGCACGGGTGCGGTAATGGCCGTGCCGGCGCACGATCAGCGCGACTTCGAGTTCGCACGAAAGTTTCGCCTGCCGATCAAGATCGTCATCGTGCCCGAGAATGGCGCGGCGCCGAATGCCGACACGATGCCCCAGGCCGCGGATGCGTACGGCCGGACGGTCGACTCAGGTGACTTCACCGGTCTCGCCTCTGAGGACGCCCAGAAGCGGATGACCGCGTTCGCGAAGGAGCGCGGTATCGGCGAAGGCACTGTGCAGTACCGGTTGAAGGACTGGGGGATTTCGCGACAGCGCTACTGGGGCACACCGATTCCGATGATCTACTGCGAGAAAGACGGAGTCGTACCGGTCCCCGACGATCAATTGCCCGTCGTCCTGCCGAAGATCGCGGAGTTTACGGGACGCGGCGACTCGCCGCTCGCGCATGTGCCGGACTTCGTCAAGGTGACGTGTCCGAAATGTGGCGGGCCCGCGCGGCGCGAGACCGACACCATGGACACCTTCGTTGACTCGTCCTGGTACTTCTATCGCTTCGCGGATCCGCACAACGACCGGCAGCCGTTCGATCCGGCGAAGGTCAAGTACTGGCTGCCGGTGGACTTCTACTGCGGCGGCATCGAGCATGCGATTCTTCACTTGATCTACTCGCGGTTCTTCGCGCGCGTGTTCCGCGATCTGGGGATGGTCGATCACAGCGAGCCGTTCACCCAGCTCCTGACGCAAGGCATGGTGCTGAAGGACGGCGCCGTGATGTCGAAGTCGAAGGGGAATGTCGTCGACCCGGACGAGATGATGCAGAAGTTCGGCGCCGACGCGCTGCGCCTGTACGTCATCTTCGTCGCGCCGCCGGAAAACCAGATCGAGTGGTCCGATGCCGGCCTGCGCGGCATTGTCAGCTTCCTGGCGCGCGTCTGGCGGCTCGTTGATCAGTGGCTCCCGGCAATCAAATCGCATCCCGCAGCCGGGATCCCGGATCCCGGCCAGCTTGCGGCTGAGGAACGTGCGATTCGGCGCAAGACGCACGACACGATTCGCCGCGTGACCGCCGACATCGAGCAGCGGCAGCAGCTGAACACCGCCGTCTCCTCGATGATGGAGCTCGTCAACGAGTTGTACGCCTTCGGCGATGCCGATAGCACGCGGCCCCAGCCAGTAGCCGTGGTGCGCGAGGCGATCGAGGCACTCGTGCGAATGCTCTCGCCGTTTGCGCCGCACATGTGTGAAGAGCTGTGGGAAATGCTCGGCCATGCCGAGGGGTTGAACAAGGCGACCTGGCCGGAGTTCGACGCCGAAGTCGCCAAAGCCGAGGCGATCGTCGTGCCGGTACAGGTGAATGGCAAGGTGCGAAGCCGGTTGACGGTTCCGGCGGAGGCTTCGGAGAAGGAGCTCGAGCAGATGGCGCTCGCCGACCCGGCGGTGCTGGCGCATCTCGCCGGCAAGCAGGTGAAGAAGGTCGTCATCGCAAAGGGACGGCTCGTTTCACTGGTCGTGTAGGTTCAGATGGTTGGGTAGGTGCAGGTGGTGCAGAGGGTTCTGTTGATCATGACACTCGCGTGCGCGGGAGTGTCGGGCGCCTGCGGCTACGCGCTTGCCGGCCGCGGCTCGTTCCTGCCGACCGACATCCGCGTCGTCGCCATCCCGCAGCTGATGAACCGGACGACGTTCTTCGACGTCGAGCAGATTCTGACGGAGAAGATTCGCAACGAGTTCATCGGCCGCGGCAAATACCGGGTCGTGCCCGATGCCGGCGGCGCCGACGCGGTTCTGAACGCCGAGATCACGTCCATCACGCTGTCGCCCGTTGGTTTGACCAACACCCAGCTGGCGTCCCGCTACCAGTTCGTGCTGACGATGAAGGTGGATTTCGTCGACGCCCGCGTCAATAAGTCGCTCTGGGCGAACGACGCGCTGTCGTTCACCGGCGAGTACGATCTGACGACGACCACCGCATCATCCGGCGATCTGTCGAACTTCGCGGATCAGCAGCGCAGCGCGTTCGACCGCATCTCCACCGACGTGGCGCGCACGGTTGTCACGGCCATCGTTGAGGCGTTTTGAACTCGTGTGCTTCGCGCCCATCGTGACCTTCGTGGTTAAAGATCATGCCGGTTAGTAGGCAAGCTCTCAAAAAGCAGATTGCCGCCGGCGATACAGGTCCGCTCTACATCCTCATCGGTGACGACGACAGCGAAAAATCAGCGGTTGCGACCGAATTCGCCGAGATGGTCGACGAAGGGCTGCGGGCGTTCAGCGTCGATCGGTTGTTTGGCGGCGAGATCAGGGCCGATGATCTGTTCGACGCCGCCGCCACGCTGCCGATGATGGCGCCTCGGCGTATCGTCATCGTCTTCGATGCCGAACGCCTGTTGATTCCGAAGCGCGAAGGAAAGGCGGCGGATGCGGAACAGGAACGTCTCGAGGCTTTCGTCAAGAATCCTCCAGCCCATGCCACCATCGTGTTCGTTTGCGGTCCGCTCGATCAGCGGCGCCGCCTGGTCAAGCTGCTGCTGAAGGAGGCACAGGTCGTCGATTGCGGTACGATCGCCGACGCTGCGGATGCGGAGCGTTGGGTAAAGGCACGCGCCGAGCGGGACAAGATTCCACTCGATACCGCCGCGGTGCGCACGCTCGTCGAACGTGCCGGCATCGACATCGTCCGCCTGCGCAGCGGCCTGGAGCGGGTGGCGCTCTATGCGCTGGGGCAATCGAGGATTAGCGCTGACGATGTGCGGCAGGTCGTGGCCGCGACCGCCGAAGCAACGAATTTCGGAATTGCCAACGCCATCGAGCAGAACGATGCTGCGGCAGCGCTGCGCGAGCTGACGCTCGCGCTCGACGGTGGCGCGCAGCCGTTCTTCCTGATGGGGCAGCTGCGCTGGGTGGCCGAGAAGATGCCGCGCGCGCGGCTGAAAGACGCGATCGACGCCGTGTTCAGAACCGACGAGGCGATCAAGTCCTCCGGCGGCGATCCGAAGGTGCTTCTCGAGCGCCTCGTCGTCGAGCTGTGTTCTACCGCGAGCTCGCGGATGGCTTCGCGAACTTCGCGTCCTCGATAGCCGCCGCCTTCACGTCCTGCATCGCATACGTGTATTCGCGGTTCCGCGTCTGCGAGATCACCCATGCGAACGGGACCTTGCGTCCGCCGACATCGCGGAAGTCGCGATAGTCGATCTGCGTCGGATACTGGCCGTACAGCGAGTCGTTGAAGTAGACGAGCCGCTCGAGCATGCCCGTGTTCTCGTTGAAGTAGGCGTCCACTTTCGGCAGGTTCCGCGTCTTTCCCGTGACGACGTAATCCTCGTGGCCGCGGATGACGCGCGGACGATCCAGCTTCGCCTCGAGCAGCATGTCTTTCAGATGCGCCGGAAGGTTGAAGGGATCCTCGAGCATTGCGCCATCGGCTTCGGCCTTGCGCAGATCGCGCGGCGCCGTATTGCCGGCTCGAGCCCATCCCGTCGTCGCGCCGTAGGCGAGCAGGTTATCCGCCTGGCCGGCGCGCGTCACCGTCAGACCCGATCCGGGAGCCTTCGAGAAGATCTCGATCTGCTGCGACGGGAAGTCGCGGCCCGGCCGCCGCTGCGTCACGGTGCCCACCGCGTCGAGCGTCGCGACCTTCTGCACCGCGGCGGCTCCCCCGAGTGCAGCGACGTACTTGTCGATCACCTGCGCGGGCGTCACCGTTGGCACGGGTGGAGGGGGAGGCAGGCTGGCAACGTAGTCTTCGCCAAGCGCCGGCGGCAGCGGGTTGTTCGTGACGTTCGGTACGCCGATTGGAATGTTGCGTCCCTGGTGGCACGTGAAGCACGTGACCTTCGCCTGGCCGCGGAACGTGGTCTTGTTGACGGTGTTGACCATCTCGATCATCTGTCGCGCGATCAGCTTCTGTGGCTTGGTATCGAGCTCGCGCTTGTTCCCGTCGTTGTCATGGCAATACGGACAGCCGACGCCGAGCGCTGCTTCGAAAAGCACCATCGTCGGGTTCAACATGTCCGCACGCTGACCGGTGAGTACCTTGATGTTCTTGAAAACTTCTTCGACCTTCTGGTCGCTGCTCTGCGCGGCTACCGGCGTCTGCCTGATGCCCGCCAGCACCAGCGCGAACGTAGCCACGACGATGAGAACGGTCGAACGTCTAGTCCCAGCACCCACGTTCGCCTCCAATCTGAAAGAGTTCGCGGGTGAGACTACACCCAAAGCCTAAAGGAGGGCAGGATATTCGCTGTCGCCATTCTGGTCGCACGACCATGCCGAGGCGCACTACTCGTGATGCTCGTCGCGCCGCCGACGAACGCGCTAAGCACTCTCGACCGCGTAGATCAGCTGCGCGTGCTCGTCCTCGCCACGTGGCGTCCGCCCGCCAGCGATGTTATTCCGCGACCGCCGATTCGGGTTCGCCCACGATTGCCGCAAGCGCGGCAGGATTCGGGCTGACGTAGAACTGATACGAATAGCGCTCGGTGTTTTTCGGCGCGTCTTTCGGGATGTCGGCGCCATGCGCGCCACCCCAGTTGAGGAACGCGACGGCGGAATTGGGCTTGAAGGGGACCATCTTCACGAGCTCGCAGCGCACTCCTTGCGATTCCGGATAGAACGTATTCGTGCGATCGATGTTCGGCGTGCCGTGCATCCGGTAGAACGTTGTACCGAATCCTTCGCTGTCTCCCGGGCGAGCGAAATACAGCAGGCACGTCACGACGACGCGCTTCGGATCGAGGTGCGGGTCGAGATGATATCCCGGGCGGCGCAGCATCAGGCGCCCTGCGGTGGCCTCGTGCGGAATGGCGGCGAGCGCGAGGCCGCGCTCGTGACCGTATTCACGGACGTAGAAGTCGCGGACGTGCGGCGCGAACTTGTGCATCAGCGCCGGCACCATGATCTGCGGAATCAGCGTCTCCTCGAGGAACGTGAGCATCTCGATCGTGCGGCCCGGCGCGACATGGATGTTGGCCAGCCGCAGGTTCTGCTTCGTGTTGTCCTTCTGTGAAAAGAAGACCGGACGCGGAATGCCGTCGACCAGCGCCTGGTAGCTGTTCGCGGGCAACAGCTCCTTGATGACGATGTGGACGCTCGGATCCGTCTCGACGACCGCGTTGGCGATGGCGGCCTGGACGTGACCGGCAACCACCGACGGCTCGAACGCCGCCGCCCGGTTTGCGTTCGACAGTCGATCTTCGATGTCGAGCGCCAGCGTATCGCGCAACATCCTGACGTCGCGGTCGAGACTGGCGATGCGCTCGACGGCATCGGCGCCAAGGTCGGATCCCTGAGCGGGTGCGCGCTCGGCGAGCTCCGTTCGGAGGCGCTCGAGGTCGCGCGTCAGCGCGTCGAAGCGCTTGTCGATTCGCTTTTCAAGCTTCTCGCTGGCGTTGGCCAGGTCCTCTCGCCAGCGGGAACGAAGGACCGGAAGGATGCCTGAGCGCGTGAGAAGCCGCTGCAGGACGCCTGGCACTATGCGCTGGCTCTCGCGGATCCAGACTTCGACATCCGCGCCGCCAGGCGCGATTTGTAGCGGCCGGCGGTATTCCTGTGGATGATGCCTTTGGTGGCCATCTTGTCCACGATGGAGACCGTTTGACTGAGCGCCGCCTTCGCCCCGGTGAGATCCTTGGCGTCAAGCGAGGCGCGGATTGCCTTGAGCGCGCTGCGCAGCTTCGATCGCATCTGCCGGTTGTGTTCCCGGCGCTTGATGTTCTGCCGATTCGCCTTGAGGGCGGACTTCGTACGTTTGGCCACTGATCCTCGCTAATTCAAAACGTTAATTATACCGTCCGAACCGCCGAACCACGAACCATCGACGCGTCACTGCAGGACATCCAGAGCGACCCGCCAGACCCCGTCCCGGCCCCGTGTCCAGACTCGCACGTAGAAGCCATGCGCCGCTGCATCGCCTTTGAGCGCATACGTACCGTACGTGTAGCCGAGGTCGCCCGATAACGATGTTTCCGCGAAGCGCGATTCGCCTGTCGCGTATGCAGGCTGGTCGCGCAGCCATTGCAGCGCGGCAGGCTCGTCAACGACCGGCATCCGTTCCGCGCGATGAAAGCGGACGCCCTCCGCCACGTGACCGCGGTACGCATCCGCCTGACCGGAACGCGCCGCATTCGTCAGCGCGGCATCGGTGTCCCGCAGCGATTTCCGAGCCGCTTCAGGGGTCGTCGTGCCGGCGTACACGTTCGGCCGCGGCGCGCGTGTGAATCCGTCGGCGAACGACACGGGCCCGGGAGTCGGAACGCCCATGTCCATCACGACCTTGAACGATCCATCGGCCTGACGCTTCCACACAGACGCGTACAAGGAGTGAAACGGCTGCCCATTGTTCTGTCCGGGCACGATGCGGCGCACCGGGCCTGTCAGGTACCCCAGGTCGCCGCTCAGCGCTATGTCGCCGTAGCGCGGCTCCCAGATCAACTTGCGGTCTTTTGGCGGATCCGGCAGCTTCCGAAGCAAATCCTTCGCCGGCGCTGCCTGATCGCCGTCGAAGCCGACGGCGTCATCCGCGAAGTATTCGAGGAACGCTTGTTTCCAACCGACGACGAGCGCGCGCGCGGCAAAGCGGCGCTCGGTCTGCACCATTTCGTCGAGAGTCGTCCTTGGGCCTCCCTCAGTTGCGCTGCGCAGGGGAAGCTGCGCGGACGCGGTCGCCGCGCACACGAGGATTGTGAGAAGCGTGGCGGGGAGCCGTTTCATGGAACTACTGTACGACGATCTCGTACGAGCCGGCGAGCGGCTTCTTCGACGAGTAACGCGGAATGATGCGGCCGTCGACAATCTCGAACGTCTTGTAGATGACGCGCTGTTTGAGCGAGGCCTTCTGGACGTCGCTGATGCGTCCGACCTTCTTCACGTACTCGCGTGTTTCCTGGAATGGAGGAATGTTTCGTCCGTGCCGATCAACGGCACCCTCGCCGGCGTTGTAGGCGGCGAGCGCGAGCTCTTCGTTGCCGTCGTAGCGATCCAGCAGCTGTCGCAGATACACGCAGCCACCGCGAATGTTTTCCGTCGGGTCGTAGGCGTTGCGAACGCCGAGGCGCCTCGCCGTCGCCGGCATCAGCTGCATCAGACCCATCGCACCCTTCGGGGAACGAGCCGCGGGGTCGAAGCCTGATTCAACCTGGATAACGGCGCGAACCAGCTCGGGCCGCAGCGAATTCCGCTGCGCGTGTTCGAGCACCAGCGATTCATAGAGGCGACTGAATTCAGCGGCCGCCGTTCGCGTCGTACGAATGCCGCCTGCCTCGGGTACGGCATATGTCATTGCGCCTTCGTTCAGCTTCCGGTCTGAGATGACGAGCGTTCCGTTGACGTCGTGCCACGCGTAGATCTGCGCGCGCGCCGGCATCGGCATCGACAGGCTGATAACGAAGATGGGAAGGACCGCGTATCTCACCGGTGAGCTGGAACTCACGGGAGTTATCGGCGGCTCGAAAGGCGCGCGTTAACCGAGCAATTTTGTGATCACGTCGCGCGCGGCCGCGAGCATTTCGCCAATTTTTGCCGGGTCTTTTCCGCCAGCTTCGGCGAAATCCGGCCGGCCGCCGCCCCCGCCGCCGACGATCGGCGCGAGCTGTTTCACGACCTGTCCGGCGGGCACTTTCTTCGTGAGGTCGGGCGTGACGCCGACGACGATGGAGACTTTGCCGTCGGATGGCGCGGCAAGGACGACAACGCCGCTCTTGATGCGATCGCGATGCTGATCGACCAGGGCGCGCAGGGCGTCTTTGTCCAGGCCGCTCACTTCGCGCGCAATCAATTTCACGCCGGCGACGTCGATGGCGTCTTCCTGTGCGCCGCTGCCGCCTCCCATCGCTGCCTTCATCTTCGCCTGCTGCAGCTCGCGTGCGAGACGCTTCGTTTCGTCCTGCAGCGTGTTGACCTTCGCGGCGAGCTCCTCTGGGCGGGCATTCACGAGCTGTCCGAGCGAGTGCACGATCTCGCGGTTTACCTCGAACAGCTTGAGCGATTCGGTTCCAGTGATCGCTTCGATGCGCCGCGTGCCCGCGGCCACGCCGCCTTCCGACACGATCGCAAACAGGCCGATGTCGCCGGTCGCGTGCACGTGCGTGCCGCCACACAACTCCATACTGACGCCGGCAACGGAAACAACCCGCACCTTGTCGCCGTATTTCTCGCCGAAGAGCGCCATTGCGCCTGCGGCAATCGCTTCCTGCGTCGGCTTCACCACGGTTTCCACGTGCGTGTTCCGGAGAATGTGCTTGTTGACGATCTGCTCGATGTTCCGCAGCTGCTCCGTGGTGAGCGCGCTGAAGTGCACGAAATCGAACCGCAGCCGATCGGGAGCGACAAGTGAGCCGGCCTGCTTGACATGCGGACCGAGCACCTGGCGCAGGGCTGCGTGGAGCAGGTGAGTAGCCGTGTGGTTCCGCCGTATGGCCGCACGCCTGCCCGCATCGATTTCAGCCATGACAGGGGCGCCGATCGCGATCTCACCACTGTGCACGCGGGCGCGATGCGCGCGAACGCCCGCGCCCACCAGCTCCACGTCGCTGACGCTCGCGACGAAGCCGAAGTCGTTGCGCAACGTGCCGACGTCGGAGATCTGACCTCCGCTCTGTACGTAGAACGGTGTCTCTTCCAGAACGATCCACCCCGCGTCGCCTGACGACAGCTTCTGCACTTCAACCGGCGCCGCGCCATCCTTCAGTCTGGCAAGGGCGATGACCCGCGTCTTGGCCGTGGTGCTGTCGTAGCCTGTGAACGTCGTCGCCGGCACGCTGTCGAAGCCGGCGAACGCTTCGCCGCCGCGCGCATCCGTCTTGAACTTGCTCTTCGCGCGCGCCTTCTCGCGCTGCTGTTCCATGGCGGTCTCGAAGCCCTCGCGATCGAAGGCGAGTTTCCGCTCTTCGATCATGTCCTCGATGAAGTCGCGCGGCAGCCCGTATGTGTCGTAGAGACGGAATGCTGCTTCACCCCGCACCACCTTCGTGCCCGCAGCGGTCTTGTCCAGCACCTCTTCCAGTCTGGGCAGGCCGTCGGTGAGTACGGCGTCGAACCGCTCTTCCTCGCTCCTGATGACCTGCACGATCGCAGATTGGCCCGTCTTCAACTCGGGATAGGCGTCGCCAAACTCGCGAACGATCACGTCCACGAGCGTGTGCAGGAAGGGTTCCGTGACACCGAGGCGCTTTCCATGCCGCATGGCGCGTCGCATGATCTTCCGCAGCACATATCCGCGCCACTCATTCGATGGCACCACGCCGTCGCCGATCAGGAACGTCATCGCGCGCATGTGGTCCGCGACGACGCGCATGGAAATGTCCGACGCTGCCATCGTGCCGCGGTGCGTCGTGCCCGCGCGCTCGCCGATCGCCTTCAACAGTGGCGTGAACAGATCCGTGTCGTAGTTGGAGAGGTGGCCCTCGATGACAGCGGTCACGCGCTCCAGGCCCATGCCGGTGTCGATCGACGGCGCCGGCAATGGGTTCAGCTTGCCGTCCGCCTGGCGATCGAATTCCATGAACACGTTGTTCCAGATCTCAACGAACCGATCGCAGCTGCATTCCAGGCCGCGACATGCGCCCCCCGCGGTCTCTTCAACGCACGGGATCTGCGACCCGCGGAAGTAGTAGATCTCCGAGCATCGGCCGCACGGTCCCGTGTCGCCCATCTGCCAGAAGTTGTCGGCCTGTCCGAGCTCGCCGATCCGCTCTACCGGAACGAACTTCCGCCAGACGTCGTACGCTTCGCCGTCGCGCGGAATCGCCGCATCGCCGTGGAAAACCGTCGGCCACAAGCGCTCGGCGGGCAGCTGCCATTCCGCGGTGAGCATGTGCCATGCAAACGGGATCGCATCCCGCTTGAAGTAATCGCCAAACGAGAAGTTGCCGAGCATCTCGAAAAACGTGTGGTGCCGGAACGACGGGCCGACGTTGTCGAGATCGTTGTGCTTGCCGCTGACGCGCATGCACTTCTGCGCCGTCGTGGCGCGCGTGTAATCCCGCTTCTCTTTGCCCAGGAACACGTCCTTGAATTGGTTCATGCCGGCGTTGGTGAAAAGCAGCGTCGGGTCGTTGTGCGGGACGAGCGGCGAGCTGGGGACAATACGATGCCCGTTGCGCTCGAAATACTTGAGGAATGAGAGTCGGATCTCGTTGCCGGTCATTGGACAGTTTCAGGTTTCAGGTATCAGGTTACAGGGATTCGTTCTTTTTTGCGCGGCGGCGCAGCAATGTCGTCACTCGCGCGGGATCAAATCCCTGGCCGAGAAGGTATCGATGGAGCCGCCGGAAGACGGCGGCGTCACTCAGATCCATGCCGTGGCGAAGACGGCGGTTCAGCGCCTGTTCCAGCAGCTCGCCTTCGTCAATCTCGCCGAACACCTCCGCGACCGCGTCGCGGGCGACGTCGCGCGCAATGCCGAGCGACTCGATATGCCGGACAACGCGCGCGCGGCCGCGATGCTTCACGCGCAGCTCGGTCCGCGCGCACGCCACAGCCGTACGCCGATCATCGATTGCCTGTTCCTGACGAAGGCGCGCGATGGCGGCGTCGATATCGTCTGGTTCGAATTTTCGGCGCACGAGCCGCTGGCGGAGCTGAGCTTCGGCGAGTTCGCGGCGGGCGAGAAGCGTCAGGCCGGCGATGTACGCCTGCTCTGCGCGTCCGGACATCAGTGCGTGGCCGGCTTGTCGGGCGCGATGTTTTCCGTCATCTCGATCGCGGTACCCCACGGATCGACGACGTAGCCGAGCGCGAGGCGCTGTTCGCCGGGCCGACGAAGGCGATATGGCCGATCGATGGCAACGCCCGACGCTTCGAGGTTCTTCATGAACTGCTCGAGGTTCCGAATTTCGAAGCCCCAGTGATCCAAGCGGTGACCGCGTGTCGGCTGCACAGGCCCTTTGGCGAGGCCGAACGTGACGAGTCCCCCGGGGAATTCGAGCGCGTCGAGACCGCCGACCTTGGTTGTCTTGCCGCCAAATACTTTCGCGTACCAGGCCTGCGCGTCGTTCGGCGCGGGCGTGACGACGTGCACGCGGTAGAACTGCATCGGCGTCGCGATCGACTTGTCTTCGAGGATCTCGATGCGTGTAGGACCTGGCGCGTACACGAACGCCTGTCCAGGCATCGTGCCGCGTTCGACGACGAGGCTGCGATCGACCCAGTTCGCGATCGACTCGTTGAGGTTCTTTACCTTGAACGTGACGATCTGGGTCGTCTCATCATCCATCGGCGCGATCTGATCGCGCTGAAAGGTGACGAGGTAAGCGCCAGGGGCTTGCACGAGATCGAGATCGAGGTTCGGCGTCGACGTGCCGCCGAACGCAACCCAGAAGTTACGGAACGCCACCGGGTCCTGCGTAGAGAAGTGGAGGTGGCCGAACACTACGCCTTGCGCGTTTGGTGTCGTCGCCAGCTGCGCGAAGGCACGCCCCGGCATCGCCGACAGCAGCAGCGCAACCACCACGAATCTCATGATTATCGCCCTCCGAATCGGGTGACTTCCGGCAGCCCGCCGGTCTGTGCGGCAGTCGCCATCTGGTCGCGCGACATCTCGGCGGTCGTTGAGATGCCCTGCACCTTCAGCTTGAACTCGTCGACGTTCGACGCCCAGCGCAGCGCCTCTTCGTAGGAAATCAGCTTCTGCTGGAAGAGGAAGAAGATCGACTGGTCGAACGTCTGCATTCCGTACTGCGACGTGCCCTGCGCGATGGCGCTGTGAATCAGGTGCGTCTTCTCCTTGTCCATGATGCAGTCGCGGATGAAGGCAGTGCTGATGAGGACTTCGACGGCGGGCGCACGCCCCTTGCCGTCGATCTTCGGAATGAGGCGCTG
>Ga0310810_10001477_pt1 | contig 24695 bp, 22 predicted proteins | sample NCmetagenome_FD_207641 | JGI IMG/M metagenome (GOLD analysis project Ga0310810, IMG submission 207641) | Soil microbial communities from experimental microcosm in Duke University, North Carolina, United States - NC | ecosystem: Engineered > Artificial ecosystem > Soil microcosm > Unclassified ...
TCTCGCCCCAGCCGTAGCGCGTGATGAGATCCTGGAACTCCGCGGTCAACGCCGTGGTCCGCTCCACGGCGCGATCGACGTGAGCGTCGCCGAGCACCTGCCGCCGGACCTTCATGCCGGCGTCGCGCCGTTCCCTGTCATCCATTCATGGACCTCGAGTGTTTGGCGATGAACGACGATAGGAGGTCGTTATACGTCTGTGCCTGCTCGACGTTGGCGATGTGGGCGGCGTTCAGTATTTCAACTCGAGCGCCATCGATCCGCGCACGCATATCCTCCGCATCCGACGGCGGCGTGACCGGATCCTCGCGACCGGCAATCACCAGCGTCGGTACGGCGACGGACTTGATCGCCTCACGCAAATCGGCATCTCGAATCGCGGCGCAGCAGCCGACATAGCCATCGGCTGGAGTGGCCCCCAGCATGCGGTGATAAACAGAAACGACGTCCGCGTGAGCGGCGCGATAGCCAGCCGTGAACCAGCGTCCCATCGCCGCGTCAGCGAGCGACGCCACACCGTTCGCGTTGACGTCCGCGATTCGCTCGGTCCACATCGAGATCGATCCAATTCGTGCAGCCGTGCTCGACAGCGTCAACGAGCGGACACGTTCGGGGGCGTTCACGCCAAGCCACATGGCGGTCAAGCCACCCAGCGACAAACCGCAGACGTGCGCCCGTTCGACGCCGACGGCGTCGAGGATCGCGATCGCATCCAACCCGAGCTGCTCAATCGTGTATTCACCGCGAGGCGCGTCAGATGCACCGTGTCCGCGGGTGTCGTAGCGGATGATGCGGAAGCTCGAGGACAGCGCCTCCACCTGGGGTCGCCACAGCTCGTGTGTCGTCCCCAGCGAATTCGAAAACAGCAGTGGCTCTCCGCGCGGATCTCCGTCGACGCGGTAGTTGAGACGACAGCCGGATTGCACGACCTGCGGCACGGGCTATTTCTTCCTTTGCGATCGTTGGCTCAGAACGGCCGCGACAAATGCTTCCGTCGATCCGAGATAGTCATCGGGCGACAACGCCTGCGCGATCGCGGATCGGTCGAGAATGGCTGACACCGCCGGATCGCTGGCCAGAACATCGGCGAACGATTCGCCGCCAACGGCACGTCGCGCGGCTCGTTTGATTGCGGCGTGCGCCTCGCGCTTACCCATCTCCGGTGCCAGGCGCATCGCGATCGACTCGGCCAGAATGAGGCCACCGGTCAGGTTCACGTTCGCCCGCATGCGATCGGGATCGACGACGAGCGCCTCGAGCGCGCCGGCGATTGCGTCAGCGGCTTGCCCCGCAGTCGACACGAGTGCGGGGAACGTGTCCCACTCAGCCTGCCAGCCGCCGAGACCGCGCTCATGCTCCTGCAGCATTGTCGACAGCATCGTCGAGACAAGTCCAGGTGCTCGTGTGGCGGCGGCAATGGCGACGGTCGCGCGAACGGGATTCTGTTTGTGCGGCATCGTCGACGATCCGCCGGCGCTGGTGTCGGGCTCGTGGGCTTCGCCGATCTCTGTCTGCGCGAGCAACCCGAGATCGCGACCGATTTTGCCGGCTGCTCCGGTTGCCACGCCGAGCGCGCACGCGAGGATCGCAAATCGCTCTCGATGGGAATGCCACGGAATCGGCGGCACGGACAGGTCAAGGGCCTGACCGAGGCCGGCGGCGACCTCAGGACCGCGATCGCCGAGCGCCGCGAGCGTGCCAGTTGCTCCGCCGAACTGAAGGACGCAGGCGTCGGCAAGCGCTGATTCGAGATGATCGGCCGCACGATCGAGTGAGTCGCACCAGCCAGCGGCTTTCAGGCCGAAACTGACGGGTGTTGCCTGCTGAAGCCACGTGCGACCGACCATCGTGGTTTTCACGTGGCGTTCCGCGTGAACGGCAGCGGCATCGGCGGCACGGCCGAGATCCGCGATCACGCGAGGGACAGCAGCCCGGAGCTGGAGGACAAAGGCCGTGTCGATGATGTCCTGGCTCGTGGCTCCCCAGTGAACGTATCGCGCGGCTTTCGCATCGCTTGCCGAGACGCGCGCGGTGAGCTGACGAATCATCGGAATGGCAACGTTACCCTCGCGGTGCGCTTCCGATTCGATGAGCGCCTCGTCCAGGGTCTCAACCCGCGCACACGCGCGGATGGACCTCGCCGCCGTCCGCGGAATGACGCCGATGGCGGCCTCCGCCTCAGCGAGCGCCGCCTCGACGTCGAGCATGGCCTGCAGGCGCGCGTGAGTAGAGAAGGGCGCCTCAGACATCGAAGAAGACGGTCTCGCCGCGTCCCTGGAGGACGATGTCGAATCGATATCGATCGGGTTCGATTCGTTTGGCCATCAAGGTCGACCGCCGCTCGGGTGGCACGAGTGACAGGATCTCATCCTCGGCATTTGAGGGCTCGTCCTCGAAGTACAGCCTGGTCACCAATCGCGTCAGCACACCGCGCGCCAGTATGCCAACGGCAAGATGCGGCGCCTGGAGCCTCCCATCAGGGCCGGGGACGCGCCCGGGCACGATGGTCCTGAAGAGGAATTCTCCGCGCTCGTTAGTCGCCACTCGGCCGAACCCATCGAATGCCGGATCGAGCGGGCGATCTTGATGGTCGGCGGGATGACGGTACTTGCCCGCGGCGTTGGCCTGCCAGACTTCCACAAGCGCGTCCGATAATACCTCTCCGTTACCGTCGCGGACCGTACCTTCGATGACGACGTGCCGCCCGGATGCTTCCGGTGTGGCGACGGTCTCGCCGTTCGGGATGACGAGGCCGAAATCGAAGAATGGACCGAGCGTCTGAAATGGAGTGAAGCTCACGTCACTACTCCACCGGCGTCGCGTTCGCTCCGCGAAGGATGATATCGAACGTGTAACCCAGCGCCCACTCCGGCCGCGTCACGTTCAGATCGAACTGTGCGACGAGCCGCTGGCGCGCTCGTTCATCGGGGATCGAATTCAGGATTGGATCGTAGGGCATCAACGGATCGCCGGGGAAATACATCTGTGTGATCAACCGGCTCAGGAAGCTCGTACCGAACAACGAGAAGTGAATGTGCGCAGGCCGCCAGGCGTTATCGTGGTTGAGCCAGGGATAGGCGCCCGGCTTGATCGTGGTGAACCGATACCGCCCCTCGGGGTCGGTGAGCATTCGGCCGGCGCCGGAAAAGTTTGGATCGAGCGGGGCCGGATGCGAGTCCACGCGATGCGTGTATCGACCCGCGGCGTTCGCCTGCCAGATCTCCACGAGCGTGTTCGGAACCGGCCGGTTGTCCTCGTCCAGTACGCGCCCCTGCACGATGATCCGTTCACCGAGCGGCTCGCCCTCGTGCTGAACCGTCAGGTCGTTGTCCGTGGCCTCCATCCGGCCATACGGGTAGGCTGGCCCGGTGATCTCGGAGAGCGTCTGCGGAATGATGATCAGCGGCTCCTTCGGATGACGAAAAGCAGTACTTCGATAGCCGGGCGAATCGTTCGGCGGGTGTGTGCCGGCAGGTGGGCGACGGACTGTCACGCGGGCTCCTTTGCTTTGTGCGCGTTGTCGGTTGCGAGCCGCAGGTGGCGAAGCACGGTGAGTTCTTCTTCTGTCGGCGCCGCGGTTTCGCGAACCTCGCTGCCAAACCGAACGGGCCAGCCGGTGGCCGCCTTGACCTGATCGCGCGTCACATCGGGATGCATGCTGGTCACTGTCAGCTCGCGAGTGTCGCGATCCGGTTCCATCACACAGAGGTCGGTGATGACCTTGACCGGGCCGGCCGTCGTGAGGCCCAGACGTTGTCGATGATCGCCGCCGTCGCCATGTCCACGCGTGGTCAGAAAATCGAGGCGCTCCACGAACGCGCGTCGGGACTGCGGCATGACGATGAAGATTCGCTGGCAGTGCGCCGCCATTTCCGGCGCGCCGCCCGCGCCAGGCAGGCGCACGCCGGGCGATTCATACTGACCGACCACCGTGGTGTTGAGATTCGCGAAGCGATCGATCTGGGCCGCTCCCAGGAAGCCCACGGTAATGCGTCCGCTCTGCAGCCAGTACCGGAAGAATTCCGGGACCGAGACCGTCGTCAACGCGGTCGTGCACAGCTCGCCGTCGCCAATCGACAGCGGCAGGATCGTCGGCCTCGCGCCGATCGTGCCCGACTCGTAGATCAACGTAATGCCCGGAGCGTGCGTTCGGCGCGCAAGATTGCAGGCCGCTGAAGGCAGACCAATGCCGACGAAGCAGACGTCGTTGCCGTCCACGCATCGTGACGCCGCCACCGTCATTAATTCGTCGGGCGAATAGGTCACGTCAGGCCACCTGCGAGGCTCGCCGCGCGAAGGCTTCGGGACCGGATCGCATCACGTGCTCGTCGATCCACGATTGAAAGCTGTCGCGGTCGCGAGAGATCGCATCCCAGGCGATGTAAAAGGCATTGTCCCTCTGGTAGTAGCCATAGGCGTAAGAGGGAAACGCGCCTCCCGGGACGACGGCGATCGCGCCGATAGCCCAGTGGGGCAGCACGCACGCATTTCGAGAGATGCCATCGAACGTCTCGACGACTTCCTCGACTGTGACGATCGATCGAGCGGCACCGAGAACCGCTTCCTTTTGCACGCCCACGATCCCTTCGATCGTCACGTTGCCAGCGCGATCGGCACGTTGCGCGTGGATGATGGCCACGTCCACTTTCATGGCCGGCACCGCCGTCAGCGTCTCGCCGGTGAACGGGCAGACGATGGTCCGGTAGTTGGGATTGACGCGCGGCAGATCGCCGGGCGACCCGCGGAACGCGGCAAAGGGGAGTCGCGCCGCCCCAGCGTCGTAGGCATTTGCCAGCGCCGCGTGGCTGTATTCTTCGAGCGCGAGGGGTTGAGGCCAGGCGTTTTCGATGGCATCACGCAGCCGGTGCAGCGAGCCGACGCCAGGGTTTCCGCCCCAGGAGAACACGAGTTTGGCCGCGCAGCCCGCGCCAATCAACTGGTCGTAAATCAAGTCGGGCGTCATCCGCACTAGCGTCAGGTTGCGCCGCCGCTGGCGGATGACCTCGTGACCGGCCGCGAAAGGGATTAGGTGTGTGAAGCCTTCCATGGCGACCGTATCGCCGTCGTGGACCGCGCCCGCAACGGCTTCTTGAAGGCTGCAGAAAACCGACATGCCTGAGGCAGCAGCATACTACGCGCGCCATTCCCCGGTTGCCGCGCACCTGCGTTGCACACGGCAAAGAGGTAAAATTCGTCATTGTGAAGATGATGTCTCGCGACGTTTCGGCGCCTCTCTCAACCAATCAGCACTTGCTTCGCTGGGTCCGGAAGATGGCCGACCTCGCGCGGCCGAAGGCCATTCACTGGGTCGACGGCTCGCAGGAAGAGTACGACCAGCTCTGCGATGAAATGGTCCGCAGCGGCACCCTTGTCCGGCTGAACCAGGACCTCTGGCCCGGCTGTTTCTACGCCAGATCCGATCCCAACGATGTCGCGCGCGTCGAGTCGCGCACGTTCGTCTGCTCGTTGTCGAAAGACGACGCCGGCCCAACCAACAACTGGGTGAACCCGTTCGAGATGCGCACCAAGTTGCGACAAATGTTCGCCGGCGCCATGGCGGGACGGACGATGTACGTGCTGGCCTTCAGCATGGGCACCGTCGATTCGCCGATGTCGCGGATCGCTGTGCAGCTCACCGACTCGCCGTACGTCGTCGTCAGCATGCGAACAATGGCGAGGATGGGGTTGCCAGCGCTCCGCATCATCGACCGCAACGTGCAGCGCGTTGTCCCGTGTATGCACAGCGTTGGCGCGCCGCTCGCACCGGGGCAGGCAGACGTGCCTTGGCCGTGCAATCCCGAAAAGTACATCGTCCACTTTCCGGAGAATCGCGAAATCTGGTCGTTTGGATCCGGCTACGGCGGTAATGCGCTGCTCGGCAAGAAGTGCTTCGGCCTTCGCATCGCGTCGAACATCGCGCGCGACGAAGGCTGGATGGCTGAGCACATGCTGATCCTCGGCGTCGAGGATCCGCAGGGCGAGAAAACCTACATCTCGGCTGCATTCCCCAGCGCGTGCGGCAAAACGAACCTCGCGATGCTGGTTCCTCCCGACAGCCTGCGCGACTGGAAAGTGTCGATGGTTGGGGACGACATCGCATGGATCAAGCCGGATGCGAGCGGCCGGCTTCATGCGATCAATCCCGAGGCTGGCGTGTTCGGTGTCGCGCCGGGGACGTCGAAGAAAACCAACCCGAACGCGATGGCGATGGTGGCGCGCAACACCATCTTTACCAACGTTGCGCTCACGCCAGAGGGTGGCGTGTGGTGGGAAGGCATGACCGAGCAGCCGCCGGCCGAGTGCCTCGACTGGCGAGGCGATCAGTGGACGCCAGAAATCGGACGCGCATCTGGAAAACCGGCCGCGCACCCCAACGCACGGTTCACCGCGCCTGCCGGCCAGTGTCCGATCATCGATTCAGACTGGGAGTCGCCGGAGGGAGTGCCGATCAGCGCCATCATTTTTGGCGGTCGTCGAGCGCATACGCTCCCGCTCGTCTATCAGTCGTTCAACTGGACATCGGGCGTTTACATCGGCGCGACGATGGGATCCGAAACGACCGCGGCCGCGACGGGCAGCGTCGGCACGCTCCGGCGCGATCCGATGGCGATGCTGCCGTTCTGCGGCTATCACATGGGGGATTACTTCCGGCACTGGATCAAAATGCAGCGGGCGCTGAGCGAGACGCCGAAGATCTTCCACGTGAACTGGTTCCGCAAGGACGACCACGGACACTTCCTCTGGCCCGGCTACCGCGAGAATCTCCGAGTGCTGAAATGGATCGTCGATCGCGTACGCGGCCGTGTGCTCGCGAAGGAGACGCCGATTGGATGGATGCCGCGATACGAGGACTTCGACTGGCGCGGGCTGGACATGTCGAGGGATCAGTTCGAGCAGCTGCAGGTCGTCGATCCCGCCCCATGGCGTCGTGAAGTGATTCAGCACGAGGAGCTCTTCATCGAGCTGCACGACAACCTGCCGCCCGAGATGATTTACGAGCGGGAATTGCTGATCTGCCGGCTGTAAGGAGACAACCCACACTAGGCAGAAAGTCGCCGCTAAACAAACGGCGCGAGCGAATGAGCGAGCGCTGGGTACGCGCTGGGGGTGGGGCCCCAGCGCGAAGTAAGAGATGCAGACGGAAACCTCCGTCGACCTGTAACGCCCTCCCGGCACCGTCGTATTCCCTCGTGACTTCTGAAAACGATTACACTGCCCGGTCGGCGGGGTCCTGGCCCTGACTTGCCGTCGATTCCAATTCAGACGGGGAGATGAAAATGGTTCGACACGTCGCGATGAGTGCCGTGATGGTCGGCGTGCTTTCACTGCTGGGTTCGGCTCAGGCGCCGACAACCCCTCCGCCGGCGCCAACGGGGCAGGCACCCGCAGCACCGCCGACGGGACGGGGAGGTGGTCGTGGCGCTGTGAATTCGCCGCAGGTCAACCCCGACAAGACGTTCACGCTTCGCTTCCGTGCTCCCAACGCCAAGGAGGTGGTCGCGATCGGCGAGATTGATGGCAAGGATCACCCGATGACGAAGGGTGACGATGGCGTCTGGACGGTGACGATTGGTCCGTTGCCACACGACGTCTACAACTATCAGTTCAGGGTCGACGGAATCACCGCGATGGATCCGGCCAACCCATCCGTAAAGCTTGGATTCGGGGCGTTCCCGCCGGCGAACCTCGTCGAGGTGCCGGGCGATGGCCTCGAGTTCGACGACGCGAAGCCGGTGCCGCACGGAACGATTCGCGTGGAGACCTACAACTCGAAGGCGATCGGCGCGCCGCGGACGCTCTGGATCTACACGCCTCCCGGCTACGATCGCGGCAACACGCGCTATCCGGTCTTCTACTTGTTGCACGGCGCCGGGAACATCGACTCGAGCTGGATGCTGACGGGCCGCGCGAATTACATCATGGACAACCTCATCGCCGAGGGAAAGGCGAAGCCGATGATCCTGGTGAATCCGCTCGGCTACGCGCGACAGGGCGTCGGCCTCGGACCGGAACCCGCACCGATACCGCAGCAGGGTGGCGGAGCCAATGCTGCCGGCGGTGGCGCCTTCGGCAAAGATCTCATCGAAGATGTGATTCCGTTCGTTGAGAAGACGTTCCGGACTCTGCCCGGCGCCGACAACCGCGCGCTCGGTGGACTGTCCATGGGTGGCGGTCAGACGATCGCGGTCGGTTTTTCGCACCCGGAACTGTTTCGATCGCTCATCATCATGAGTGCCGGCGCGACCAGCGCGGACACGACCTATCCCGACTTCTTCAAGGATCCCGCGGCGACGAACAAGCAAATCAAGCTGCTGTGGATGGGGATCGGCAAGGACGATCGGCTCACGGGTGCCGGTGCGAAGGCGCTCGACGAGACGCTGACGGCCAAGGGCATCAAGCACACCTACGTCGTCGGCGAAGGCCGGCACGAGTGGGTTGTGTGGCGGCATCATCTGCAGGACGTCGCGCCGCTCCTGTTCCGGTAGATACGGTCAGCACAGGGCGGGATCCGTATAAGCAGTCGCCTGGCGAACGAGCGCGCGAGTGAGCCCACGCGAGTGGAATGGCGATCGTGGGGCCGCCGCGAGCGAGCGTGTCGGGGGAGTCCGAGGGGCGAAGCCCTTCGGCGTGATTGAAGTTCCATGTCAGTGACTCGCACGCAGGTTGGAATTGTCGGTGCAGGCCCGGCCGGGCTGATGCTCGGGCATCTTCTGCACCTCGCCGGCATCGACTCGGTCATCGTCGAGGATCGCAGCGAAGAGTACGTCATCGAGCGCGTGCGCGCTGGCGTGCTCGAGCAGGGAACCGTTGATCTGATGCGAGCGACAGGCGTCGGTGATCGGCTCGACCACGAGGGGATGCGGCACGAAGGCATCTACATCCGGTTCAACGGCTACCGCCATCGGATCGATCTGGCATCGCTGACCGGCGGTCGCGCGATCACTATTTATGGGCAGAACGAGGTGGTCAAGGATCTCATCGGCGCACGGCGGGCGGCTGGTCGTCCGCTTCACTTCGAGGCGTCACACGTCAGCGTTGACGATCTTGCCACGAAGACACCGCGGCTCCGCTTCGCTCACGGCGATGACACGCACGAAATCGTGTGCGACGTCATCGCGGGATGCGATGGATCTCACGGCGTGTGTCGCCCGACGATGCCGTCGTCCTACGCGCGAACCTACGAGCGGGAGTATCCGTTTGCTTGGCTCGGGATTCTGGCGAGCGCACCGCCGGCTTCGGACGAGATTGTCTACAGTCTGAGCGAGCGTGGGTTTGCACTCTTCAGTATGCGGTCGACAACAATCACCCGCTTGTATCTGCAATGCGCGCCCGACGAGAATCTTGACGAGTGGAGCGACGACCGGATTTGGGCGGAGTTGATGGCGCGCCTGGGGACGACCGATGGCTGGGCGCCAAACGTCGGACCGATTCTGCAGAAGGCGATCGCGCCGATGCGAAGTTTTGTCGTTGAACCGATGCGTTACGGCCGGCTGTTCCTCGCCGGTGATGCCGCCCATATCGTCCCTCCGACCGGCGCAAAGGGGCTGAACCTAGCGATGGCAGACGTGCGTCGTCTGGCCGTGGCGCTGGAGGATTTCTTCAAACGTGACAGTGAGGCGCGGCTCGATGAGTATTCGGATCGGGGGCTGAAACGGACCTGGCGGGCGCAGCGTTTTTCATGGTGGATGACGTCGATGCTACACAAGCAGGAAGGCGATAATCCGTTCGACTATCGGCGTCAACTCGCCGAGCTCGACTATTTAGTCAGTTCGCGTGCGGCGCTGACGAGCCTGGCAGAAAACTACGTCGGCACTCCGTTCGACTAACTGGTAATTGGGGTCAGACTGGGGTCAGACTGGGGTCAGACCACCTGCCCGAGTCAAACCCTGGTTTTGGAGTCATCAAAAATGGCCCGATCGGTCAAGATCCTATCTCTGACCCGGTCTGACCCCGGTCTGACCCCAGTCTGACCCCAGTCTGACCCCGATTAGGTCGACTAGAATCCGGAGACGCGTGCTTCAAAAGGAACATTCAATGTTGCCCTCGATAAAACCCATCGCAGTCGTGGCGTTGCTCTCCGGCACCGTCCTGACTAACTTCGTTTCACAGGGACAACCGTCGCCGACGCAGAATCCTGTCACCCAGGGTCCGGTCGGTCCGCCGGTCGCGGCCCAGGCACCCGCGGCGAAACCGCCGGTTGTCGCGGATCCGGACGGACAGGTCGTCAAATCTGAGAAGCAAACGTTCAAAGTCGAGGTCGTCGCTCGCAACATCGAGACGCCGTGGGCGATCGCGTTTCTTCCCGACGGACGGCTTCTGATCACCGAGCGCCCGGGACGTCTTCGGATTGTCGAGAAGGGCAAGCTCCTGCCGGAAGCCGTCAAGGGGACACCGAAGGTGTGGGAGAAGCAGGACGGCGGGTTGTTCGATGTCGAGGTCCATCCGCAGTACGCCAAGAACGGCTGGATCTATTTGTCGTATTCGGAGACGCTTCCCGGTTACGTCCCCCCTGCGACGCCGCCGGATCAGCCGCCTCCGGCTGCACCGCCGCAAGCTGGCCGCGGTCGCGGAGGTCCACCGGATCCACCGACGATGACCGTGATCGTCCGGGGCAAGATCAACAAGAACAACGAGTGGACCGACGAGCAATTGATCTTCCGCGCCAAGCCGGACGTCTACAGCTCCACGAACGCGCACTACGGGTCGCGATTCATCTTCGACAAGCAGAATCATCTCTTCTATACGCTTGGCGAGAAAAACGATCCCTCGAAGGCCCAGGACCTGACGACGCCACTGGGCAAGATCCATCGCGTCAATGACGACGGGTCGGCGCCGAAGGACAACCCGTTCGTGGGAAAAGACAATGCCGTGCCCACGATCTGGAGCTACGGCCATCGCAACCCGCAAGGGCTCGCGTGGGATCCTGTCAGCGGGAAGCTGTGGGAGTCGGAACACGGGCCGCAGGGCGGCGATGAGGTCAACATCATCGAACCGGGCCACAACTACGGCTGGGGCGTCATCACGATGGGCACGGATCGCCGTGTCACCGAACAGACGCATGAAGGGATGGAACAGCCGATCGTCTACTACACGCCGACGATTGCGCCGAGCGGCATGGTGTTCTACACGGGGTCGCGGTATCCCGGCTGGACGAACAACCTGTTCATGAGCGCGCTTGGCGGCCAGCAGTTGCGGCGTCTCGAGATCAGCGGCGACAAGGTGACGCATCAGGAGCAGGTGTTCAACCAATTCGGCCGCGTGCACGACGTGATCATCGGGCCGGACGGTTATCTGTATGTCACGTTGCAGGTGCCCGGACAGGTCCTGTCGCAGTCGACGCCCGGCATGATCGCGCGGTTGATTCCGGTGGCGCAATGAGCGGCCGCTTCTCTGCATCCCGCCAGCAGTGAGCGATCGCCAGTATCGGGCCCAGCAGTCCGGCGATGTCGTTCGACTCGAGGATGCGTTATCGGGGACCGTGGTCTCCGTGTGTCCGTCGTTCGGCAATAACGCCTTCGAGATGCGCATCAACGGCGTGGACGTGCTGTGGCGGCCGTACCAATCGCTGGAAGAATTCAAGGCCAGCGGCCAGACACGGGGCGGCATTCCATTTCTCGGCCCGTGGGCGAACCGGCTCGACGAGCAGGCGTTCTACGCCAACGGACGGCGATTTCCATTCGACATGGACATCGGGAACGTTCGGGGTGCGACACCGATTCACGGCCTGTTGATGCGCACGAATCGGTGGACCGTCGTCGACATGAACGCCGACGATGGACAGTCGTTTGTGACCAGCCGGCTGGAATTCTATCGGGCACCTCTCTGGATGAAGCAGTTCCCGTTCGCTCACGTCATCGACATGACCCACCGGTTGCGCAACGGCTGCCTCGACGTGACGACAACGATCAACAACCTCAGCGCCGAGCCGATGCCGATCGCGATCGGATTTCATCCGTACTTTCGGCTACCTGACGGTGGACGCGATCAGTGGACGGTTTCCATCGGCGCGCGGACCCGCTGGCTCCTGTCGGACGCCAAACTTCCGACCGGGCAGACCGAACCGATCGAACGGGTGTTTTCGGAGCCGTGGGCCGTGCCGCTCAAGGACCATGATCTGGATCACGTCTTCTCGGATCTGGTCCGCGGCGAGGATGGCGCCGCAACGATGAGCGTGCAGAGCGCGACGCATCGAATCGAGGTCGAATTCGGGCGCAGCTATCGAGCGGCTGTCGTATTCGCGCCCAAGGCGCTGTCCGCTCCAGCCGGCGGACCTGCGCCGCGCGGCGATTTCGTCTGCCTCGAGCCGATGGCGGGCATTTCGAACGCGATGAACCTCGCGCATAAGGGCGTTTACAAGGATTTGCAGTACATTGCTCCGGGCGAAGCTTGGACTGAAACGTTCCGCATTCGCGGCAGCGGTTTCTGAGACAAGGGAGAGCGCCTGCGGCCCGAGCGAGGGGCCGGAGGGAAGCGCCGCGGAGCGGCGCCCCCGAGCGAGAGCGAGCGGGGGTGGGGCCCCGCGAGCAGTGAGAAAAGATGACACAACAGACTGTAATTGATCGATTTCGACTCGACGGGAAAGTGGCCCTGGTGACCGGCGGCGCGCGCGGCCTCGGCAAGACGATGGCAACGGCGCTCGCTGAGGCGGGCGCGACGATCGCGCTCGCGGGACGATCGAAAGAGTCATGTCAGGAAGCCGCAACAGCGATCGCAAGCGCGACCGGGCGAAAGGCGCGTGCGTTTGCCGCCGACGTGACGAAGATTGCGGAAGTCGAGCAGCTGGCCAACGACGTTGACCGCGAGCTCGGACAGATTGATATCCTCGTCAACAACGCCGGCATCAACATTCGTGGTCCGATCCAGCAATTGACCGAAGCCGACTGGGACGCCGTCATCGACACGAACCTGAAAGGGCCGTTTCTGTGTGCGAGGACGATCGGACCGCGGATGGTGGCCCGCGGTTGGGGGCGCGTCATCAATCTCGGATCGGTGCTTGGCGTGATCGCGCTGCCGGGACGTGCGCCCTACGCGTCGTCGAAGGCCGGCATCATCAACCTGACGCGGGTGCTGGCGCTCGAATGGGCCGGCACCGGCGTCACGGCGAACGCGATTTGCCCGGGAGCATTTGCCACCGAGATGAACCGATCGCTGCTGGAGGATCCGGTGAAGTACAAGGAGTTCGTCGCCCAGATTCCCATGGGCCGCTGGGGAGAACTCGACGAGCTGACCGGCGCCGTCGTTTATCTTGCGTCCGAAGCCTCGTCGTACATGACCGGCACGCCGCTCTTCATCGATGGCGGGTGGATTGCGCGGTAAGCGCCTGCGGTCCGAGCAAGGCGACGGAGTGAAGCGCCGCGAAGCGGCCGCCGACCGAGAGCGGGGGTGGGGCCCCGCGAGCAGTGAGAAAAGCAGGCAGAGACGAACGAATACGTAGTCTGCGCGGAGCGCCGGGCCGGCGTTGACTGAAGCGGATAGTCCTTGCGATCAATCGGCGCGAGCGAAATGAGCGAGCGCTGGCGGGCGCGGGGGGTGGGGCCCCCGCGCAAAGTAGAAGAATGGAGATCACGATGTTGATGACGAAGAATGCACTGGCTCTGGTCGTGTGTGCGGCGTTCGGTGGCGGAATCCTGGTGCACGCGGTGTTGACGCCAGCGGCAACCGTGCACGCAGCGGGAAACCGGGTGTACGAGATCCGGACCTACACGACACCGCCCGGAAAGCTCGAGGCGCTCAAGACCCGCTTCCGCGATCACACGATCAAGGTCTTCAACAAGTACGACATGAGGAGCGTGGGCTACTGGGTGCCGCAGGATGCACCGCTCAAGGACAACACGCTGATCTACATCCTGTCGCACGAGAGCCGTGACGCGGCGACGAAGAGCTGGGCGTCGTTCCGCGCGGATCCGGAGTGGGTCAAGGCGAAGGCCGACTCCGAAAAGGACGGACCGCTGACGACGAAGGTGGAGTCGGTGTTTGTCGACCCGACGGATTTTTCGGCGCTGAAATAGTCAGGAGACTGGGAGATGAGACGACTGGCAGTTACGGCCGCGGCGATTCTTGCGCTCACCAGCGCGCCGATGGCGCAGCGCGGCACACCGTCAAAGCCGCTCGATATCTACGTGGTCGACACCGAAGGCGGCAAGGCGGCGCTGTGGGTCACGCCGAGCGGCCAGTCGCTACTCATCGACAGCGGCAACCCCGGCAATCGCGATTTCGACCGAATCATGGCCGCGATCAACGACGCCGGCTTGAAGCAGATCGACTTCCTGATCTCGACGCACTACCACGTCGACCACATCGGCGGCCTGTTGGAACTGGCGAAGCGCATTCCGATTGCGCACTTCATCGATCACGGTCCTTCTGTTGAAGAGCGTGAGCAGGTGCAGGGATTCCAGGCCGCCTATGCCGAGTTGTACGGAAAGGCCAAGCACACCGTCGCGAAACCGGGAGACAAGATCCCAATCGCCGGTCTCGACTGGCGCATTGTGACCTCGGCGGGCCAGGTCTTGAAGACACCGCTGCCCGGTGGCGGCAAGTCGAACCCGGCGTGCGCCGGTGTCGCCCCGAAAGACGCATCGCCAACCGACGACAACGGTCAATCAGTCGGCAGCGTGATCACGTTCGGACAGTTCCGCGCCATCGATCTGGGCGATCTCCTGTGGAACAAAGAGAACGAGCTGATGTGTCCGAACAACCCGGTCGGCACCGTGGATGCGTTCTTCGTCACCCATCACGGCCTCGACCAGTCGAACTCTCCTGCGCTCGTTCTCGGCGTCCAGCCGCGAATCGCGATCATGCAGAACGGCACACGTAAGGGCGCGGGCACGGAGGCGATGAAGACCATGAGGTCATCACCGGGCCTGGAGGATATCTGGCAGCTGCATTGGTCGTACAATGCGGGGATCGAATTGAACAGCGCCGGCGTGTTCATCGCGAACATCGACGATCCGGCGACGATTGCAGGCGTGCTCACGGCCCCGCCGCGAGGTGGCGGACCAGGAGGCGGTGCCGGACGCGGCGGTCCCGGTGGAGCGCCGCCGGCAAGCGGACCAACGGCTGCCGGTGCGCAGCCGGCAGCGGGAGCGCCCGCGGCAGCGGAGCCTCCGGGAGCTGCTCCGCAAGCTCCGGGTGCGGGGGCGCCGGCAGCGGCAACGCCCGGGGGCGGTGCGGCTGGTGGTGGTCGAGGCGGTGGTGCGGCGGCTGGCGCGGCGCACACGCCCGCGTACTGGATCAAGATGTCCGTGCAGCCTGACGGTTCGTTTACGGTGACGAACAGCCGCAACGGATTCACGAAGTCGTACGCGAAGCGAAAGTAGGAATCTGCGATGACCGGGAGGCCTTTTGGGGCTGCATGAGGAGAACCAATGAAGACTCGCATTTCGATGCTCGCGGCCGTTACCGTCCTCGCCGGCGCGACGATGATTGCCCAGCAGGCTCCGGCCCCAGCGCCGGCCGCCGGAGCGCAACAGCCTGGCGGACGTGGTCAGGGACGCGGTCAGGGGCCGCAGGGCAGCCCGTTCTCGACGCCGCCCATTCGCATCTTTCTTTACGGCGGCCTGAAGACCCATGCCGAAGGCCAGCACGATTATCCGCAGTTCGTCGCGGACTGGAGCAAGCTGTTGATGAATCGCAATGCGATCGTCGACGGCGCTCTGCACTTCCCGTCCGAGAAGGAGCTCCTGAGTTCCGACGTCGTCATCATCTATAAGGGCGACGCCGGTTACCTGAGCCTGGAAGACCGCGCGAATCTCGATGCCTATCTCCGCCGCGGTGGTGGCCTCGTCAGCATTCACGACGCGCTGTGCGGACCGGATCCGGCTGAATTTGCCACCTTCGTCGGCGGCGGCAAGAAACACGGCGAAACCAACTTCACGCTCGAAGCGGACGTGCCGTACACGATCGTCGATACCGCGCACCCGATCATGCAAGGCATGACGAACTTCAGCATCAAGGATGAAGCGTTCTACTCGATGACGTGGGCGAAGAATCCTGAGGTTCACGTTCTGGCGACCGCGGTGATTGCCGCGACGCCAAGCGCGCAGCGTGCCGGGCATGCCGGCGAGACGGTGCCGCAGATCTGGACCTACGAGAATCAGTTGACGCCGGCGCCGACCGGTCAGCCATTCCGTGCGTTCGTGTGGATGCAGGGGCATTTCTACTCGAATTTCAGCAACCCGCAAGTCCAGCCGATGTTGCTTCGCGGTATTGCGTGGGCGGCACGACGATCGGTTGATACGCTGTTGACCGAGCGTCCGTCGCGCGGGGGCGGCCGGGGGATCACGGACGCGCCCGCGGGCGAGGGACGCGGGCGGGGCGGAAACTAATTGGTGAATTGGTGAATTGGTGAATTGGTGAGTTGGTGAATTGTTGACGTTGCCTCGTCATGGCACCGGCTATCAATTCGCCAATCCACCGATCCACCAATTCGCCAATTCACTAATTCACTAATTCACTAATTCACCAATTCACCAATTCACCAATTGAAGAAATATCGCTCATCTGCCTGGTTCTCCAAGCTCGATAAAGACGGATTCATCCATCGCAGCTGGGTCGGCCGCGGGTTCCCCGAGGGTATCTTCGATGGCCGGCCGATCATCGGCATCTGCAATACCTGGTCTGAGCTGACGCCGTGCAACGGCCACTTTCGTGAGCTCGCCGAACACGTCAAGCGCGGCGTGTGGGAAGCGGGCGGCCTGCCGTTCGAGTTCCCGGTGATGTCGCTGGGCGAGACGAGCGTCCGCCCGACCGCGATGCTCTTCCGCAACCTCGCGGCAATGGATGTCGAGGAATCGATTCGCGCCAACCCGATTGACGGGGTTGTTCTCCTCTGCGGCTGCGACAAGACAACGCCGTCGCTGATCATGGGCGCCGCCAGCTGCGATCTGCCGGCGCTGGTGATCTCCGGCGGCCCGATGCTCAACGGCAAGTTCCGCGGCACTGACCTCGGCTCTGGAACGGACGTCTGGCGCTTCAGCGAAGAAGTGCGCGGCGGCCTGATGAGCGTGAAAGAGTTCATGCAGGCCGAATCGTGCATGTCGCGGTCGACGGGGACCTGCAACGTCATGGGCACGGCGTCGACCATGGCGTCGATGGCCGAGTCGCTCGGCCTGACGTTGCCTGATAACGCCGCCATCCCCGCGGCCGATTCGCGCCGCTACGCCCAGGCACACGTCGCGGGCCGTCGCATCGTGGAGCTGGTCAAAGACGACGTCCGGATTTCGCAGATCCTGACGCGGGCGGCCTTCGAGAACGCCATCCGCGTGAACGGTGCGATTGGCGGATCGACAAACGCCGTACTCCACATCCTGGCAATCGCCGGGCGCGTCGGCGTGCCCGTCAGTCTTCAAGACTGGGACGATCTCGGCCGCGCGATCCCGACGATCGTCGATCTGAAGCCGTCGGGCCGGTTCCTGATGGAGGACTTCTACTATGCCGGCGGGCTGCCAGCGGTCATTCGCACGCTCGGCGAAAACGGGATGCTGAACCGAGACGCGATCACGGTCAACGGCCAGACGATCTGGGAGAACTGCCGAGAGGCGTCGAACTACAACACGGAGGTCATCCGTCCGATCGACAAGCCGCTCGCCGCACACGGCGGTATCGCCGTCCTCCGGGGCAATCTCGCGCCGCAAGGGGCGGTGCTGAAACCGTCAGCCGCGTCGCCGCACCTGCTGCGCCATCGCGGTCGCGCGGTCGTTTTCGAGAGTATCGAGCACTACAAGACGAAGATCGCGGATCCGGCGCTGGACGTGGACAAGGATTGCGTGCTGGTGTTGAAGGGGTGCGGCCCGAAGGGCTATCCCGGGATGGCGGAGGTCGGCAACATGGGGCTGCCTCCCAAGGTGCTCGAGACCGGCGTCACCGATATGGTGCGAATTTCGGACGCGCGCATGAGTGGCACCGCATACGGTACAGTGGTGTTGCACGTCGCGCCGGAAGCGGCCGCCGGCGGACCGCTGGCGCTCGTCCGCGACGGCGACATCATCGAGTTGGATGTTGAAGATCGCCGTTTGCACCTCGACGTCAGCGATGCGGAACTCGCGTCACGGCGCGCGGCGTGGCGGCCGCCCGAGCCGAACCTGCCGCCGGGCGGCTATGCGCGCCTCTATATCGAGCACGTGCAGCAGGCTGACCAGGGCGCCGACCTTGACTTTCTCGTCGGCTGCAGGGGGCACGAGGTCGCGAGGGAATCGCATTAGTATTCTTGGCGACTAGCGACTAGCGACTGGAAACTTGGAAACTGACGAATGAAACTTCTGAGATACGGCCCCGCCGGGCAGGAAAAACCCGGACTCCTCGATTCAACTGGCGCGATCCGTGATTTGTCTGGCGTGGTACCAGACATCGCCGGCGACACGCTGCTTCCAGACGCCCTCTCGAAGCTCCGCAAAGTCGATTCTGCGTCGCTGCCCAAAGTGAACGGCGCGCCGCGCATTGGTCCCTGCGTCGGCCGTGTCGGGAAGTTCATCTGCATCGGTTTGAACTACTCCGATCACGCCGCCGAGTCGGGCATGGCTGTTCCGAAAGAACCCATTGTCTTCATGAAGGCCACCTCCTGCATCGTCGGGCCGAACGACGACGTCGAACTGCCGCGCGGCTCCGTCAAGACGGACTGGGAAGTTGAGCTGGGCGTCGTCATTGGTAAGACGGCAAAATACGTGACCGAGCAGGACGCGCTATCGCACGTCGCCGGATACTGCGTTGTCCACGACGTGTCCGAGCGCGCGTATCAGCTGGAAGGCACCGGCCAATGGGTGAAGGGCAAGAGCTGCGATACGTTCGGACCGATCGGGCCATGGCTCGTCACCGCTGATGAAGTGCGCGATTGCGGCGACCTCAACCTCTGGCTCGAAGTGGATGGACATCGCTACCAGGATGGATCGACGAAGACGCTGATCTTCGGCGTGCCGTATCTGGTGAGCTATTTGAGTAAGTTCATGAGTCTCCTGCCGGGAGACATCATCTCCACCGGCACGCCTCCAGGTGTCGGCCACGGCAAAAAGCCGCCCGTGTACTTGCGAGAAGGGAACGTCGTGCGGCTCGGAGTCGAGGGACTCGGCGAGCAGCGTCAGACAGTTGTCAAGGGGTGATGTCGACTAGGCCACTGGGTAAGATATCCTGATGCCCCTTCCAAAGGCTGTGGCCGACGGATTTACGACGATCGTCGGCGCTCAATCGGTCCTGACCAAGCCGGAAGACATCATCCCTTACAGCTTTGACGGCACTGCGGCGTTGCGGCAGATGCCGTCGGCCGTCATCTTTCCTCACACCGCCGAGGACGTCTCGCGCTGCCTGAAGTTCGCGGTGGCGCACGCGCTTCCGATCGTCACGAGAGGATCCGGGACCGGCCTGAGCGGCGGCAGCGTGCCGAGCGATGGCAGCGTGGTGCTCTGTCTCGCGCACATGAGCAAGATCCTCGACATCGATCCCAGGAACCTCGTGCTGCGCACGCAGCCTGGCGTGACTACGCTGGCGATTGACGAAGCCGCCTCACGGCATGGACTCTTCTATCCTCCCGACCCCGGTTCGATGCGCATCAGCTCGATTGGCGGCAACGTTGCGGAGAACTCCGGGGGCCTGCGCGGGCTGAAATACGGCGTCACCCGCGATTATGTGATGGCGCTCGAAGTCGTGCTGCCCGACGGTCGCATCGCGCGGTTCGGCAGCGCGTGCGTGAAGGACGTCGCCGGCTACTCGATGAAGGATCTCTTCATCGGCTCGGAAGGCACCCTCGGCGTCATCACCGAAATCCTGCTGAAGCTCGTGCCGCGGCCGCTGGCGCGCCAGACGATGTTGGCGTTGTACGAACGAATCGAGGATGCGGCCGAGACCGTGTCAGCCATCATCGCCGCGCGGATCATTCCGTGTACGCTCGAGTTTCTCGATCAAACCACCGCGATCTGCGTCGAGGAGTTCGCGCACGTCGGCCTGCCCACTGATTGCGCTGCCGTTCTGCTGATGGAAACAGACGGACACCCGGCCGCCGTGGCGGATGAAGCGGCGCGCATGGCCGAGATTGCCCGCGCCAAAGGTGCACGCGACGTGCGGCTCGCACAGGACGAGGCGGAGGCACTGGCGCTCGCGTCGGCGCGCCGCAACGCGTTCTCAGCGTTGGCACGTCGACGGCCGACAACCATCCTCGAGGACTTTACCGTTCCTCGGAGCGAGCTGGCGACGATGGTGACGTTCATCGCCGAGACCGCGCGGGCCGCAGGCCTGCAGGTTGGCACCTTCGGCCACATGGGCGACGGCAACTTGCATCCGACGTTCCTGACCGATGAACGTGACACGGCTGAAATGGCGCGGGTCCATCACGCCCTCGATCTCATCGCGAAGAAGACGCTCGAGCTGGGTGGGACGATCACTGGAGAGCACGGTGTCGGCCTCGCGAAGAAAGCGTGGCTTCGCCAGCAGATGGGCGACAGCAGCTTCGAGGTGATGAAGCAGATCAAGCAGGTACTCGATCCTACCGGACTGCTCAACCCGGGAAAGATCTTCGATTGACTAAGAGCTGCCTCATAAACCCGAGCGCGCGTGGGGAGTCCGAGGGGCGAAGCCCCTCGGGATAAGACTAATCAATGGCTGGGGCTACGCTTCGGACGATCGACTACTCGGTGCTGCAGCAATGCATGCATTGCGGGATGTGCCTGCCGACCTGTCCGACCTACGATCAGACCAGGCTGGAACGAAACAGTCCGCGCGGCCGGATTGCGCTGATGCGGGCGGTCGCGGACGGTGCGCTGGACGTGACGCCGGAGTTCGCCGCGGAAATGAGCTACTGCCTCGGCTGCCTCGCCTGTCAGACCGCGTGTCCGGCGGGGGTGAACTACGCGGAGCTCTTCGAAACGGCGCGTAGCGACATCGAATTGAACGGGGCACATCGAGGATTTACGCGGCGATTCTGGCGGGCCGTGACGCTCGGGTTCTTGTTCATGCGGCCGCGCGCGCTCCGATTGCTCGGACGCGCCGCCAGGGTCTATCAGCGCATCGGTCTCGAGGCGTTCGTCCGCCGGTCGGGTGTGCTGCGGTTGGCGCCGCCCGCACTTCGGCGGCTGGAACCGCAAACGCCACGCATCGCCCCGCGGTTTTCCGATGCGCTCATCAAGGCGCAGGAGCAACCCGCGGCTCCGCCGCGGTACCGCGTCGCCATGCTCACCGGCTGTGTGCAGGACCTGGTGTTTTCCGACGTGAATCGCGACACGGTCGACGTGTTGGTGGCCAACGGCTGCACGGTAGACACGCCACCAGTACAGCCCTGTTGCGGTTCACTGCACGCGCACAACGGCGACGTCAGGCGAGCACGGACCCTCGCACGGCGGATGATCGATCTGTTCCCGCCGGATCGGTACGACGCGATCGTCAGCAACGCCGGTGGCTGCGGCTCGCATTTGCGGCACTACGGTCCACTGCTGGCGCACGATGCCCGCTATCGGGATCGGGCCAGACTCTGGGATACGCGGCTTCGCGACGTCCATGAGTGGCTGGTTGAAATCGGTTGCCGGCCGCCACAGGCGTCGCCATTCAGCGGGCAGACGACGATTACGTACCATGAGTCGTGCCACCTGGTGCACGGCCAGAAGGTCGCACGACAGCCCCGCGCGCTGCTGAAACTTCTGCCCGGTGTGTCGCTTGTCGAATTGGCGGAATCGAGCTGGTGTTGCGGCGCCGCTGGAATCTACACCATTACGCAGCCGGAGCAGGCCGAACGATTGCTGGGCCGCAAGACCGCGAACGTCATGAGTACGGGGGCGAGTTGGGTCGCCACGGCGAATCCCGGCTGTCAACTGCAAGTGGCACGTGGACTCGACGCGGCTGGGGCCGACATAAATGTCGCCCATCCGGTGTCGCTGCTCGCGCGTGCGTATCGGCGGGAACAGAGTGCTTCCGTCCAGTGACTGCCAAGCTGAATGCTGATTGCTGATTGATCCACCAGATCAATCAGCAATCAGCCATCGAAAAACGGCGATTCCCCTATTGTCCCGTGAGCTGACGCTCGGCTTCCAACCAGTCGTCGAGCGGGGAGCCGCCGTTGCCGCCGCGCGACTGGTAGATCTGATAGGCGAGCTTCGAGATGTCATGCTCGGTGACCGGGATAGGGGCTGGCGCGAGCTGATTGTCGCTGACGCGACGCGATCGCTTGGCGCGAACGGTGGGGGTCTTCTCCGGGTTCTTTGGTGCTCGTGGCATTCGACTCCTCTGACTTCGTTCCTTGGTCCACGCCTTCACCGACACGAATGTTACTCGGCGAAGTCGATTCCGACGTTCTTGTCGGTTCACGCACGCCACGCTGCGGCAGTTTTCTCGCGCTCCGGGGCTAAATCCTTGCGAAACAGGCCTGCGCACGCCGCGATGCATCGCGTATGTGAGTTGGTAATATTTTACGTGCAATCGCCACACCACACGGCTGATTTTCGATTGCTGATTTTCGATGGAAGGGATGATGATTTTGGATTGCTGATGGTCGATTGCTGATTGATGATTGGACGGCTCCGGACTCAATCAACACTCAGCAATCAACACTCAGCAATGGACTGTCAGGCTTCCCTGGAGGCTGTATGAAGACTCGAACGCTTGTCGTGCCGCTGCTCGCAGGTGTGTGCGGACTGACGCTGATCACGTTCACACCGCGGCTGACAGCGCAACAGCCACCTGCGCCGCAGGCGCAGCCACCTCTCGAGCCGTGTGGCGGCCGCAGCGGGCAGCCGGAAGTGCCGTGTCCGACCGATGTGCCGAAGATGATCGCGGCGTTGCCCGCGAAGGCGCCGGCGACGCCGGCAAAACCACGGAAGGTCCTCGTGCTCGGCCGGGCCGCCGGATGGGCTCACTCCTCGCGACCGCTGGCTGCCGCCACCATCACCGAGATGGGCAAGAAGACCGGCGCGTGGACGAGCGACACGACCTACGACGCGGCCGCATTCACCGCCGACAATCTCAAGCAGTATGACGCCATTTTTCTGGCGAGCACGACCGGTGAATTCCTCAACGATCCGAACGACGCCGCGGCGACGGCCGCGCGGAAGAAGGCCTTTCTCGATTTCATCCGCAATGGAAAGGGGATCGCTGGCATCCATGCGGCGAGCGACTCCTATCACAGCGGCGCCCCGGGCGGCGGCACGCCGCTGTGGCCCGAGTGGAACAAGATCATCGGCGGCTACTTCAAGTTCCACTGGAACTGGCCGACACCGATCACCGTGAAGATCGACGACCCCGCCAGCCCGATCACCGCGACGTTCAAAGGGAAATCGTTCAATATCAATGACGAGGTCTACACCTACGCGCAGGACTCGTTCTCGCGCGACAACGTGCACGTGCTGACGAGCATCGACTACTCGATGATGAGCGACTCGGACAAAAAGAAGGAAAACCCGCAGCGGACCGACCACGACTACGCATTGAGCTGGATCCGGCGCGAAGGGCAGGGTCGGCTGTTCTACGAAGCGCTCGGTCACCACGAGTCGATCTACTACGACAACCCGCAAATACTCGAACACATCCTTGCCGGAATGCAGTACGTGCTGGGCGACCTGAAGGCGGACGATAGCCCGAGCGTGAAGCCGGGATCAAAGACCGCGAATAAATAGATGTCGCAATTGGCAATGGGCAATTCGCGATTCGCAATTCGCGGTAGCCTTCGGCGTGCGTTTGAGGGCGAAGGCTGACGGTGGACACGACTTCAACAATTCAAGGATTCGACGATCAGGGATTCGGGGATCAGCGATTCAGGATCAGCGATCAGTGATGAGGGATTCGGTGCGGTTGCGCAGGATCTGGGACTCATTCTTGTCTACGCCTGCTGCCGACGGCGGGACAGAATCAGTATCACCCCCAGCAGCAACACGATGCCCGCGACGACCATGGACGCCGTCGCGAGATTATCATTGATGTACTGCGTCGCTTGCGCGCCGTACCTGTAGGCCAGCCAACCTTCTCCGCCGAAGCGAAACCCTCGTCCGATCGCGATCCCGAGCGTGAACGCCACGGGTCGCACACCAGCGAGTCCGGCGAGGAGCACGAAGATCTTGAATGGTGTCGGCGGCGGCAGCATGGCGGGAACGATCACGGCCAGCAGCCCGTGCCGCCGGAACAGGCCGAGGCCGCGGTCGATTTGCGCCTCGCTGAACCGCCGCCGGAGAAACGCTTCGCCGCCTTTCCGGGCAATCGTGTAAAGGACGAAGCATCCGGCCGTCGAGCCAAGAGTGGTCGCGGCGCTGTAGAGCATCCAGCGCTCCGGATGGCGAATCGTGAGCGCGACGATGAGCGCATCTCCGACCTGAGGCAGCGAGAGGAACGACGAATCGAGGAACGCGATGATCGCGAGGCCTGGTGCCCCAATCCGTTCGGCAAGCGGAAGCAGCCACGCCGTGATCTGCTGAAGCAGTTCTGAAAGGTGATGCATCGCGGGATGCACGCGATTATTCCACGCCTGACTGCAGCGCAGAGTCCGTTCCGGGCGTATTAAGGGCGAATGAAGACTCGGATATGTCGATGACCGATCACATTGGATTGGCCTTTCGGCGTCTGCGAGCGACACCAGGGTTCACGGCCGTTTCCGTGGCGTCGCTGGCCATCGCCATGGGCCTCAACGTCCTGATCTTCAGCTTCACGAGCCCGGTGTTGTTCAAGGCCCTGCCATACCCCGAGCCTGACCGGCTTCTCGACGTGAGCATGGCGCCTCCCGACAAGCCGGAAGCGAA
>Ga0310810_10001478_pt1 | contig 24694 bp, 19 predicted proteins | sample NCmetagenome_FD_207641 | JGI IMG/M metagenome (GOLD analysis project Ga0310810, IMG submission 207641) | Soil microbial communities from experimental microcosm in Duke University, North Carolina, United States - NC | ecosystem: Engineered > Artificial ecosystem > Soil microcosm > Unclassified ...
CGCCAGGGCCTCACGCACGTCGCGGCGATCAACGACGACCGCCTCCTGCGGCTTTACTGGGAAACGATCGGCGCGATCCTGCGCACCAACGCCTTTGCTCCGGCGGCGCGCGAGGCGCTCGCCTTCAAGTTCGATTCGGCCCGCGTCCCGGGGCTGCCGAAGCCGGTGCCGTGGCGCGAGATCTGGGTCTATTCGCGCCGGGTTGAGGGCATTCACTTGCGCTCCGGACCGGTCGCCCGCGGCGGCATCCGATGGTCGGACCGCCGCGACGACTTCCGCACCGAGATCCTCGGGCTGATGAAGGCCCAGCGGGTCAAGAACGCGGTCATCGTCCCGACCGGCGCCAAGGGTGGGTTCTATCCCAAGCAGCTGCCGGACATGCAGCTAGACCGCGACGCCTGGTTCGCCGAAGGCCGCGCGAGCTACGAGGTGTTCATCCGCAGCCTGCTGTCGGTGACGGACAACATCGCCGGCAGCAAGGTCGAGCATCCTTCCTGCGTGGTCGTGCACGATGGCGACGACCCCTATTTCGTCGTCGCCGCCGACAAGGGCACCGCGACCTTCTCCGACCTCGCCAACGCGATCGCCGAGGATCACGAATTCTGGCTCGGCGACGCCTTCGCCTCGGGCGGCTCGCATGGCTACGATCACAAGGCGATGGGTATCACCGCGCGCGGTGCGTGGATCTCGGTCCAGCGCCATTTCCTTGAGATGGGCATTGACGTGCAGTCCGAGCCGGTGCGGGTGGCCGGTTGCGGCGACATGTCGGGCGATGTGTTCGGCAACGGCATGCTGCTGTCCAAGGCGATTCAGCTGATTGCCGCGTTCGACCACCGGCACATCTTCATCGACCCGGATCCCGACCCGGCCGTGAGCTGGAAGGAGCGCAAGCGGCTCTTCTCCCTGCCCCGCTCGAGCTGGGCCGACTACAACGCCGAGCTGCTGAGCAAGGGCGGCGGCATCTATTCGCGGACGATGAAGCGAATCGCGATTTCGAAGGAGGCCGCCGCCGCGCTCGGCACCGACATTCGCGAATTCGATCCCGACGCGCTGATTAGCACCATCCTCAAGAGCGCGGTCGATCTCCTGTGGTTCGGCGGCATCGGCACTTACGTCAAGGCGAGCGCCGAAGCGAACGCGCAAGTCGGCGATCCGGCCAATGATGCGGTGCGGGTCAGCGGGGACGAAGTGCGCGCGAAAGTGGTCGGTGAGGGCGCCAATCTGGGCGTCACGCAAGCCGGTCGCATCGAATTCGCGCTCGCGGGCGGCAGCATCAACACGGACTTCATCGACAACTCGGCCGGGGTCGACTGTTCCGACAACGAAGTGAACATCAAGATAGCTTTAGATTCGGCCGCCAGGGCCGGTCGGCTGTCGGCTGCGCGGCGCAATGCGCTGCTGGCGGAGATGACCGACAGCGTGACCGCGCTGGTGCTCGAAGACAACCGGCTCCAGGCGCTCGCGCTCTCGATGGCGCAAAAAGGCGGCGCCAACGCCGTCGCCTCACAGACCCGGCTCATCGAGCGACTCGAGGACATCGCGGGCCTCGACCGGAAAACCGAAGGCCTCGCCGCCGGCGACGTGCTCGCGCGACGCGCGATGGATGGAAGAGGCCTGACCCGGCCCGAGCTGGCGGTGCTCCTGTCCAACACCAAGCTCGCCCTGCAGGATGCGATGGAGGCGAGCGAGCTCGCCGAAGATTCCGCATTCGAGCCCCTGCTCCTCGGCGATTTTCCCGAGGAGATGCAGGGCCCCTTCCGGAGCCGCATTCTCCAGCACCGGCTGCGCAAGCAGCTCGTCGCCACCGTCGTCGCCAACAAGGTCGTCAACCGAATGGGCCTGGTCCACCCGTTCGAGCTCGCCGAGGAGGAAGGCGCCGGCCTCGATCAGGTCTGCTCGGCGTTCGTCGCCGCGAGCGCCCTGCTCGGGCTCGACGAGATCTGGCACGCGATCGACAGTGGCAAGATGCCGGAGACGGCTCGATTGACGCTGTTCGAGCAGGCGGCTCTCGCGTTGCGGAGCCACATGGCCGACCTGCTCCGATCGAGCGGCGGGCTGATCCTGCCGAGCCGCGCCATTGCCGAGCTCAAGAGCGGAGTCGCCCAGCTCGATGCCCAGGTTCAGCAACTGCTCGAGGATGAAATCCGTGGCCATGCGCAGCGGATCGTCGTCGAGCTCTTCGACATGGGAGCACCCGAACGATGCGCGCGGATGGTGGCGCGGCTGTTCGAAATGGACGGGGCGATCGGGCTCGCCGCCCTCGCCCGCGACAGCGGCATCGCGCCGACGATGCTGGCCCGCGGTTTCGTCGATCTCGGGGCGCGCCTCGGCCTTGACTGGGCGCAGTCAAAGGCTGCGGTCATGAGCCCGTCGGATCCATGGGAACGGCTGCTGGTCGCCGGTCTGGCGCGCGATTTCCAGCAGATGCGGCTCGAGTTCCTGCGTGCGATCGCCCGGCGCAAATCGGCAAAGCAGGATCTCCTCGGGCTAATCGATTCGTGGGCGTCCAGCCATCGGAGCGCCATCAAGCAGTTTCGCGCGATGGTCGGCCGTGCCCAGGCATCCTCGCCCGTCGCCCCGGCCATGCTCGCGCAGATCGCCAGCCAGGCACGGAGCATCCTCAAGCGTTGATCCGCCCTTGACGCGCAGCGGGAATTCGCCAACCCCTGGCTGATGAGCAGTGCCGATCTCGTGATCGTCGGGACGGGCCACGGGGGAACCCAGGCGGCGATCGCGTTGCGCCAGAACGGGTTCGAGGGCTCCATCCTGATGCTCGGGCGGGACACTGTGCCGCCGTACGAACGGCCTCCGTTATCGAAGGAATATCTCGCCGGCGAAAAGCCGTTCGAACGTATGCTGGTCCGCCCGGAGGTCTTCTGGGCCGACCGCCATATCGAACTGCAGCTCGGTGCGGCGGTCACCAAGATCGATCCTGCCGCCAAGGAATTGACGCTCGTAGGCGGCGATACTGTCGGTTACGGCACGCTCGTCTGGTCGGCTGGCGGCGACCCGCGGCGTCTCTCGTGCCCTGGCGGTGACCTCGGCGGCATCCACGCTGTGCGGGACAAGGCCGACGCCGACCGCATCAAGGCCGAGCTGGATGCCGGAGCCGACGAAGTAGTGGTCGTCGGCGGGGGCTTTATCGGCCTCGAAGCGACCGCCGTGCTGCGCAAGCGCGGTTGCAAGGTAACCCTGCTCGAAGCGCAAGACCACGTGCTCGGCAGGGTCGCGGGAGAGGATCTGTCGCGCTTCTATGAAGAAGAGCACCGCCGTCACGGTGTCGACGTCCGCCTGTCGGCGCAAGTCGTGACAATCGAAGGCGACGGCGACCGGGTGACGCGGGTGCGGATGGCCGACGGAGAGACGCTCGAGTGCGACATCCTTGTCGTTGGAATCGGCATTGTCCCGGCAGTGGGTCCGCTGATCGCCGCCGGCGCGGCCGGAGCAAACGGCGTCGAGGTCGATGAATTCTGCCGCACCAGCCTGCCCGACATCTACGCGATCGGCGACTGCGCGGCGCACGCCAACCGCTATGCGGGCGGCGCGGTCATCCGCCTCGAAAGCGTGCAGAACGCCCACGACATGGCCGCTTGCGTCGCCAGGGAGATTTGCGGCGACCCTCAACCCTATGACGCGGTGCCGTGGTTCTGGTCAAACCAGTACGACTTGCGCCTGCAGACCGTCGGCTTGACGCTGGGCCACGATGCCACGGTCCTGCGGGGCGATCCCGCCGAGCGGAGTTTTTCGGTGATTTATCTCAAGGAAGGCCGGGTGATCGCGCTCGATTGCGTCAACCGCACCAGGGACTACGCCCAGGGCCGCAAGCTCATTGAAGCGCGCGCGGTCATAGCTCCGGAGCTGCTGCTGGATACCGGGACCGAGCTCAAGGCGTTGCTCTGAGGCGTTCCAGCGCCCATCTGGCTGCTTCGGCGACGACCGGATCGGGATCGCCCGCAAGATGCGTCACGTGGCCGGCCAGCGCCGCCTCGACGCTGTTGCCGGCGGCGATGAGGCAATTGCGAACGAAGCGGTTGCGACCGATGCGCTTGATCGGCGAGCCGGAGAACTTCGCGCGAAATTGGGCGTCGTCGAGAGTCAGCAACTCGGCGAGATTGGGGGCCACCAGCTCCTCTCGCGGAAGGAAGTCGCGATGGCGCCTGGCTGCGTCGGCGAACTTGTTCCACGGGCACACCGCCAGACAATCGTCGCAGCCGTAAATGCGGTTGCCGATCGCTTCGCGAAACTCGTGCGGGATCGGCCCTTTGTGCTCGATCGTCAGGTACGAGATGCACCGCCTCGCATCGAGCTTGAACGGCGCCGGAAAGGCGTTTGTCGGACAGGCTTCCTGGCACGCCGTGCATGTGCCGCAGGATTGCGCGTGCGCCTCGTCGGGCGCGAAAGGTATCGTCGTGTAGATCGCTCCGAGGAACAGCCAGCTGCCATGCTCACGGCTCACCAGATTGGTGTGCTTGCCCTGCCAGCCGATGCCCGCCGCTTCGCCGAGCGGCTTTTCCATCACCGGCGCGGTGTCGACGAAGACCTTGAGCTGCGTATTGGGCACCTGCTCGACCAGCCAGCGGGCGAGCGCCTTTAGCGCCTTCTTGACCGTGTCGTGATAATCGCGCCCCTGGGCATAGACCGAAATGCGTGCCTTCTCGGTGTGGCTCGCAAGCGCCAGCGGGTCGATTTCGGGCGCATAGCTCATGCCGAGCGCGACCACGCTACGTGCCTGTGGCCACATCGCCTGAGGCCCCTTGCGGACATCGGCGCGAACTTCCATCCACTCCATCTCGCCGTGGCAGCCCGCGGCGAGCCACTCCTCGAGGCGACGCGCTCGCAGCGGATCGTCTTGGGCCGGCGCGAAGCCCACGGCAACGAAGCCGAGTTCGCGCGCCTTGGCCTTCGTTCGCCGCTGCAACTCGTTGATGTCCACCGCGTTAACCAAACTCGCCCTTGCTCGCGTTTACCCGCGCCCTATACCCCGCCTCCGATGGACGCAGCGCTAGGCCATGCCCTCCCTACCCGCAATGCTGCCGACAGGCCTCTCGCCATTGAGGCGCACGGGCTGGTCAAGCGGTTCGACGGCACGCTGGCCGTCGCCGGGATTGATCTCGAAGTGCCCGAAGGCGCGATCTACGGCGTGCTTGGCCCGAACGGCGCCGGCAAGACGACGATGCTGCGCATCCTCCTCGGCATCATCGATCCCGACGAGGGCAGCCGGCGGGTTCTCGGACACGAGCAGCCGCGGGACGTCGCCCGGCTCATTGGCTACTTGCCCGAGGAACGCGGCCTCTACCCTTCAATGAAAGCTTACGAGGCGATCGCCTTCATGGGCGCTCTGCGCGGCCTGCCGCTCAAGCTCGGGCGCCGGCGCGGGCGCGAACTGATGGAACAGCACGGCCTCGGCTATGCCGCCGATCGGCAGATCCGCCAGCTCTCCAAAGGCATGGCGCAGACCGTACAACTGCTCGGCACGCTCGTCCACGAGCCGAGGCTGCTCGTGCTCGACGAGCCCTTCTCCGGCCTCGACGCATTCAACCAGGGCAAGCTCGAGCAACTGCTGCGATCGCTCGCCGAGAAGGGCACGACGGTGCTGTTCTCGACCCATGTCATCGCTCACGCCGAGCGTCTGTGCGAGAACGTCGCCATCATCGCCGGAGGCAAGGTGCCATATGCCGGTTCGGTCGACGTGGCGCGCGATCGCATTCCGGCCCAAGTACGGCTGGAGACCGCGCGCAGCGACGGCCCTTGGCGCGCGGCGCTGCCCCCCGATGCGCGGCACGAGGGCTCGTTCTGGTACTTTCCCCTTCCCGAGAGCGGGATAGAGCCGTTGCTGCGCGCCCTGATCGAGGGCGACGCCGGCATTCTCTCGCTGTCGATCGAGCGGGCGGGCTTGCACGACGCATTTGTTGACATTGCGGGGGAGGCTGCGGCCAAAGCGCTCGCGCAAGAGAGCCCGGCGGAGGCGCGGCCGTGACCGAAGCGACGCCAAGGTCGCGCCTGTCGCTCCCGGCCGCGGCCTGGGTGGTCGCCCGCCGAGACTTCGTCGCCATACTTTTCAGCCGCGCGTTCCTCTTCTTCCTGCTCGGTCCGCTGTTCCCGGTCCTGGCCGGAGTCCTGGCCGGGGGAATCGGCGAACGGGTCCAGGCGAGCACCGGGCAAGCGGACATGGGCATCGCCATGGCGCCGGCCGACGTCCAGGCCATGCTCCGCGCCCGAGACGCGCTCGAGCCGCGCCTCGAGCTGGACTTGCCGAAGCTCGTGGTGCTGAAACGATTGGCGCCGGGCGAGACGTTCGACGCCACCTCCGTGCTTTCCAGGCAGGCGGGATCGATTGCCGCCGTGATTACCGGTACACCGGCACATCCCAGGCTCACCGCGCCCGCCGAGCGGATTGCTCGCTGGCAAGGCGCCGTCGCGCTGATCGCGGCCAATGCGACCGCCAAGACCCAGGTCGATTATCCCAAGGTCCAGACAACCACCGTCGCGACCAGCGGCGCGAGCGAACGCATCGGCCGGGTGCGAACGGCGCAGGCGGCGCAAACGCTGTTGTTCATCGTCACGATCTTTCTCGCCGGCATGGTGCTTTCGACCCTTGTCGAGGAGAAGGCCAACAAGATCATCGAATCCCTGGCGGCGGCGATCCCAATGGACGCCCTGTTCTTCGGCAAGCTGTTTGCGATGTTCCTGGTGTCGATGGTTGGTGTGGTGGTGTGGGCAGCGGTCATCGGCGGCCTCGTCGGATTCGCCAGCATGCACAGTTCGATGATCGGCGGCATCGACCTCAGTGGCCTGCCTGAGCCCGGCGTGGGTTGGCCGCTCTTCTTCGCCTTTGCCGTCGTCTATTTCACGATGAATTACTTGCTGCTGGGCTCGGTCTACCTGACCATCGGCTCGATGGCGGCGACGGTCCGCGAGGTTCAGACGCTGTCGATGCCGGCAACACTGGCGCAGGTGGTGGTGTTCTATTTTTCAATTTTCGCGCTGACCGACATCGGCGGCCCGATCGAGCTCGGGGCCATCGCCTTCCCGCTGAGCTCGCCTTACGTCATGCTCGCCCGGGCCGCCGTCCAGGAGAGCTTGTGGCCGCATTTTCTGGCGATCGGCTGGCAGGTCTTGTGGGTCGTCTTGTTCATCCGCGGGGGCGCCGCCCTTTTCCGCCGCCGGGTGATGAAATCGGGCCCGCAAAAAGTGAAGCGAAAGGGCTGGGCCGCGCGCCGAACGGACCGCAAGGTTGCACAATCCGGTTCGTAATGGTTATAGTCCGGTTCAGGAACCGTTCCGACAATATCCCGTAGAGTCAATGCCATGATCGACCAACCGCAATCCCGTCGCACGCTGCTCACCTGGTTTGGGGCCGGGGCCGCTGCATCGGTTCTCGCCGCCTGCGGCTCGTCCGCCAAGGCCGCGGCCTACAAGGTCAACCTGACCGACGCGCAGTGGCGCAAGCGCCTCACGCCGGCCCAGTATGAAATTCTGCGCCAGGAAGGAACCGAACCCGCGTTCAGCTCTCCGCTGCTCAAAGAGCACCGCAAGGGCACCTTCGTGTGCGCCGGTTGCGGCAACGACCTGTTTGCCTCGACGACCAAGTTCGAGAGCGGCACGGGATGGCCGAGCTTCTGGCAACCGCTGCCCGGTGCCGTCGGCACCTCGACAGACTTCAAGCTCGGCTATCCGCGTGTCGAAGTGCATTGCGCGGATTGCGGCGGTCACCTTGGCCACGTTTTCAAGGACGGCCCGAAGCCGACCGGCCTGCGTTACTGCATGGACGGTCTGGCGCTGAAGTTCCGACCGGCCTAGCGGACCCGGAAAACCCGCAAGGGCCCGCGCTCGAATCCGCCGACCGGCTCGAGCCAGGCCGGCGCTCGTCCGGCAATCAGCCGGTCGGCGAGGTTGTCATCACCCCCATTGGCATAGACGGCGAGCCTCGCCTGATCGGTGCAGGCGACGAGGTAGCTCGTGCCGTTGGCGTGCACAATTGCGCGGGCGTTGCCGAGCGGGCCGGCAAATGCGTCGAAGATCTCGCGCATTTTTGCCTGGTTGCGATGATAAGGCCCCATCACAACGCTGTGCGGCGTCCGCGCGAGGATTTCAGGGCCGAGATCGAACGGGGCGAACAGCTTCGTGCGAGGCAGCGCGTTGAGGCGGTCGAGATCGCAGGCACCGACCGACGAGGTCGCGCTCACGGACGAAGACGATGAAGCGGACGCGCTCGAACGATCGAGCGGCTTCATCGCTGCGGTGGCGATCACCGGGGTCGCAAGACCGATGCAGGCCAGCGTGCCGGCGACTCGCGGGACAACCCGCTTCAGCGCCCGCGCGCGCGGAAGGTAATGCATCAGCAGGACGGCGGCGAACGGGACAGCGAGCAACTGCGCGGCCAGCGCGCCGCGCAGCACCAGCAGCGACATGGCCGCCGCGGCGAGCGCGAACAGCGCCAGGAACGCCCAGCGGTTGCCCTGCTCGGGCCGCTCGGCCTGCCGCAGCGCCATCAGCGCGCCGAGGGCAAGCAGAGCGATGGTCCACATGAGCATCGCCGCGAACGAGGGAAGCTGGCGGGTGATCGGCTGCCCTTCGACGATATTGTCGAGCCAGTAGTGCCTCAGCACCGGATCGACGCCGGCGAACGGGTCGACGGCACAAGCGCCGAGCGGCAGCACTATCGCCGCCGCGGCTGCGAGACCGATGGGGACGAGCGAAGCCAAGCGGCCGGTGGCGCCAGTCTGTCCGGGCAGGAACCGAGATGCCGCTGCCAGCGCCGCGGCCGCGCCGAAGGCCACGAAGTGCGGCCATGAAAGCTGGTCGCAATGTGCGGTGGTGATATCGCCGGCCGCGCGAGTGGCGAAGAACAAGGCGATCGAGCCAACCGCCAGCGCTCCGAGGAAGGCCTCGTGCTCGCGGCGGCCCCAGAGCCAATAGCGCAAGGCGAACAGGCCGGCGAGCACCACCGCCAGTGGCAGGCCTTCCAGCGAGATCGTCTGCCACGCCGCCGCGACGAGCCCTGCCGCGAAAGCCGCGCGGTATCCTAAGCGGACCATCAGCCAGGCACAGGCCAGCGCCGCGACGGCCTGCCAGCCGTGATGATCGATCCTCATCGGCAGGAAATTGCTCGTCAGCAGCGGGAACAACGGGATCAGGGCGGCCGCCGCCAGTCCGGTGTTCGCCGCGGCCCCAAGTTCCTGAAGCAGGCGCCGCATCAGCGCCATCGCCACGAACAGCTGGCAAAGCGGCACCGCGGTCATCGCCGCGATCTCAGCCGGCCGCTCCGCCAGGAACAACCGGAAGACAACGAGGAAAGCCGCGATCGGCAGATCGACCAGCCTCGACCAGTGCATGTCGGCCCCGAACGGCGGGTTCATTCGGTATTGCTGGACGTCGAACCAGCTCTGCCCGGCCAGCCAGTCGCGCACTTGCAGCAGGCGCATGTAATCGTCCGGGTCGCTGGCCGCGAAGTGGGTGATGCGCGGCAGCGCCATGACCACCAGCAGCACCGAGGCGGCGAGCCAGATGTGCCACAGTCGCGGCACCCAGCTCCCTTTTTCGAGCACGGCCGGGGCGTCCGAACGTCGCCGGTCCGCGCCCGTCAGGGCGTGCATCGGAACACCACCCGCACGCGCAGACCCCAGGTCAGCAGGAAGCTGGCAGCGATCGCGGCGAGCTTGGCCAGCCGCGGGTCGATCCCCGCGAGATCAGCGAGGCCGACCATGGCGGTCGTCAGGGCCAGCCCGGCAAGTGCCGAAACCACGAACAGCGCCTTCTGGCGATTGCGCTGCGGTCCTCTTTCGGCGACCGAGTCGGCGAACACCGTGCGGCTCGAAAGCAGCCAGTGCGCCAGGATGCCGAGGCTATAGCTCGCCGCCGAGGCCGCTGCGGGCCATACGTCAAGCGTCAGCAGGGCGAGGAACGATCCCATGTCGACCGCGAGTGCGCCGGCGCTGGCGAAGAGATAGCGCAGGAAGCGGACGTCGCGCAGGCGGGCAGCGAGTTCGATCATCGTCGAATCGCTCGTCAGGCCGCCTTGCGGCCCGGTGCGACGCGCTGTGGCACATCTCGCACCGAAGCGAGCGCCGCGGCCTGGTCTTCGGTGGGAGCCAGCGTCTCGCGCGCAGGCAGGCTCACTTCGGCGCCTTCGTCGCCCGCCTCGTGATATTCGGCGTCCTCGTTGACGCACCAGGTATCGTAGAGCCGCTTGCCGGCGAGGATGTTCTCGACCGTGAGCATCGCGGTCATCATCGCGTGGTCCTGGTTGTTGTAGCGGTGCATCCCGTTGCGGCCGACGAGGTGCAACGTCGGATGCCTGGCCTCCAGCTCCATGCGCATCGCCGCGACGTTGGCGGCGTAGTCCTCGTCGTAAACCGGGTAAGCCTTCTCCTGGCGCACCACCGCGCCGCCGATCACGTGGGCCGGATCGCACAGGCCGAGGATGGCCATTTCGTGCTTGGCGAGGTCGATCAGATCCTCGTCAGGCGCGGACCACAGGCTGTCGAACTCGAAGCAGAAATATTCGAGGCCGACGCAGGCGACACCTTCATCGGGGACCATTTCGGGTGACCAACTGCGGAAGTTCTGCACCCGGCCGACCTTCACCTTGCTGTCGTGGATGTAGATCCAGTTGTCGGGGAACAGGTCGTCCGACTTGATCATCAGCGCCACGGTGAGGAAGTCGCGGTACTTGAGCCGGCTGGCTTCGAGCAGCGTCGAAGGCAGCGGATGAAGCCGCGCGGCAAGCTCGCGCATCGGCGCGGAGCTGATCACGTGAGCGGCCCTCACCACCTTCCTGCCACCGGCCCCGTCAGCGGTCATGCGCCAGCCGCCCTCGCCGTCGCTCGAGAGCCGCTCGAGCGCGTGGCCCATCAGCACTTGGCCGCCCCTCGCCTCGATCTTGGCCTTCGCCGCATCCCACATCATGCCGGGACCGAGGCGCGGATAGCGGAAGGTCTCGAGCAGTGTCTTCACCGCCTGCCCATCGTTCGGCCGCTTGTTGAGGCCGAGCGACCGCTTGAGGCCATCGACCACCGCACCCCACAGGCTGAGGCCCTTGATTCGCTGGGCGGCCCAGTCGGCGCTCATCTCGTTGCACGGCATGCCCCACACCTTCTCGGTGTAAGTCTTGAAGAATATCGAATAGAGCCGCTTGCCGAACTGGTTGGTGGTCCAGTCCTCGAAGCTCTTCACCTCGCGGATCGGGAACAGCTTGTACTTGAGGTAGCTCGCCATGCAGGCGGCCGAGCGGAGGATACCGAGGTTCCTCAACGCCTCGAACGCCCGCAGCGGATAGCTGTAGAACTTGCCCTCGTAATAGATGCGGCTCATCCGCGGGCGCTGGATGAAGTCGTCGGGCAGGATCTCGTTCCACAAATCGACGACCTGCTGGCTTTTCGAGAAGAACCGGTGCCCGCCAATGTCGAAGCGATAGCCGTTGTGCTCCACCGTGCGGCTGATGCCGCCGACGTAAGTCTCGTCCTTCTCGATGATCGCGACGGACTTGCCGGCCTTGGTCAGCAGGTAGCCTGCGGTGAGGCCCGCCGGGCCGGCGCCGATGATCGCCACGTCGACCGCAATTTCGCCCGAGACACTGCTTGCCGCCGCCAATTTCGAAAGGCCCATTCCTGCCCCCATGATCCGATGGGCCGGGAGTGAAGGAAAATGGTTAGGAGACGGTAAATGCGAGGCGCTTGGCCCGCGTGTTAGCGGACGCGGTACACTCGCAGGCTTCCGCTATCGAATCCGGTCGCCGGCTCGAGCCATTTGGGCGGGCGGCCCTCCGCCAGCACATTGGCGAGGTTGCCGGGGCTGTCCTGCCGCAACAGGGCGAGGTCCTTCTCCGACGAACAGGCCGCGACATAATCGGCGCCCGTGCCGCGCACTATTTGCTCTGCCGAGGCGGGATCGGCGAGGAAGGCATGGAACATCGCCAGCATCGGCGCCTGGTTGCGGTGGTATCCAGCCGCGACGATCGAGTGCGGCGTGCGCCACAGGATGGTGGGCCCGGGGTTGATCGTCGCCAGAACGACACCCTTCGGCAGCGTGGCGAGGCGGCCGTAGTCGCACTTCTCGCCACTGGCGACCTGCGCCAGCGTCGCGGCCGGAACGGCCGCTTCGACCGCCATGCGGTCCGCGTGCTTGAGCAGCGCGCTCGCCGCGGTCGGCGGGACGAGAGCGACGACGCCAACGGTGGCCGCGATCCTCGGCACGGCGGAATCGATCGCCCGGGCACGCGGAAGCACGTCGGCCAGGAGAACGGCGGCGAAAGGCAGCGCGAGCATTTCCGCGATCAGCCCCTCGCGCATCACGATGAGCGAATAGACCCAGGCACCCGTGGCAAAGACCATGAGCAGAGCCCAATCCATCTTGCGCTCGTCCGCGACCCAGTTCCTGCGGCGGGCCGTCCACCAGCCGGCGGCGATCAGCGGGCCGGTCCACAGGAGCATCGCGGCGATTGAAGGTATTTGCCGCCACACCGGCAGGCCTTCGACGACATCGTTGAACCAGTATCTGACGAGGAGCGGATCGAGCGTTCCGAACGGGTGAAGCGCGCACGCGCCCAGGCTCGCGAAGGCGAGCGGGACGCAGGCCAGAGGGATGACCGCGAGCGCCGCCAATCGTCCGCCCGGCCGGTCCTGCAGCGGCGCAAGGGACAGCGGCGCGGCCATCACGGTTGCAGCGGCAAGGGCGGCGAGATGGCCAGGCAACACGATGTCGCAGTGGACTCCTTCGAACTCGCTCAAGGGGCGGGTGGCGAGGGAGAGCACCGCGGTTGCGCCGGTCAGCGCGGCGAGGAACCACACCAGCGACCGGTCGCGCGCGAGCCAGTAGCGTACGCCGTAAAGCCCCGCGATAAGGGCAACGAGAGGCAGTCCTTCGAGCGAAACGACGATCCACGCCGCGGCGCACGCGCCGCACGCCAGCGCGGCTCTGGGCGACGAGCCTTGAAGGAAGAGCGCCGCACAAGTCACCGCGGCGACCATCTGCGCGGTCTGATGATCGACGGTCATCGAGGCGAAATTGCTCGGCACCATCGGGAACAGCGGAAAGATGACCAGCGCGAGGAGCAGCGCGAGCGGTGGCAATGCGAGCCGCCGGACGATGGCGCGCAGCGCGAACAAGGCGGGCAGCAGCCACACCAGCGACACCACGGCCGCCGCCGCCAGCTCGGCTGCCGCCGCCGGCAGGATCGTCCGGAACAGCAGGACAAACCCGGCAATCGGCAAGTCGATGAGCCTGGACCAGTGCATCGATGCCCCGTGCGGGGGGGCAATGCGGTACTGGGCGACGTCGAACCAGCTCTGGCCTGAAAGGAGGTCGCGCACCTGGAGCATGCGCATGATGTCGTCCGGCCCGCCCAGGTCGATGCCCATGAAGGGCAGCAGCGCGAGATTGCCGAGCGCCCAGAGGGCCCAAATCGCCATCACCATTTGCGGCGTGGCGACGAACCGCCGCCAATCGCCAGATCGCGGAATGCCGATCGCGCTCCCGGCTCCCGCCGTCGAGTTGACCATGCGCGCCTCTCCTCCGAACGGCGTGGAGTGGAGCAGAATGGTTAGCGGACGGTAAACCCTGCCGTCAGGCCAGCTGTTGCTGGGCCGAGATTCCCTGGGCGTGGGCGATGATCCGGGCGAGATCGGCGAACTGGAACGTGTCGTCGAAAATAAGTCCGTAAATGTTGCCCTTGCGCCAGCGGACCTTGGTGCGGATCTCGGGCAGGCCGCGGCTCGACAGGCGCAGCCGCTGGTCGATCGCCAGGCGCGAGGAGCATTCGATCTGCGCGCCCTGCATCGAGATATTCTTGATCGTCGCGTCGAACTGGCCGGTCAGGCCCGACAGCACGGCGGGCATGTCGAGGTTGAGGCGGATCGGGCGCTTCGGCCACTTGCCGTGGCCTGTGACCACTCGACCAAGGTCAACATCGCTGCCGAAGCGAAAGCCGGCGCGGCCGTCCTTTTCCCACACCCGTTCGAGCGGCAGGCTGTCGCCGTTCGACATTTCGAGCTTCAGAGCCTTGTCGCGCGGCAGCGGGTGGAACAGGCGCACGCTCACCCCGCTTTCCGAAATGTCGCTGACCACGCACAAGAACTCGCCCGAGGCACCGGTGATCTTCGCGGTCCGGATCAGCGGGGTATAGCGGGCCGAGGTGCGCTGCTCAGCGCCGGCCGGCATGGCGGCTTCCACCAGCGAAACCTGATCCTTGTTGGCCGTACGCGCCATTCGCACAAGATCCCCAAGCCGGCGTGCTGTCTCGCCGGCAATTCCGGCATTGGTTTGCCTGAATTCACCTTGCGGAAATGCTAATGTTACGTGCGCAGTTTACCCTATGGCCAAAATCAATGCGTTAGGTCCCCCGTTCGGCGCATGCTCCGGTCAGTCCCAACCTCGCTCGAGGAAACGCGCCGCGCATCCGGCAAGGAATGCGGCGCCTCTCGGCAGGACCGTCTCGTCGACCATCATCCGGGTTGAATGGATCGCGCAGCACTGGCGCCAGTCCGATCCGGCCTCGGCCACGCCGAGGAACGCCATCATTCCCGGCACTTTCGCGAGGACGTAGGAAAAGTCCTCCGCGCCCATGATTGGCGCGGCGAGTTGCGTGAAGGAGCCGTCCGGCATCGCAGTCGCAACGGTTTCTGCGAGAGCCACGGCGCGCGGGTCGTTGACGGTCGGCGGAAAGCCTTCGGTGATGGTCACTTCGGCCTTGCAGTCGTGGGCCGCGGCCACATGCTCCGCGACCCGCGTGATGTCCTGCCACACGCCGGAGCGCTTTTCCGGCGTAAGCGTACGGATCGTGCCCTTCAGCAACGCCCTGTCGGCAATGACATTGTGCGCACTACCCGCGTCCAGTTGCGTGATCGTGACGACGACGGCCTCGGCGGCATCGAAGCGGCGGGTTACCATCGTTTGCAACGCCAGCAGGATCTCGGCGGCGACCGGCACGGGGTCGCGCGTGTCGTGCGGCATCGAGGCATGTCCTCCCCGGCCTTCAACGGCGATCTCGAGCATGTCGGCCGACGCCAGCAGCGTCCCCGCGCGGCTGCCGATCATCCCGTGCGGCGCATTGGGCATGATGTGCAGCGCGAACGCCGCGTCCGGCAGCGGATCGAGCAAGCCGTCGTCGAGCATGAACCGGGCGCCGTGGTAGCCTTCCTCGCCCGGCTGGAACATGAAATGCACTTCGCCGGAGAGCTCCTCCGCTCGCGCGGCGAGAATCCGCGCCGCACCGGCGAGCATGGCGGTGTGGGTGTCATGCCCGCAGGCGTGCATGCGCCCGGCCACCGTCGAAGCGAACGGCAGGCCGGTCTCCTCGGTCATCGGCAGCGCATCCATGTCGCCCCGCAGCAAAGCCGTGCGGCCCGCCTTGCCGGCGTTGAGGATGGCTACCGCGCCGGTGCATGAAGGCCCATCGCGCCAGTCGAGCGGAAGGTCGGCGAGCTCGGCGCGCGCCTTGGCGAGCGTCTTCGGCGTCTGCAGGCCCAGCTCGGGCTCAGCATGGATCGAGCGGCGCAAGGCGGTGATCCGGTCGGCGATGCCGCGGGCGTCTTCCAGCAGGGCTTCGGTCAGCATGGAGGCTCCTTTGGCTAGAATGCAGGGTCGACGGCGGGCGGCGAGTTATCGATCCGCACGAGGGTGTAGAGCGCCAATCCGCCCAAGGCGAGATACCCGACGGCTCCGCCGACGGCGACGGCCCAAGCGACACCATAGACCCCGTGCGAATAGACCCAGGCCAACAGCGCCAGCGTTGCGGCCACGACTGCCAGCAGGCGCGCGCTGAGCGAGCGATTGGGATGGCCGGTCGCGTGGAGCACCGGCTCGAAGGCAACAGCCGCGAGGTCGAAGCTGGAAGCAATCGCCAGCGGAACAAGGATCAGGCCGCCCCGCTCGAACGCCTTGCCACCGAGAATATCCATCAAGGTCCCGCCAAACAGCAGCGCCAGGATCACCACGATTACGCCTGCGCCGCCGGCGAGCAGCGACGTGCGATAGGCAAGGCGGCGGAACTCGTGCGCCTCCGAGGCGACCCGGGCGCGGGCAATTTCGGCGTAAACGGCGCGCGTCAGCAGGCCGGCCAGCTTGCCGAGGCTTTGCGCCAACTGCCTCGCCAGGCGGAACAGGCCGGCCGAGCTGGTGCCGACGAAGTAACCGACGGCGAGGAGTGGGCCCTGCTTGAGCCCGGCATCGAGCGTCGCGCCGGCATAGGTCACCCAGAAGAACCGCGTGATCCGTGGATTTTCGCGCAGGGTCTCGCGCCAGCCACGCAAATACGTGAGCCTTACCGCTTGCGGACAGAGCCGGCGGGCCATGATCCAGTACAGCGCCGCTTCGAGAAGATCGATCGCCGCCCAGGCAATCAGGAAGCGGGCGAGCGTCGGGCCGACAAGGAGGATGACGACGGCCAAAATCAAGCGGCCGACCGGCACGACCGCTTCCACGTAGGTCGAGACATCGAACCGGTCGAGCGCACGCACGATGCCGGTGGGAGCGGACACCAGTGCCCACACGGCCGCCACGTTGAACCAGAAGGCCGTATGCACCAGGCTGCGATTGAGATGCAGCAGGTGATTGAATTTGAAGAACACGATGTAGGCGAGCACGGTCCCCGCCATCGCGCCCACGATGTCGAGCATCCCGGCGAAAAGGCTCAGCCGCCCGAAGGCGGCCCAGTCCTTCTTGTGGACGTGTTCGGCCCCGTAACGAACCACGATCCGCCAGGTCTCGAACCCCGCCACGGCGATCAGGGCCTGCGAGGTACCGAAAATCAGCGAGAAGTGGCCGAAGGCCTTGAGCCCCAGCGATCGGGTGAGGATCGCGATATAGAACAAGCTGAGCACACCGCCGACGCCTTTTCCGCCGAGCAGCCAAGCCGTGTTGGCCGCGATGCGCGCCAGGGGACTCTGCTGTCGAAGGCGATCTCGCGCGAAAAGCATCGTCCTTTCTGTGGCGGAGGGCGGAGCGGCTGGCAAGCCGTGCCGGCGGCCATTGCCAGCCTTCGGAGCGGCCGCTACGCGCCGCCTGCATGATCGAAAACGCCATCGTCCTCTGCGCCGGACAGGGATCGCGGCTCCTTCCGGTGACCGCCACGCGGCCGAAATGCCTGATCGAAGTCGGCGGCCGTTCGCTGCTGCAACGCCAGCTGGAAGCGCTCGCTGTGGCCGGTCTGAAGCGTGCGCTGATCGTGACGGGCTACAGGCACGAGCAGGTCGAAGAGGCTTTGCGGGGACCTCAGCCGCTCGCGGTGGAAAGCCGCTTCAATCCGTTCTGGGGGGTGGCGAGCAGCATCGGCAGCGTGTGGATGGCGCGCGACAGGCTGCGCTCCGCCTTCTGCCTTCTCAATGGCGACACGCTTTTCGACCCTGAAATCCTCGCCGCCGCGCTCGCCTCGCCGGGCGCTGGACTCGGTCTCGTGGTCGAGCCGATCGACGCGCCGACTTACGATGACATGCTCGTGCGGGCCGAAGGGGGAACCATTCGGGCGGTCAGCAAGGACCTTTCCGAAGCCGAGACCACGCACAGGTCGCTGGGGCTGATCCTCGCCGGCGAAGGCTATGGTGCCTACGCCGATACTCTCGCCACGCTGATCGCCGAGCGCAACGGCGCCGGAGCCTACCACCACGACATCGTTCACCGGATGGCGCAGGATCGCCCGGTCGCTGCCATCGAGCGCGCGGAAGGGTTCTGGCAGGAAATCGACCGCCCCGAAGACATCGTCGTCTGGCAGGCGGAGCACGAGCCGGGCGCCGCCGCCATCCAGGAGAGTCGGAAACTCTAGGCGTCCGAAAGCCACGAGCGCACCGGCTCGCCTCTGCGTCTTCTCGCCAGAGCCTGGAGCAGCCTGACGAGGTGGACGAGGCAGCTCACCACCGTCCATACCGCGACGGCGACGATGCCGATGTCCGGGCGTCCCACGACGACCGAGGGGAACAGGATCACCATGTTCGGGTTGCGTCGCGCGGTGATCAGCCGAAAGCGGCTGTCAAAGGGCTCCCACACGTGGATATGGATCCCGCCGAACAGGGCGATGAACGCCCCTTCGATCGCGCGCTGGACGACGTAGCCGGCAAATATGGCGCCCTCGACCCACCAGAACAGCGTATTGGGCAGCGCCAGGCCGACTTGCGCGAGCCCGGTCGCCCAGAACCACCACCAGAACGGCGGATGGACGAGATCGAGACCGTGGTCGAGCAGATTGCCCAGCTTGCTCGAAGTGATGGTGCATCGGGCCAGCTTGCCGTCGACGGTATCGAGCACCATGAACGGCAGCGCGAGCGCCAGGCCGATCCAGTAATTCCCGTACGCAAAGGCGACAGTGGCTGCTGTGCACAGCACCGTGCCGATCATCGTCACCATGTTGGGGCTCAAGCCGAGCCGCGCGGCGAGACGGGTCAGCCACAGCGCCCACTCCGGCCACAGGTATTTCGTGAGAAGATCGGTTACGCCCTTGTAGGCGCCGAAGTAGCTGGCCCGCTCGGCCGCGCGTTGAGTGTCGGGGCGCAGTTCCATCAGGAACGGCCGTTCGCGCTTGCGCAGGGCGCGGTTTTCGATGGTCGCTCCGCCTTCGTAAGCCTCGAAGGCGAAGCGCTCGGTCTCGTTCGGCCCCCTCTCGTCGCGCATAGCGGCGCGCAACAGCGCGGCCTCGTGTTCATCGCGCGCGTGAGCAAGGGCGGGAACTCCGCCGAGCGTCAGCACCAGGCCGGGATGATCGGCGACATGGCGCAGCCAGGCCGGATCGGCCGCGATAGCGGCGTTGGCGAGCACGACGGGCGCGCCTATGCCGCCGAGGCCAGACTTGACGCCGATCCGATGGTTTCGCTCGGTTGTGGAAAGGCCCCACAGCCGTGTCGGGTTCGCACCGACGGTTTCCAGGGCAGGTGCGAGGTTGGGGTCGGCCATGCGGAACAAGGCGCTTAGGGGGTGAATTCCCCTTGGGCAACGCCGCAAGTGCCTTGCCCAAATGCCGCAACGGTGAAAACATGGTGAAAATCGCTAGCCAGCCCCTGTTGCGGGAGAGTAGAGCGACCGCGGCATGAACCGGCCGATCAAGACCTTCGACCGCCTGCCACAGGCGACGCGCGTTGCTGCGCCGTGGCGACGTCTGGCGGCAAGCGAGGAGCGGGCCATCCCGCTGGTCGGCGTCGTGCGAAACCCGCGCAGCTATGGCAACAAGGGACGCGAACCGGAGCATGCGGGCGGAGCCGAAGTCATCACTGAAACCACGCTCAAGCGCCGCGAGCTGGTCGAAGTGCTCGGCCGCTTCGCGCTCGCCGGTGTCGACTTTATCGCGGTCGACGGCGGAGATGGCACCGTTCGGGACGTGCTGACCTGTGGCGACGCCATCTTCGGCGACGATTGGCCGCCGCTGATTGTTCTCCCGAAGGGTAAGACCAACGCGCTCGCGTCGGATCTCGGCCTGCCTCGCGACTGGACGCTCGACCGCGCCATCGAGCGAGCTCGGACGAACAGTTTCACGACGCGCCGCCCGCTGGTTGTTGCCGAAGAGGCCCTGCCGGAAGCGCGCGTGCAGGGTTTCATGCTCGGGGCCGGGGTGTTCACCAAATGCATCAGCCTCGGCCAGTCGGCACACCGGTGGGGCGCGTTCAATGCCTTGGCGGTGCTGCTGACGACCTTCTGGTCATTGGCCCAGGCATTCTTCGCCAGCGCCGGCAACGAATGGCGCCGGCGGACCGGAATCCGCCTGGTTGACGATTCCGGCAATCCTCTCGCCGGCGGTGACGGGCAGCGCTACGTCCTGCTATCGTCGACCTTGCAGCGATTTCCGATGGGCCTGAGGCCGTTCGGCGGTGTTCGCGAGGGGCTCAAGCTGGCGGTTCTCGACTGGCCGCGGCGCAAGAGCCTGGCGCGCATCCCGTTGGTCGCGTTCGGCCGCCTTCCTTCGAAGCCCGCGCGGCTCGGCTATCATTGGGTCGCGCCGGACAGTTATCGCATGCAGCTCGACGACCGGTTCATTCTCGACGGAGAGGCCTTTCCGCCAGGCGCCTATCGCGTTTCGCAAGGTCCAGAGCTGCGCTTCGTGGTGCCGTGAACGGAGCACTCGAGCAGCGGGTCGCCGCGATGCTCATGCGCGAAGTGCATCCCGCCGTGGCGGCCCAGGCACGCATTCTTGGCGCAGAAGCAGAGGCGCTGGCGGTGCTGTTCTACGGCTCCAACCTCCGCACCGGCTCGCTCGAGGGCGTGCTCGACTATTACGTGCTTGTGCCCGGGCCGCCCGAGCGGGGGCTGTGGCCGCGGGTCGCCTATCGCGAGTGGGATCATGACGGCGCCCGCCTGCGCGCGAAAATCGCGACCGTCACGCTCGAAAAGTTCGCTGCGGCGGCTGCGGGCGAGACGATCGATACGACCATCTGGGCCCGCTTCGTGCAGCCGAGTGCGCTCGTGTGGCAGCGCGAGGAGGCCGCCGGCGCCGCGATCGTGTCGGCGATTGCCGGCGCGTCGCGCACGGCGGCTCGTCTCGCCGCGGCGCTCGGTCCGCCGGAGGGAGTCCCGGACGCGTACTGGCGCGCCTTGTTCCGAGCGACCTATCGAGCAGAACTTCGGGTCGAACCCGCCGGCCGCGAGGATACGATCCTGTCCGCCAATCGCGAGCATTTCAAAGGGCTGCTGGCCGCCGCGCTCGGCTCGGCACGAATACCATATGCCGAAGATGGAGCGACCATTCGACCGCAATTGCCCGCCAGCGAGCGCCGGCGAGTGCTGCGCTGGTGGAGAATTCGCCGCAGGCTGGGCAAGCCGCTCAATGCCGCGCGCCTCGTCCGAGCCGCGGGGACCTTCGAGGGCGCGGCGCGCTATGCCGCGTGGAAGATCGAGCGGCACACCGGTGTCGCGGTGGAGCTGACGCCCTGGCGCGAGAAGCATCCCGTTCTCGCCGCTCCTGGCGTGCTGTGGAGCGTCTGGCGGCGACGAAAGGCGACTTCGTGAGCCTCACCGCATTGGTCCTTGCCGGCTCGCGGCCCGGTGCCGCGGACCCCGTGGCGCAGAGCGAAGGGGTCGCGCACAAGGTACTCGCCACCGTCGAGGGGCAGACTTTGCTCGAACGGGTGGTCGAGGCGCTCTGCAAAGGCGGATTCGGGCCGATCGCTGTATCGGCCAACAATCCTGCGGTCGAGGCAGAGGCGCGTCGCCTCGGCGCGACCCTGCTTCCTGCCGCACGCGGCCCGAGCGAAAGCGTCGGCCTTGCCTTCGAGCGCTTCGGCGCACCGCTGCTCGTGACCACGGGCGACCATCCGCTGCTGCAGCCGGAATGGATCGAGGAGATCGTCAAAGGAACGCCCGCGGATGCCGATGTCTCGCTGATGCTTGCCCGGCGCGACCGGGTCGAGGCGGCCGCTCCGGACACAAGGCGAACCTGGCTCACTTTCGCCGACGGACAGTGGTCCGGCTGCAACCTGTTCCTGCTCGCCAGCCCAGCCGCCGAGCGGGCGATCGGCACGTGGAAACAAGTTGAGGCGGACCGCAAGCGCCCCTGGCGCATCGCCAGGCGCCTCGGGATGGGCACCTTATGGAGCTACTGGCGCGGCAAGCTGACTCTCGCCGATGCTATCGACCGGCTCGGGCAAACGCTCGGCGTCTCGGCCGCCCTCGTCCCCGCCTCCGACGGCCGAGCCGCCATCGATGTCGACAAGCCCGACGATCTGGCGCTGGTGCGCAGCCTCGCGAGCAATGCCTAGAGGAAATAGCGCATCCGGATCGAGATTGTCTTGACCTGTTCGCCGACCGAAAACGCCGTCTTGTCGAAGCTCGGCTTGCCGAGGTTCAGGATGCTGATCGACGGGTTGTTCGACATTCCGCCGCCATCCGTGCGGATATCGGTCTTGCCGTTGCCGTTGACGTCGTGACGCACCGCAATGGCGTAGGTGCCCGGGCCGGGCACTGGCATGCACACGCTCGCCGTCGAGCCGCGCGCGGGCACCTCGATCCGGTCCAGCCAGCGGCCGGGCTTGAGCCAGTCCGCCGCTTTTCCGGGGTAGAGCTGCACGCGCAACGTGCCTTGCGCCGGGGTGATGCCGCTTATCTGGACCCTCACCGCCGGCCCGCCACCGTCGCGGCACTTGTCCGGTTCGTTGGTGATCTTGTTTCGGTACTGCGCAGCACCGGAGGCCGAAACGGCGATTGAGCCGGCGGCCAGAGCGAGAGCTGCTTTGCCCAGCAAATTGTTCACACCATCACTCCAAGTCTGCGTGATCGCCCGGACGGCGACTTGAACGTGGCGCGTTCGCAAACCCGCACTGAACTTGGTGTTAACCCGCCCAAGGATGCCGCAGGGCTTGCAACCGGGACATCCACCGCAACAATCTGCGCACTCAGCCTTTCCCGTGTGGAAAAGGCGCTGCCGGTCCTTGTTGCGGCGTTTGCCGGTGTTAAGGCCCAAAGGCGAGGAATGTCCGCACCGCTCGTCTCGCCCTCCATCCTTTCCGCCGATTTCGCCCGGCTGGGGGAGGAAGTGCGGGCAATCGACGAAGCCGGGGCCGACTGGATCCACGTCGACGTGATGGATGGGCATTACGTGCCCAACCTCACCATCGGCCCCGCCGTGGTGAAGGCGCTGCGCGCGCACAGCAAGAAACCGTTCGACGTCCACCTTATGGTCAGCCCGGTCGACCCATGGCTCGAGCCGTTCGCCGATGCCGGTGCCGACATCATCACGGTCCACCCGGAGGCTGGGCCGCACATCCACCGCACGCTGCAGGCGATCAAGGCGCTGGGCAGGAAGGCGGGAGTTTCCCTCAATCCCGGAACGCCGGCAAAGATGCTCGATTACCTGATCGAGGAGGTCGACCTGGTGCTGGTGATGAGCGTCAACCCGGGGTTCGGCGGGCAGAGTTTCATTCCGAGCCAGGTGAAGAAGATCGCCGCTGTGCGAAAGATGATAGACGCGTCGGGCAGGGACATTCGGCTCGAGGTCGATGGTGGAATCACCGCCGAGACCGCGCGGCAATGCGTCGAGGCCGGGGCTGATGTGCTGGTTGCCGGCTCGGCAACCTTCAAGGGCGGTCCGGCGTCCTATGCGGCCAACATCGCCGCATTGAAGGGCGAGTCCGCATGAGCTCCGCCCTTCTGCGGCCGCGCGTCTCTTTGGACGACGAAAGGAGCCGCGAAGGAGAGGCCATGGCGATCCCGCTCGATTCCGCCGCGCCCGAGCCGCTCGCGCGGCCGAAGGAGAAGCGGGCGAGTGCGGTCGTCGAGCCGGGCCGATCGCTGGCGCTGAGCGATTTCGCCCCCCCGGCGACCACGGCCGGCGAACGTCTGATGCGCCTCGCCTATCGCCTCGGTGTGCCCGGACCCACGCTCGTCGCGCCGTTTCGCAAGCACGCATCGCCGCGCTTGCTGGCAACGGTCGAGAATCCCCTCAAGGGCGACCGGGTTGGCGGCATGGCGCTGCGCGCAGGGCATTTCCTCGTTCACGGGGTGAAGGCACCGATCGCGCAGATGGACTTCTCGCCCGTCGCTCACCTGACACCGCCGTTCGAGCGGACGGTGCACGGTTTCGACTGGCTGGCCGATCTCGAAGCCTCCGCGCCGCGCCAGCAATGCACGCAAACCGCCGAACGGGTGCTGGCGGCCTGGCTCGAGGCCAACCCGCATCCCGGCAAAGGCGCGGCCTGGAAGGTCGGGCACGCGGGGCATCGCGTACTCAATTGGCTCGTTCACGCTCCCCTGATGATGGCCGGAAACGACCGGCAACTTCGCAATCGGACGCTCAAGGCGCTCGCCGAGACCGCCCGCTGGCTCGACCGCAACGTCGGCAATGCCGAGGACCGGCTGGCCGAGGTCGCCGGGTGGTGCGCCATCGTCGGCGCGGGCCTGTTGTTGCCGGAGGGCAAGCCGCGCCGGTTGTTCGGCGAGGCGGGCCTAGTCCACGCGCTCGGCGAGCTCGTCGGCGACGACGGCGGCGTCCTCTCGCGCAGTCCGCTCGACCAGATGGAGGCGATCGCGCTGCTGACGCGGCTCGGTGCCTGCTACCACGCGACGCGCCGCGACCCGCCGGGTGCCATCGAGCTGATGCTGAGAATGCTGGTTCCGCCGCTGCTTACGCTGCTTCATGCGGACGGCGGCATCGGCAGCTGGCAAGGCTCCGGCGCGGTTTCGGGGGAGCGCATCGCCGCGCTCGTCCACGCGAGCGGGGTTCGCACCAGGCCTTTGCGCGACCCCCGCCAATGGGGCTACCAGCGCGCCACCGCCGGCCGCTCGGTCCTGCAATTCGACGCCGCGCCGCCGCCGCTTGCGCGCCATGCGCGGCACGGCTGCGCGTCCACGCTCGCGTTCGAGTTCACACACGCTCACCAGCGCCTGATTGTCAATTGCGGCGGTGCCGCCCTGGCCGGGGGGCTGGTGCCGGCCCGGATCGAGCAGGGCCTGCGCGCCACCGCGGCCCACTCGACCCTGGTCCTTGGCGACGCCAATTCGACCGCCGTCCTCATCAACGGCAAGCTCGGCAGCGGTGTCGGAGCGGTCGAGATCGATCGGCGCCTGGTCGAAAGCGGCAAGAGCTCCGCCACGCGGCTCGAAGCCAGTCACGATGGCTATGCCCAGCGTTTCGGCCTCGTCCACCGGCGCATTCTGATCCTGCGCGACGACGGCACCGAACTTCGCGGAGAGGACCTTCTGGTTCCCGCCGGTCGCCGGGCCAAACGCGGCAAGATTCCTTATGCGATCCGCTTCCACCTCGGCCCAGGAGTCGAAGCGACTCTCACCG